>ERZ890510.1305-NODE-1305-length-16512-cov-6.705718_pt1 | contig 16512 bp, 14 predicted proteins | sample MGYA00521265_ERZ890510 | MGnify/ENA primary metagenome ERZ890510 (study PRJEB32303, sample SAMEA104408624) | aquatic metagenome | biome: Brackish water; feature: Chemocline; material: water | place: Baltic Sea | collected 2014-10-26T21:54:00 | depth 110 m ...
CATGGGCGGCCGCCGACATGTGCGTGCAGACACATGGCGGCTTCGGCTTTGCCGAAGAATACGACATCGAACGCAAGTTCCGAGAGACCCGGCTCTACATGGTGGCGCCGATCTCGACCAACATGATCCTGAATTTCGTTTCCGAACACGTGCTCGGGCTGCCGCGCTCCTATTGAGCGGGGGTGCCCACGGCAGCCACGATCATCTTCTGAAAATGGATGACGAGATGTTCGCTGCTGGTCAGGGACCGGCCGCGATCGGGCAGCCCGCCCAGCAGCCCGCGCTGCACTGAATCGGTCAGCGCATCGTCCTCCTTGGCGACCTGCTTGTTGAAGGCGATCAGGGTGCGCGCGAAATCCGCGCTGACGCCGGGAGCAAAATACTGCTCGGAAAATCCATCGGTCGCGTTCGGCCCGTTGGGAATCCAGACGTCGACCGACAAATTGGGAAATCCCGGATTGATGTTGATGGTCATGTTCGGCCACAGGAAGTGATACTGCGATTGCTTTACCGGCCCGGTGACGTCGTAGAGTTCGACCTTGCTGTTGCCGTCAAGGGCAGACGCCCGGACCGGCCCGCTCTGGCTCGAGAACCAGCCGTGGGCGCTCAGCGTGTAGGCATCCGGCCGCACGTCGATCACGGCACTGAAGCCGGGATGGGCGACCGCGCAGTGATAGCATTCGAGATAGTTCTCCAGCATCGTCTTCCAGTTGGCGCGCGACTGCCAATCTTCGCGGCTGTGGAGTTCGAGCGTGTCGAGGGCCACGCCGCTGGCGGCGATAAGGTCGAGGACCGGACCATAGCAGGCCGCCACCGACTGGGCATCGGCATCGAGATTGACGAACACGAAGGGCCCCAGGGCTTCCGTGCGGACCGGCAGGAGCGGGTAATCTTCGAGCCGAAAGTTGGGTTCGGCATCCGAGCGAGGTGCGCGCCTGAGGCCGCCGGCCAAATCGTAGGTCCAGGCGTGATAGCCGCACTGCATCGACCGGGCGTTGCCGCGCCCCTTCATGACCTCATGGCGGCGGTGGCGGCAGACATTGACGAAACCGGCCAGCCCGCGCTCGTTGCGGATCACGACGATGGGCACGCCGCCGGCATAGCCGGTAACGTAGTCGCCGAGCCTGGTGAGTTCGGCCAATGGGCCGATGTAGTTCCAGCTCTTGCGAAAGACGTGGATGATCTCCCGCTCGGTGATCGACGGATCGGTGTACCAGCGCGCCGGCAGGGACTCGCCACGATCGAGGGCGTCCCGCAAATTGACGGAAGGTTCCATGCCTTGGATCATGCTGTTCACCATCAACTGAGGATGATGTCCCGAAGCGTCGAAATTGCGGCCATGATTGCGGCATGGCCGACCATCAACAGGAACACCGTCCAGATGGCGGTGACGATCGTGAGCAGCCATCCGAAAATGGCCATCACGCCGTCATCCTCTATCAGGGCGAAGCAGAAGAACATGATGGCAATAGCTGGGAACAGGTTGTCGAAGGGAATCGGCAACGCCAGGATCAGTGTGTTGAAGGACCATGCCGCGAGGAGCAGCTGCCGCGGCGTGCCGGTTACCCACCACTCGTATCGAGCGTGCACGGTGTCTTCGAGCCACCGAATATAACGGCGGGCCCGGCCAAGGAAGTTCTGGAGCTTGCCTCGGGACAGACCACGCCGACCGATCGTCTTCGGCAATGACGGTACGGGCCGGCCGGCGAAGAACTGGGCCAGCAGGAACAACATTGGTACGCCCGTCACCGTCGACAGCCAGGGGATGCCCGTAGGAATGACGTTCGGCACATCGAGCGCCAGAATGGCAAAGGCATAGGAACGGCCCTGCAGGCCGGCCAGGAATTCGTCGAGCGTCAGGACCGAGTCGCTCGACCCACTGAACATCCGGTCGAGCGCCTCGTAGAGCCCGAAATTGTCCTTCATCCCTCCGACCGTGCCAGCAGGCGCCGGGCGAGAACGAGGTGCGGCCGGTCGAGCATTTTGCCGTCGAGCGTCAGGACGCCGGATCCTGGGTTGCTCTCGAACGTGGCAATGACGCGCCGGGCCCAGTCGATCTCCTGGGAACTGGGCGTGAAAACCTCATGGATGATCGCGACCTGATCGGGGTGGATGGCGATCTTGCCGCCATATCCCATGCGCCGGGCGTCGCGTGCTTCGGCGCGCAGGCCTTCGATGTTCTTGATGTCGGGATAGACGGTGTCATAGGCGGTGACGCCGGCGGCCACCGCCGCCATCAGGTTCACCGTCCGCGCGAACTTGAAGGTGTCGTCGTAAACGCCAGGCGTCGGCCCCTTGGCCAGTGCACCGAGATCGGCCATCAAATCCTCGCCGCCCCAGGAGTGACCCATCAGTCGTGCGTGCCTGGCAGGTGCGGCGGTCAACGCAAGCACGGCGGCGGCACTTTCGGTGGCGATGGTCAGGATGCGCGTTGTACCGGCAGCGATCCCTTCGCGCGCCTCGAGCGCATCGAGATAGGTGGCCAGCAGGTCAAGGTCGGGCTGCCCGACACATTTGGGAAACACGATACCGTCGGGCTTGCCCTGCATGACCGCGGCGAGATCGTCGAGGGTGAGGCCGGTATCGAGGGCGTTGACGCGAACATAGAGCCTGGGGCCGGCGCGAGTGGCGCCCCGCAGGTAGGCAAGCGCCATTTCGCGCGCCGCCGTCTTGCGACCGGCAGCGACCGAGTCCTCGAGATCGAGGATCAGGCCGTCGGCTCCGGAGGAGGGGCCTTTGACGAGCTTGCGCTCCGAATCGGCGGGAACGAACAGAAATGAACGCATCTGTGATCCTCAGGCTTTGGGCTTCTTGTGCATCAGCGCCTGGCGCCTGCACTCAGCCACGATTTCGCCGCGCTGGTTGAGTGCGGTATGGAAGAACTCGACGATGCCGGCGTCGGGCCGCGACTTGCTTTCGCGAAGGCCGAGCACTTTTGTGCGAACCCGGAGGGTGTCGCCATGGAAGACCGGCTTGGGGAAGCGCACACCGGTCATGCCCAGGTTGGCGATCGTCGTTCCCAGGGTCGTGTCGTTCACGGTGATGCCGATCATCAGGCCGAGCGTGAAGAGGCTGTTGACGATGCGCTGGCCGAACTCGGTCTTGGAGGCGAACTCCTCGTCGATGTGCAGCGGTTGTACGTTCATGGTGAGCGAGCTGTAGAGCACGTTGTCCATTTCAGTGACGGTGCGGGTCCAGACGTGCTCGAACATCTGGTCCACGGTGAATTCCTCGAAGTACAGGCCCGCCATCATCCTCCCCCTTGAATTCCTCCACCCGAAAGTCCGGCCTTCTAGCATGGATGGACGTTGCCCGGCGGCTCATCGTATCAATGGCGTCACAGGACGGAACAACAGCATTTGGGGGCGAAATCGAAATGCGCGCATTGTTGAGCGAGACACCGGGCGGCCCGGAGAGCCTGAAGATGGTGGAATTGCCGTCGCGGCCATTGGGCAAAGGGCAGGTCCGCGTTGCCGTCCGTGCCGCAGGGGTCAACTTTCCCGATACGCTCATCATTCAGGACAAGTATCAGTTCAAGCCAACCCGTCCGTTCGCGCCGGGCCACGAGATTGCCGGCGACATCACCGAGGTGGGCGAGGGCGTCGGCGACTACAAGGTCGGAGACCGGGTGATCGGCATGGTCGGCCATGGCGGCTACGCCAGCGAAGCCGTGGTCGACGAAGGTAGTCTGCTGCCGATGCCGAAAAACATGAGCTATGACGATGGTGCGGCGTTCACCATGACCTACGGCACTTCGTACTACGCCTTGAAGCAGCGCAGCAGCTACAAGCCCGGCGAGACCCTGCTGGTCACCGGCGCGTCTGGCGGCGTCGGCCTGACCGCCGTCGAGCTCGGCGCCCTGATGGGGCTCAAGGTGATCGCCGCCGTCGGTTCCGACGAGAAGATGGAGATCTGCAAGAAATACGGCGCCACGATGTTCGTGAACTACACCAAGGACAAGATGCGCGACAAGGTCAAGGAACTGACCGGCGGCAACGGAGCGGATATCATCTACGATGCCGTCGGCGGCGATGCCTTCGACGAGTCTGTCCGCTGCATAGCCTGGTACGGGCGACTGCTGGTGGTCGGGTTTGCGGCTGGACGTATTCCCTCGTTGCCGGCCAACCTCGCACTGCTGAAGAGCTGCGATGTCCGCGGCGTCTTCTACGGCGCTTGGCGGGGACGCGATCCACTGGAGGCACGCAAGAATTTCAGCGAGCTGCTCGCCTGGTACGCTGAGGGCAAGCTGAAGCCGCACATTTCCATGCGTTTTCCGCTCGAGCAGGGCGCCGACGCGATGAATGCGCTGTTGTCGCGCAAGGCGACAGGCAAGGTTGTGCTGACGATCTCCTGAGGAGCGCGCTATGGGCCGTTTGAATGGCAGGGTCGCGATCGTGACGGGAGCCGCCTCGGGCATCGGTGCGGCATCGGCCAAGCTGTTTGCCGACGAAGGCGCGAGCGTTCTGGCCGTCGACCTGCCGGGCTCGGCGATCGGCTCGGCCCACGCGGGCAACCCGGCGATCGCAACCTTCGCCGCCGACGTCACCGGCGATGAAGCGCCCGGCAAAATCGTGGCGGCAGCGCTCGCCAGGTTCGGCGCGATCGACATCCTGTTCAACAACGCCGGTGTCAGTGGCCGCGCATTCGTCGAAGAGATGACCGATGAGCAGTGGGATCGCGTCAATGGCGTCAACCTCCGGGCGATGTTCCGGCTCTGCCGTGAAGCCATTCCGGCGCTCAAGACTCGGGCCAGGGAAAAGGGCCGGGCTCGCATCGTCAACACTGCCTCCGTGATGGCCTTCGACACCGATTTTGGCCTGGCGGCCTACTGCGCCTCCAAGGCCGGCGTGGGAGGGCTGACGCGCACGCTGGCGCTGGAACTCGGCAAGTTCAATATCACCGCCAATTACGTCTGCCCGGGCGCGATCTATAGCGGCATGACCCGGACCAATTTCGACAACCCCGAAATCCGCGCGGTTTGGGAGAAGAAGGCGGCGCTCCGCCGTCTGGGCCAGCCGATCGATATCGCCCGTGGCGCGCTGCTGCTGGCTTCCGACGACGCCGACTTCATTACCGGTCACGAACTGGTGGTCGATGGCGGCCTGACCCTGCGAACCTAGGCAGCACCCGATGCGCAATATCCAGTCATTCGCCGCCGACTACAGCGAAGCGCGAGACAAGTTTCTGGCCGCGGCGCGGCTCGCCGATGCCAGGACCTTCCGCTACGACAACCCGAGCAAGGGACCGGGAGGCGAGGCGCTGTCGACCGATGTGGCAGTCGTCGGACCCGAGGACGCATCCAAGGTCGTCGTCGCGATATCAAGCACGCATGGCGTGGAAGGCTATTGCGGCTCGGGCTTCCAGGTCGACTGGCTGGCGACGGTCGGCGCCTCAGGTCTGCCGCCGGACACTGCCGCTGTCTTTGTCCATGCGATCAATCCCTACGGATTTGCCTGGACGCGGCGCGTTACCGAGGAGGGCAACGACCTCAATCGCAACTACATCGACCACACCAAACCCTATCCTGTGAACGAAGGCTATCTCGAGATTGCCGATTTTCTCGTGCCGGCGGACCTGGGTGAGGCCGGGACGAAGGCGGCCGACGCAAAACTGGCGGCATATCGCAAGAAGGTCGGCGACATCGCCTTTTTCCGTGCTGTGTCGGGCGGCCAGTACAGCCACCCGGACGGCATGTTCTATGGCGGGGGCGGTCCATCGTGGTCCAATCGCACCTTGCACGCGATTGCCGACAAGCATCTCAAGGGGCGCGGAGACGTTGCCGTGATCGACTTTCATACCGGGCTCGGCCCCTACGGTTACGGCGAGCCGATCACCCACTACGACATCGACACGCCGGCCTCGCGCCGGGTGCGGGCCTTCTGGGGAGAATCGGTGACCGAGTCGAAGCGCGGCCAGACGGCTTCGCAGGCGCGCGACGGGCTCGGCCACTATGGCCTCAACCGCATTCTGCTGGAGCCGGAGACCCGGCTCACGATGTGCACGCTGGAATACGGGACCTTCGATCGTGAAAGCGGCCAGAGGGCCTTCCGGGCCGACCACTGGCTGCACAAGTACGGCGATCCGCTGGGCAAGGAGGCCGGACCGATACGCGCCGCGCTGCGCCGGCAGTTCTATCCCGACACCGACGACTGGAAGGAAGCGGTCCTGTTCCGCGGGCACCAGGTCACCCGGCAGGCGATCGCCGGCATGCAGCGCAAGGCCAATTGGGGCGATTGGGGACAATCGCGCTGAATATCCATTCGCTGGCCGGCCGATCCTGCTAGAACCTTCCACATGCGTGCTTTGATTGCGTTGGTCGCGTTTGCGGGCGTGGCCGCGCTCAATCTTCTTTGGTGGTGGGCTCCCAACAGGCCGGTAGAGATCGCCGGCTGGACGACGACGCCATTGCAGAGCGTTTCCTTTGCCCCATATCGCCCCGGACAAAGCCCGTTGACGCGGACATTTCCGACGCCGGACCAGATCGAAGAGGATCTTCGTCGCCTCAAGGGCAAGGTGGGGGCGGTACGGACCTATTCGTCGGGCGAAAACCTCGAGACCGTGCCGCAGCGCGCCGGCAAGTATGGCCTAAAGGTCTGGCATGGCGCGTGGTTGAACGACAACGACAAGGAAAACCTCGAGCAGATCAACCTGCTGATCGATCACGCCAACAAGTATCGCGACACGATCGAGCGGGTGATCGTCGGCAACGAGGTGCTGCTGCGCAAGGATCTCACGGCAAGCCAGCTGCGCGGTTACATCCGCCAGGTGAAGCAGCGCGTCTCCCAACCCGTGACTTACGCCGACGTTTGGGAATTCTGGCTGCGCAACCCGTCGCTCGCGGATGAGGTCGACTTCATCACAATTCACATTCTGCCCTACTGGGAGGATGAGCCGATCGGCGTCGATCGCCGCGAGCCCGATGGTACCTTGAGCATCGAAAAGCACCTGGTCGACATCTACAAGAAGGTACAGGCACGATTTCCCGGCAAGAAGATCGTGATCGGCGAGACCGGCTGGCCAAGCGACGGCCGCATGCGCTCCGATGCACGCCCCGGACGGGTCGAACAGGTCCGCTATTTCTCGATCTTCAGGTCTGCCGCCGAGCGTGAAAAGTTCGACTACAACGTCATCGAGGCTTTCGATCAGTACTGGAAGGCGCGCCAGGAGGGGACCGTGGGGGCGGCCTGGGGGCTGCTTGATGCGCAGCGCCACGACAAGTTCGAGCTCGGCAAACCCGTGGTCGCGGAGCCGCGCTGGCAGTTGCTTTTCGCGCTCTCGACGGTCGCGTCCGCTCTTGTCCTGCTCGCCTTTGTTGGCTGGCGGCGGCAGGTCCGATGGAAAGGCATCGTCATCTTTGCGCTTTTCGCGCAGGTCGTCGCCACCTGCTACGTGCAAGCGACATGGATCGACGTATCCCGCAGCTTCTACTTCGAGCGCATGGCCGGCGTGGTGCTTTGGGCCGGGCTGTTGGCATTGTTCAGCTATGCGCTTCTGCGCGGCATCGCCGACAGTCTGACCGGCAAAATGACCGACCCGTCGCTCTATGGCGCGCGGGTGCGCGAGGCATGGCATGCGTGGCGCGAGCTGCCGCGTTTCCGGGTCGTGCGGCGCGTCGACCTGATGGCCCAGATGCTCTACCTTGTGCTGACGGTGCTCTGCATCTTCTACCTCGTGGTGATCAGTATCGATTGGTACGATGGCGTCATACGGATCGGCGACTGGTACCGCCAGATCGCCATCGATGGTCGTTACCGTGACTTTCCGATCTGGAGTTTCGTCATTCCCAGCATCGTGTTGATGATGTGGAAGGCGATGACCATCCTGCGTTCGGAACAGGTGACGCGGTCCGACCGGATCGCCAAGGCGCTCTCGTTCGGCCGCCTGCTGGGCTACGACGGCAGCCGTGGCTTCGTTCGTATGGACCGCTCGTTCAGTCGCATCCGGCCGGTTCTGCCGGAAATCGTGCTGGCGGGGCTCTTGATCTTCTGGGCCGCCGTCATGCTGGTGACCGAGGGCGCCATCAAACTGCACGACGGAGGAGCTGGTGGCTTTGTCGCGGCCGACGGCGCGCGTTGGGTCATCAGGACGCTATTCTGGAATACCCAGGCCAATTGGTTCGCCGCCCTGGCCTTGCTGATGGCTATTCCCTATCTGGCGACGGTTTACGTCTCGATACGCGAACCACTGGCAGAACCGCCTCCGGACTCCTATACCAACAAATGGTAGGCGCCTTCAGCCGGGAGTTACGACATGGAAATTAAGGGCGAATACAGGATCGCAGCGTCACGTGAAAAGGTGTTTGCGGCACTGAACGATCCCGCCGTGCTGCAGGCCTGCATTCCGGGTTGCGAATCACTCGAAAAGACGTCCGACACCGAAATGAAGGCCAAGGTACGCCTGCGCATCGGGCCGGTCAGCGCCAGCTTCACCGGCAAGGTGACCTTGTCGGACCTCGATCCGCCGAACGGCTACAAGATCTCGGGCGAAGGGCAGGGCGGGGCCGCGGGCTTTGCCAAAGGCGGTGCCGTGGTGTCGTTGCGCGAGGACGGGGCCGATACATTGCTGAGCTACAACGTGGATGCCCAGGTTGGCGGCAAGATCGCCCAGGTCGGCGCCCGCTTGATCGACGGCACGGCGAAGAAGCTGGCTGACGAATTCTTCAGCAAATTCGCCACCATGGTGGGCGGCCCAGCGCCGGCCGAGGCCGCAGTAACCGCCGTTGCACCGCCGGCCCCGGCGGCTTCTGCTGCAGCGCAGCGAGGCTACAAACACTGGATCATCATCGGTATCGGCGCCGCGATTCTGGTCCTGGTGTTTCTTGCGAACCGTTAGCGCCATGCCGCTGGCAGGCTGTCATCCGCAATTCGCTTGACCGCCGCCAGAGTGACTTGCGAAGGTTGATTTAACATACAGCGGCGGCGCTCAGGCACGACCGCACTGAACTAAAAACGTGAGGGAGAAGAGTAATGAGCATTTCCGTCGCCATGACCGTCAACGGCAAGGCCGTCTCGGGCAAGGTCGAGGCGCGCACGCTTCTGGTTCAGTTCCTGCGCGAGCATCTCGGCATGACCGGCACCCATGTCGGCTGCGATACCAGCCAATGCGGCGCCTGCGTCGTCGATGTCGACGGCAAGTCGGTCAAGTCCTGCACCATCCTGGCGGTACAGGCCGAAGGCTCGAAGGTAATCACCATCGAGGGCCTCGCCGAGAGCCCCGACAAACTGCATCCGATGCAGGAGGCCTTCCGCGAAAACCATGCGTTGCAGTGCGGCTTCTGCACGCCGGGCATGGTGATGAGCGCCATCGACATGGTGAAGCGCCACAACTACCAGCTCGACGAGGCGACGGTGCGCCGTGAACTCGAGGGCAACCTCTGCCGTTGCACCGGATACCACAATATCGTGAAGGCAATTCTGGCCGCTGCCCCGGCCATGAAGTCAGCAGGAGTGTAGCCCCATGACCGCCGCCACCGGAATCGGCGCCCGGGTTCTGCGAACGGAAGACAAGCGCTTCCTGACGGGAACCGGTCGCTATGTCGACGATCTGCCTCTCGCCCGCGCGACCTACGCCTATTTCCTGCGTTCGCCGCATGCCCATGCGAAGATCAAGAAGCTCGATATTTCCGCGGCGGCCAAGATGTCGGGCGTTGTCAACATTTTCACCGGCAAAGATCTTGTCGATGCCAAGGTCGGCGGCCTGATCTGCGGTTGGGTGGTCAAGGACAAGCATGGCGAGCCGCACAAGGCACCGCCCCATCCCGTGATGGCAGTCGACACGGTACGCTATGTCGGCGACACGGTGGCGATGGTCGTGGCCAACAGCTATGACGAAGCCAAGGATGCCGCCGAAGCGATCAAGGTCGATTACGACGTGCAGCCGGCGAACATCGATCTGGCCAAGTCTTTCGACAAGGGGGCTCCTCAGGTTCACCCCGAAGCCCCCGGCAATCTCATCTATGACTGGGAGATCGGCGTGAAAGCCGATGTCGAGGCGGCCTTCGCCAAGGCGGCCCATGTCACCAAGCTCGATCTGATCAACAACCGCTTGATCCCCAACGCCATGGAGCCGCGCGCCGCGGCGGCGGAATACGACAAGGGCACGGGCAACTACACGCTGTGGTCGACGTCGCAGAACCCACATGTGCTGCGCCTCATCCTGTCGGCCTTCGTGCTGGGCATTCCGGAGCACAAGCTGCGCGTCGTGGCGCCTGATGTCGGCGGCGGTTTCGGCAGCAAGATTTTCTGTTACGCCGACGAAACCATGGTGTGCTGGGCGGCATCGCGTGTCGGCCGGCCGATCAAGTGGACCGCCGAGCGCAGCGAATCGTTCCAGACCGACTGCCATGGCCGCGACCATGTCACCCACGCCGAACTGGCATTGGACAAGGACGGCAAGTTCCTGGCGCTGAAGGTCGAAACGATTGCCAACATGGGCGCCTATCTGTCGACCTTCTCGACGGCGGTGCCAACCTATCTCTACGCCACGCTGCTGGCGGGCCAGTACACGACGCCGCTCATCTACGCCAACGTGAAGGCGGCCCTCACCCACACCGCACCGGTCGACGCCTATCGCGGCGCCGGGCGACCTGAGGCGACCTTTGTCGTCGAGAGCATCGTCAGCAAGGCGGCGGCCGAGATGAAGATCGACCCGGCCGAACTGCGCCGGAAGAACTTCATTCCGTCGACGGCCTTCCCGTACCAGACGCCGGTGGCGCTGCAGTACGATTCGGGCAACTACCCGCCAATCATCGACGAGGCCATGAAGATGGCCGACTACAAGGGCTTCGAGGCCCGTCGCGCCGAGGCCAAGTCGCGCGGCAAGCTGCGCGGCATCGGATTTTCATCCTACATCGAGGCCTGTGGCCTCGCGCCCTCGCAGGTCGTTGGCTCGCTCGGGGCCGGCGTTGGGCAGTGGGAGTCGGCGCAGATCAAGTTCAACCCGACCGGCAACGTCCAGGTCATGACCGGGGCGCACAGCCACGGCCAGAGCCACGAGACGACGTTCGCCCAGATCATCCACGACAAGCTCGGCGTGCCGATGGACCAGATCGAGATCGTCCATGGTGACACGGCAACGACGCCGTTCGGCATGGGCAGCTACGGGTCGCGGTCGCTCGCGGTCGGCGGGTCGGCGATCGTCAAGGCCACCGAGAAGATCATCGCCAAGGGCAAGAAGGTGGCGGCGCATTTGATGGAGGCGGCGGTCGCCGACGTCGAGTTCGAGAACGGCACCTTCAAGGTGACGGGCACGGATAAGAACGTGCCGCTGGCGCAGGTCGTGTTCGCCGCCTACGTACCGCACAATTATCCGCTGGCTGAAGTCGAGCCTGGTATGGATGAAAACGCCTTCTACGATCCGGCAAACTTCGTTTATCCGGCCGGCACGCAGATCTGCGAACTCGAGATCGACCCCGATACGGGCACGACCGAGATCGTCAATTTCACGGCGATCGACGATTTCGGCAACATCATCAACCCGATGATCGTCGAGGGCCAGGTTCACGGTGGCATCGTGCAAGGCGTCGGCCAGGCGCTGATGGAAGGCGCCGTCTACGACAAGAGCACCGGCCAGCTCATCAGCGGCTCCTACATGGACTACACCATGCCGCGCGCCGATAATTTCCCGTCGTTCAAGCTCGGCTACAAGGTCACCCCGTGCCCGCACAATCCGTTGGGAGTGAAGGGTTGCGGCGAGGCCGGCGCGATCGCATCGCCGGCCGCCGTGATGAATGCCGTTCACAATGCTCTGGCGCCGGTCGGCGTCAAGCACGTGGAAATGCCCGCCACGCCCCTCAACGTGTGGCAGTCGATCAAGGGCGCCCAACGCCAAGCTGCTGAATAGGGCCGCCCGAGTAACCGGAGGATATCCAGATGTACGATTTTACCTACCATCGTCCGAAGTCGGTTGCCGACGCGGTGAAACTGCTGAAGGACAAGCCCGAGGCTCGCGCCATGTCGGGCGGCATGACCCTGATTCCGACGCTGAAGCAACGCCTGGCGCGGCCGAGCGACGTGGTCGATCTTGGTGCCGTCAAGGAACTGTCTGGCATCAAGATCGAAGGCGCCAACGTTGTCATCGGCGGTATGACCAAGCACGCTGACGTGGCGACTTCGGCCGACGTTAAGGCCGCGATCCCGGCTTTGGCTCACCTCGCCGGCCACATCGGCGATCCGCAAGTGCGCAATCGCGGCACGATCGGCGGTTCAGTCGCCAACAACGACCCGGCGGCGGATTATCCCGGCGCCGTCGTGGCGCTGAACGCGACCGTCACCACCAACAGCCGCAAGATCCCGGCCGACGAGTTCTTTAAGGGGCTGTTCGAGACCGCCCTTGCCGACGGTGAACTGATCACCTCGATCAGCTTTCCCAAGGCCGAGAAGGCGGCCTACATGAAGTTCCCGAATCCGGCCTCGCGCTACGCCATGGTCGGTGTGTTCGTCGCCAAGACGGCTTCGGGCGTGCGCGTCGCGGTGACGGGCGCCGGCGGCTGCGTCTTCCGGGTCAAGGCGATGGAGGATGCGCTCGCCAAGAACTTCTCCTCGGCGGCGATCAAGGACATCAATATCCCGGCCGATGGGCTGAACAGCGACATCCACGGCAGCGCGGAATACCGCGCCCATCTCGTGGGTGTCATGGCACGCCGGGCGGTCGACGCCGCCAACAAGTAGCCGCCAGTCGAAGCAGAGACGAACGTCGGGGCGTCCCTTGGGGACGCCCTTTCGTATTGAGGCATGCATGAAGGCGCTGGTTACGGGTTTCGACGCATTCGGTGGCGAGGCGGTCAATCCGTCGGCCCTCGCGGTCGGTCGACTCAAGAAGCGCGTTGGCAATATTTTGGTCCGCACGGCCATCCTGCCGACCTCTTACGGCCGTTCGACCGCAGCGCTGCAGACGGTGATCGGGAAGGTCCGGCCTGACATCGTGCTTTGCGTCGGTCAGGCGGGCGGACGAGCCGAACTCTGCCTCGAGCGTGTCGCCATCAACGTCCAGGACGCTCGCATCCGCGACAACGACGGCAAGCAGCCGATCGACAGGCCGGTGGTGAAGGGCGGGCCCGCAGCGCATTTCGCGACCCTGCCGATCAAGGCCTGCGTCGCGGCGCTGCGCGAGGCGGGCCTGCCGGCCGCGGTATCGAATACCGCCGGCACCTTCGTCTGCAATCACATCTTCTATGCCCTGATGGACATCGCCACCGGACATTCAGTCCCAATGCGCGGCGGCTTCCTGCATATTCCCTACCTGCCTGAGCAGGCCGCCCGGCTGGGAGGAGCGCCGTCGATGGCGCTGGACGACGTCGTGCACGGCATCGAGACGATCCTTGAGACCTGCGCAAGCCGCAGCCGAGACATTCGCACCGTCGAAGGGCGAATTTCCTGACTACTCGGCGGCGAGGACCAATTGAGGGGGCGCGCGATGTACCGGCGCTGCCTGGGCGGCCGTCGGCCTCTTGACCCGGAACCAGGTCGCATAGAGCGCCGGTAGGAACAGCAGCGTCAGCGCGGTGCCGACCAGCAGGCCTCCCATCAGCGCTACGGCCATCGGACCGAAGAAGACGCTGCGCGACAGCGGGATCATGGCGAAGATCGCAGTGCCGGCGGTGAGCAGGATCGGCCGGGCCCGACGCACGGTGGCATCGATCACGGCGTCCCATGGGGTATGACCCGCTTCGATATCCTGGTCGATCTGGTCGACCAGGATGACCGAATTCCGCATGATCATGCCGGCCAGAGCGATGGTGCCCAGCAGGGAGACGAAGCCGAAGGGCTGGTTGAAGGCGAGCAGGAACAGCGACACTCCGATCATGCCGAGCGGGGCCGTCAGCATGACCAGGGCCAGCTTGGAGAAACTCTGGAGCTGCAGCATCAGGAACAGCATCATCAGGAAGGCCATCAGCGGCATCATCTTGAAGATCGAACCCTGGCTCTTGGCGCTCTCCTCCTTGTCGCCACCGACCTCGATGCGATAGCCGGGCGGCAGCGCGGCCCGCACCGGCGCCAGCGCCCGGTCGATGCGCGCGGCGACGTCGGGGCCCTGAACGCCATCTGCCACGCCGGCGCGTACGGTCATCAGCAGTTCCTTGTTGCGGCGCCACAGGATCGGTTCCTCGAGCTCGAAGCGTAGTGTGGCGATCTGGGCGAGGGAGACCACACCGCCGTTGGCGGTTCTGAGGTTGATCGCTTCCAGGCCTTCCAGGCTGAGCCGCTCGGGAGCGACGGCGCGAGCAACCACGTCGATTGTCTCGGCGCGATCACGGTACTGCGTAATCACCACACCCGACAGCAGGGTCTGCAGGGTATTGCCGAGAAGCTGCGAGTCGACGCCAAGGGCGCGGGCCTTGCTCTGGTCGACATTCAGCCGCACCGTCTTGGCGAGTTCGTTCCAGTCGAAATTGATGTCGCGTGTGTCGGGGTCGGCCTTGAAGACCTGGCGCACCTGGCTGGCAACGGCGCGAACCTGCTGCGGATCGTCCCCCAGGACGCGAAACATCACGGGGTAGGCGACCGGGGGGCCGTTCTGCAGCCGCTGGACGCGGCCGCGCACTGCCTCGAAATCCCGGCCGAAAAGCCCGTCGAGGTCCGCCAGCACACGCTCACGTGCTTCGATACCCTTGGTCATGACAATGACTTGGCCGAAGTTCGCATTGGCGAGTTCCGGCACGGTCGGCAGGTAGAAGCGCGGACTGCCGGCGCCGACGTAGGCGGTGTAATGGGCAACATCGGAGTTGTTGCCGAGCCAACGTTCCAGTCTGGCCACTTCGGCGTCGGTCGCGGCGAAAGAGGCGCCCTGGGCCAGCCGCAGGTCGACAATCAGCTCGGGCCGGTTGGAGGTCGGAAAGAATTGCTTTTGCACCAGGCCGAAGAGCCCCATGGCGCCGACGAAGGCGAGCACGGTGATGGCGATCGTGGTCTTGCGCCACGTCACGCACCACACGACCATTCGGCGGAACAGCAGGTAGAGGCGGCTCTGGTAGGGGTCGGCGTGATGCGCCTTGGGTTCCGGCAGGATCCGGTAGCCAAGCCAGGGCGTGAACAGGACGGCGACGAACCACGATACGATCAACGCGATACCAACGACCCAGAAGATCGAGTTGGTGTATTCTCCGGCGCTCGATTTTGCGAAGCCGACCGGCACGAAGCCCGCCGCCGTTACCAGGGTCCCGGTCAGCATGGGAAAGGCCGTCGAGGTATAGGCAAAGGTTGCGGCCTCCATGCGGCTGAAGCCCTGCTCCAGCTTAACCATCATCATCTCGACGGCGATGATGGCATCGTCGACCAGGAGCCCGAGTGCGATGATCAGCGCCCCGAGCGAGATGCGCTGGAAATCGATTCCGAGAAGCATCATGCCGACAAAGGTGATGGCCAGCACCAGCGGCACCGAAAGTGCCACGATGATACCGGTGCGAAAGCCGAGGCTGATGAACGATACCACCAGGACGATCGCCAGTGCCTCGACCAGCGAGGAAACGAACTTCTCGAACGACTTGTCGACCGTCTGGGGCTGATTGGCGACACGGTGCACCGTGATGCCGATCGGCAGATCGCGTTCGACCTCGGCCATGGTGGCATCCAGCGCCTTGCCGAGCGACAGCACGTTGCCGCCGGGCGCCATGACGACGCCGAGTCCGATGACCGGCTGCCCCTTGAACCGCATCGAGAGTTGCGCAGGGTCCTGGTAGCCGTGGCGGATCTCGGCGACGTCCGAGAGCGTGAGGGTACGGCCGTTGGCGCTGAAGGGCAGGGCAGCCAGTTCCTCGGCCGACGTCGGCGCGCCGTCGACACGCACGGCCACGCGCTCGCCCCTGGTTTCGACCGTTCCTGCCGCAACGATGGCGTTTTGCTTGCGGATCACGTCGAGGATCTGGTCGACCGGTACGCCCAGCAATGCCAATCGCGTATGGCTGAATTCGACGTAGATCTTTTCATCCTGCAGGCCGAACAGATCGGCCTTGGTGACATCGGGCACGCGCAGGACGCGCTGGCGCACCGCCTTGACGATGTCCTTGACCTCCGCCGGCGTGAAACCGTCGGCCTCGAAGGCCCAGATCAAGCTGTAGGTATCGCCGTATTCGTCGTTGAAGAACGGCCCGACAACGCCCTGTGGCAGGCTTCCGCGGATGTCGCCGACCTTCTTGCGGACCTGGTACCAGAGGTCGGCCACCTTGGCCGGCGGAACGTCGTCGCGCAGCGAGACATAGATCACGGTCTCGCCGGGTTTGGTGTAGCTCGTGACGTGAAAGAAATAAGGCAGCTCCTGGAGCTTGGTTTCGATCTTCTCGGTGACCTGCTGCTCGACTTCGCGCGAAGTCGCCCCGGGCCAGGCGGCCGACACCACCATCTGCTTGATGGTAAAGGGCGGGTCCTCGGCACGACCGAGACTGAAGAAGGCGAAAATCCCCGCGGCGGTGAGCGCCAGCATGAAGAATACAGTGAGCGTGCTGTGCTTCAGCGCCAGAGCGGAAAGATTGGTCCGGCTGCTCATAGGCGTGCCGCCTGCAGGAGCGGTTTCACCTTC
>ERZ890510.1307-NODE-1307-length-16495-cov-7.026034_pt1 | contig 16495 bp, 18 predicted proteins | sample MGYA00521265_ERZ890510 | MGnify/ENA primary metagenome ERZ890510 (study PRJEB32303, sample SAMEA104408624) | aquatic metagenome | biome: Brackish water; feature: Chemocline; material: water | place: Baltic Sea | collected 2014-10-26T21:54:00 | depth 110 m ...
CACCTTCGCTCTGGTAATGGGCATCGCCGTGACCCTGGTGACTGGCCTGCATATCCTCGAAGGCGGCATCTGGGCCTTTGCCTATCGCGTGCTGGGCGCGCTTCCCGACAACAGATCGGCGATGCTCTATTCGCTGGGCGCGCTCACCACCTATGGCCATTCCCACATCTTCCTCGAGTCCAAGTGGCAGATGATGGGCGCACTGGAGGCGCTGAACGGCATGCTGCTGTTCGGCCTCACGACGGCGTTCCTGTTCGCCATGATCCAGCGGGTGTGGCCGGCCGGCAAGCGGTAGGGCAACCTGAAGAGCGGCCACCAGCCGCGTAGCCCGGCAAGGCGCGGCCCGCTATGCTCGCCCGATGGTCACCCCGCCGACCAACGCCGCCCAGTTCATTTCCGACCTGCTCAATGCCGTCCACGACGTAACCGGTCGGCGCCCGCCGCCAACCTGGACGCACATCGACAAGGTTCAACGCAAGCTGGGCATCGCCAATGCGGACGCGATCGAAGCCGGGATCCGCCTGGCCGTCGCGAAGGGCTGGCTCAGGTCCGATGGCGATCCGGCCTCATCGGTCACGCTCACCGTCGACGGCATCAAGCTCATCGGGCCCAAGCCCGCCGGTGGCGGCGGCGACTAACGGCGGCTGCCGTCGCGATCAGGAAACGAGGCCGAGTTCCCGTGCCTTGATCTGCAACGCGAGCACCTTGGAGAAAATCCGGCATTGCGCCAGGCCGCCAGCCAGGAACCACAGGCCGGGCTGGCCGGTCGGGCGCCACATGCCCGCGAGTTCGCCTTCCTCGTCGAAGCCCCAGACCGGCCCTATGCGATCCGTCGTCTCCTCGCCCAGCACGCCGCGGACGGCCTCCTTCTGGCCCTCGTAGCCGGTGGCCAGAACGATCAGGTCGGCCTGCCGGACACCGCCGTCCTTCAGGCGCACGCTGTCGGCCGAGAAGCGCTCGATGTCGGCGAACTGGATCAGGCCGATGCGGCCTTCGACGATCATCTGCGAGCAGCCGGCGTCGAAGTAGTAACCGCCGCCGCGATTGCCGTACATGATCTGCCAGCCCGTGCCGTCGGGGCCCGACGTCAGCTTGAAGCCGCGCTTCCTCAGCCCCTCCAGCAACTCTCGGTCGGCCTCGGCGTTCATCCGCGTGATGCTCTGGTGGGCGCGCGCGTAGATGGGATAGGGGAAAGAGGCCGCGAGCAGGTCGCAATCCTCGAAGGAGATGTCCTCGTCGTAGAGGGCATAGGGCGCCTGCGCCTCCTTCAGGCTGACGATCAGCGTCGGGCGGTTCTGGATGATCGTCACCTCGGCGGCACCCGAGACGACCAGATCCTGCGCCACATCGTGGCCCGAGGTCCCGGTGCCGAGCACGAGGGCGCGCTTGCCCTTCCAGTCGGTGCCGCTGCCGGCGTCGGCCGAATGGCGCACCGCGCCCTTGAAGTCCCCGAGGCCCGGCAGGTCCGGCATCTTCGGAATGGTGCTGACGCCGTTGCAGAAGACGACGTGGCGCGGATGCATGATCCGCTCGCTGCCGTCGGCGCGCTTCAGGGCCACGTTCCAGCGCTTCGTCGTCTCGTCGTAGGCGGCAGCGGTCAACTCCGTGGCCGTCCAGACGTTCAGCTCCATCGCCTCGGCGTAGAGTTCGAACCAGTTCGCCAGCATGTCCTTGGGAATGAACACCGGCCAGGAGCGCGGGAACGGCATGTAGGGGAAGTGGTTCACCCGCGTCTCGTTGTGCAGGGTGAGCGCGTGGTAGCGGCGGCGCCATGAATCGCCGATACGCTTCTCGCGATCGATCGCCAGCGTGTCGACGCCCAGCATGGCCAGACGCGCCGCCGCCATCAGCCCCGCCTGCGCCGCCCCCACTACCAGCACTGCGGGATCGCGATCCTCGTAGGCGATGGCCCGGCGGCGGCGGTCGGCCCAGTTCTCGCCGCCGAAGTTGCGCTTCCAGTCGACGTCCTGCCAGCGCCGGCCGTTGGCCGGATCCTCATGCCCGCGGATCTCGTCGAGCGCGGTCATGAGCGTCCAGGCGCGCGGCTTGCCCGCTTCGGAGACCAACCGCACGACGCCGTTGCAGGGTCCGACCGCGGTCTCGAAGGTGAAGATTGCCTCGACCACGTTGGTACCCGCACGCTTGACCGGCCGGGGCGGTGTGCGGCCCGCGGCGAGCTTCAGCCCGCGCGGTGCCACGCCGGACACCGCAGGCATCATCCGTTCGGCAATGGTCTCGGCGCCGGACGTCGTGTGCAGGTCCCAGGTGAAGGCGAGAATGTCCCGCCAATAACATTCATGCGCGAAGAGCGCCGCGAGGCGCGCGGTATCGCCGGAAGCCAGAGCCGCCGTGAAGTCGCCGAGCCAGTTCTCGGCTGCCGCCTTCGCCGAAGTGTCGGTCAGAACGCCGTCCATGGCACCGTTTCCTCAGTTTTCGCGCGTCACCGCAGAGCGATTGGCCTCGCCGAACAGTAGCCGCCGCCGTTGCCGTTCAGCAAGCAGACGGCTGCAACCGTTTTGCTCGGCGAATGGAAAGGAGAAACACGCGAATTGCAAGCTGTTGCCGGGAATGACCTCGCGTGGTTGCCTGTCCTCAGGCCACAGGCGCGCCGCGAATGCGGTCGATCAGGCTCAGGGCGTCGCTGGGCAACAGGTCGCCCCGCCAAGCGACGTGCTGGTCGGGACGGGACAGCACCAACTTCTGCCGGTACGGAGCCTGTGCCGCGAGATCGAGCACCGCCAGCGGCACGCCACGCAAGGCGGCCGCCTCGACGAGGCCGGCCACGTCGATCGAGCGGTCGAAGCGCAGCAAGGTGAAGTCGAGGCCCAGGGCGTCGTAGAGCGAGCGTCCGTCTTCCATCCAGACATGCGGCGTGCGACAGCCCGGCACGGTGGACGGCGTAAACGTGTCCATGGTGTAGGTCGGTGCGGGTTCGCCATCGTAGGCGACGATCGGCGAGCGATCGTAGAACGAGCCGAAGTTGAGCCCGCCGCAGCAGAACTGCGGCGTATGCATCTCAAGGAGCCGGCTGCCCAGCGCGACGCGTACCGCGTCGCCGCGTTCGCCCACCGCCTCGATATCGGCCGGCACCCCGGCACGGGCGCGGGCGAGCGACAGCGCCGTGCCCATGGCGTATTTCGAGACCTGTTCGGTAATCGGCCAGCGCTCGGCCTCGTGCGCCGCCAGAACCGCCGGGTCGGCCCAGCCTTTCAGCACGCCCGCCAGCATCCAGGCCAGGTTCGTGGCGTCGGCGATGCCGGCGTTCATGCCGTAGCCGGCGAACGGCGCCCAGATGTGGGCGGCATCGCCGCAGATGAAGGCACGGCGGTCGCGGAAGCGATCGGCCAGCAGGCGACGCCCGATCCAATTCTCGCGGCTGATGACTTCGATGCCGAACGACGGCTCGACGCCCAGGATGTGCCGCAGGCAGGCATCGCCGTCGACGGCTTCGAAATCCTCCTCGTCGGCGCGCAGGTAGTTGTGGACCAGCCAGGTCTCGCGTCCGTCGACGGCGAACATGTTGGCACTGCGGCGCGGGTTCATGACCTGCGTCGACCAGGCAGGCGCCGCCTGCAGCCGCGCGGCGAGGCCCGGTGCGCGGATGTAGCTCGACTGGGTGCGGCCAATCATGGCGTCGCCGGTCATGCGCGCGCCGATCTGGCGCCGGACTTCGGATGCGGGGCCGTCGCATCCCACCAGATAGGCGCAGGAGATCGCGACCTTGCCGCCACGGTCGAGGTCCAGGGCCTCGGCGGTGACTCCCGTCTCGTCCTGGGTAAACCCCTGCAGGCGAAGTCGGTTCAGGAACCGCACGCGTGGATGCGCCGCCGCCTCGGCGGCCAGCAGGGGATCGAGGTAGATCTGGTTGATGCGATGCGGCGGCTCGGGCGTCGGCCACCAGCCGTCGGGGCCGCTGCGGTCGCTGTAGCGGTCGCGCCGGCAGGGAATATGGATACGTGCGAAGTCGGGGCCTACCGCGGTGGTGCGGAAGGCGACGTCGTTGGCATGATCGGGCGGCAGTCCGGCGTCGCGCACGCGACCGGCGATACCGAGACGGCGGAAAATCTCCATCGTCCGCGCCGCGACGTGGTTGCATTTGACGCCCGGCTGTGTGTCAGGCGGGTTCTGCTCGGCCACGATCACATCGATGCCGCGTCCGGCCAGATCGAGCGCCAGAGTGGAGCCGACGGGGCCGCCGCCGACGATCAGAACCGAAGTCCGCAATGAAGTCATCGGCGGGGACGGCATCGTCTCCGGCTAGCGATCGAAGGCCTGTGCCAGAGCGCGGCGCGTGGCTCCCGCGCCTTCGGCCGCGACATCGGCGGCGGGGCGCGCCCAGTGGGCGGGATTGGGCGCCTCATAGCTTATGTAACCCTCGTAGCCCTTCTCGGCGAGAAGCTGGAACAGCTCCGTCCAGCGCACCATGCCCTTGCCCGGTGCCAGGCGGTCGGTCGGCGGCGGGCCGTTGGGCGGTGCATCCGGCACGTCGCTGAACTGCACATAAAAGATTTCCGCCGCCGGCACTTCCTCGAAGCCGCGGCCCGGCCGGCCGCCGCGCTGAAGGTGATAGGCATCGAGCAGCAGGCCGACGCTGGGCTGGGCGGCGCGCGCAATGAGGTCGCGCAGGATGTCGAGGCTGCGCACCACCGGGTGCTGGAACTGGTATTCGAGCGCGAGCCTGAGGCCGAAGCCAGCAGCAATCTCTCCGGCGCGCCGGATGTTGGCCACCGCCTCGTCCACGCTCGCCGTACCCGGTCCGATGGCGCTCATCACCAGGCCGCACTTCAGCGCCACGGCGTTCTCGCAGGCCTCCTTCATGGAGGCGAACAGCCGCTCCCTGTCGGCGGCGGCGGCGAAGATCCAGCCGTATTCCACGCCGACGGCGGCGACCGGCAATCCGCCGGCGCGCACCAGGTCGAGCACCGCGGCATTGGACTGGCCACGTTCGTGGCCGCGCTGAAAATCGATTCGCCGCAACTCGATGGCGTCGAAGCCACCCGACCTGGCGGCCGCAAGCGCGCCCTCCAGGGGCGTGGTGTCGACCGTCCAGGTGTGCAGGGCGAGGCCGCGGAACTTGTGCTGCATGCGATACTCCGGAACAGAAAACTTTGTCGTTCTACAACAATCGCGGCGCGCTACTTCTTCTTTCCGCGATTGTCGCGGCGTGCCTGGGCGTTGCGCGTGGCCTGGGAAATGCTGCCGATCTTCGAGCCTTTGACGATGCGCCGGGGTTTGGGATTCTCGATCGGCTGCGGACCTTTGCCCGAGCGTCGGCCACCCGAGGGATGCTTGGCAGCCTTTGCAGCCCGCTTGCGTCCCAGCGCCTCGGCCATGCTCTTGCTCATCGCCGCCCGCTTCTCCCCGGCCACGATGCGATCAAGGCGCGCCGTGGCGCGCTTCAGGGCATCGGCGAAGGCCTTGCGCTTGGCCGCCTGGCCGGGCCGGCTCACCGGCCCGGCTGCGGCCGCTTTGGACGAAGCGGCCTTGCCCCCGCGGGTGCCGCCACGCCGTTCCTGCCCTCGCCACTTGGCGCTCTGCCGGCGCAGCCAACCGACCAGCGTCACCAGTTCCTTGCGCTTCAGCGCGTTCAGCGCCGGCGCATAGCTTTGCACCACGCGTTCACACTCCGCAGCGGTGAGGACGCGCCGTTCGACGGCAGATGCTGTGGCCATGTGCTTGCTCTCCAGGTGCAGCGTTCGATAGCGGAGGCGGCCGGCTTGCCACCGAATTCCGCTGGCCGTCATACAGCCTCGCGCGCTCACCGTCGACCTCGAGCGCATGACCCGCAGGCGAAGGCAGGCTCACGACGGCGGACCCGCATCCTAGAACAGCGAAGTCTTCGTCGGCTTGAGCAGCAGCGCCAGGATGAAGAGCCAGACGATCCCCCAGCCGATCCAGGTGAGGGTCGGATGGGCGGCCTGCCATTCGAGAATCTTCCTGTGAAGCGTCATTTGGAATTCCTCCGCTGGCGCAGATCAAGAATGTAGGCGATCAGGGCGTCGCTTTCGTAGCGGCTGAGTATGAAATCCGGCATGTGCGTGTGTCCTGTCGATAGATAGCGCCGCAGCGACTCGGGCGTCGTGCCGGAGCGGGCAGCGATCACCGGGAAGCTCGGCACGCGATCGGGCGCGACGGTGAGCGGTTCGCGCTCGATGACATGGCACGCCATGCACCAGCGCTCGGCCAGAGGCCGCCCGTCCTCGGGACCTTGCGCGGCGGCCGGAACCGAGGCCAGTGCCAGGATGAAGACCATCAGACGTCGCATCGACTTCACCGTCATCACTCGAGGGTCTTCAGATAGGCGATGAGGTCGCCGATCTCACCCATCTCAAGTTGGAACTGCGGCATGCCCGGATGCGCCGTCACGATCCCTTCGGCGAGGGATTCGGCGATATCCTCGACCGGATAGTGGCGGTGCAGCGTCCGGAAGGGCGGCGCCTGCCGCAGCGGGCTTTCCCCCGTGCGGCCGATCGCGTGACAGGAAGCGCAGTTCGTCCGCGCGAACGCCTGCCCACGCGAGATGGATGGGCCTTGGGGCAAGCCTTGCGCCTGCGCCACGGTCACGGCCAGGCCGGTGAATGCGAGCGCCGCCAGCGCGATCGACGTCTTCATGGTCATGCCTCCTGCGCGCGCCAATCCGTTACCTGCCATCGACGGCCACACAGGGGCTCGCGTCATTGATGCAGGTCAATGTCGCCGGGCGGAGGGCAGCCGCGTGGCAATGTTGATCGCGGGGATGGCGCGGTCTAACCATGAAGCGTCCGCTGGCTGCAACGAGGAGCATCACGATGAAAGTCGGAGTTTTCGCCACCTTCATGTCGCCGCAGGCGACGCCGCAGATGATCCGCGACTTCGGCAAGCGGGCCGAAGGCATGGGGCTCGATTCGATCTGGATGGGCGAGCATGTGGCGCTGTTCGACAAGAACACCTATGGCTATCCCGGCTCGAAAGATGGCCGCATTCCGGTGCCGGACGGCGGCGGCATGCTGGACGTCGTGGCCACCTTCGGGTTCCTGGCCGCCGCGACGACCAAACTGCGGTTGGGCACCGGCGTCACCCTCGTGCCGCAGCGCAACCCGATCTACACCGCCAAGGAAATGTGCACGCTCGACTGGCTGACCGACGGGCGCCTCGATTTCGGCATCGGTGTCGGCTGGAACAAGGAGGAGGTCGAGGCCTGTGGCTACCGCTGGGAAGACCGCGGCGCGCGCTGCGACGAATTCCTCGAGGTCATGCGGCGGCTGTGGACCGAGCCGGTCGTCGACTTCGCCGGCAAATGGGTGAAATTCGAGACCATGCGGCTCGATCCCAAGCCGATCCAGAAGCCGCATGTGCCGATCATCGTCGGCGGCTATGCCGACGCCGCCTTCCGCCGCGCCGTTCAGTTCGGCGCCGGCTGGTACGGCTTCAATCTCGATCCGGCGCGGACCAAAGGCATGCTCGCCAAGCTCGACGACGCCTTCGCCAAGGCCGGGCGCAAGCGCGACAGGAAATTCGAGATCATCGTCACCCCGCCGATGTCGATGACGGCCGACGCGCTGCCGGCCTATGCCGAGCTGGGCGTCGACCGCCTGGTCCTGCAACTCGGCAGCCAGCGTCCCGAAAAAGTGACCCCTCGCCTTGCCGAGATCGAAACGCTGGTGAAGAAGGCAGCTTAAGTCCGGTGACCCGCGGTTTCAGGCTACGGGATCGAGCACGACGACGGGAATCTGGCGTGCGCCGGATTTTTTCTGGTAGTCGGTATAGGGCGGCCAGAAACCAACGCCGAGGTCCCATAGCCGCGCCCGCTCCTCGCCCGTGGCGGTCCGCGCCCGCGCCCGCTTCTTTTCGGTGCCGACCTGGATCTCGACGTCGGGATTGGCAAGGAGGTTGGCGTACCAGCCAGGATGCTCCGGCGCGCCGCCCTTGGAGGCGATCACGAAGTAGCTCTCGCCGGCACGGCCGTAGAACAGCGGGAACAAATACTTCTGCCCCGACTTGCGCCCCGTGGTCGTGAGCAACAGTGATGGAACCGTGAGTTCCGGCATGTTGGGCAAGGTGATCTTGTACATGTGCCCGTCGGTGCCGCCGCTGCCGAGGTAGCGGTCGACATGGTCCTTCATCCACTGCGGAAGGTTCGGCGCAATCCTGGTCTCGGTCATCGCTGTCTCCTCGGTCGGCATGCAGGCTGTTCCTGCACAAGTGGCGGTTCCGGCCGGTCGATGCAACCCCGCACGGAGCCGCGTGTCATTGACGGGCGCGTCGTGCGCCGCCAAAATCCCGATGTGGCAGCCGATGCCGTTCCCGAGGTTCGGGGCGAGAAATTTCCGGTCGATGACCTGACGTCGAGCATGGCCATACCCGCGATAACGCCCGTCGAATCGCCGCCAGCCCGACAATCGCACCAACGAACGGCAAGTCGCGCCGACGTTCGCAACTCATGGGGAAGAACAGCAATGACGACCAATTCCGATCGGCCGCGCCGGCATCTCGCCGCTCTGGCAGTCGCCGCAGTCATGTCAGCGGCCCTTGCCACCGGCGGTCCCGCCATGGCCCAGCCGACGCTGTCATTCTCGGCCATCCCGAACCAGGACGAGACGCACCTGCTGGAACGCTTCAACAAGGTCGCCGCCTATCTGCAGAAGGAACTTGGCGTGCCGGTCAAGTATGTCCCGGTCAAGAGCTACTCGGCAGCGGTGACGGCCTTCAAGAACAACCACATCCAGCTCGCATGGTTCGGCGGCTTGACCGGCGTGCAGGCGCGCCTGGCCGTCCCCGGTTCGGTCGCCATCGCGCAGGGCATCGAAGACACCGCATTCGTGACCTACTTCATCGCTCATTCGAGCACCGGGCTGTCGGCAAAGCCGACGCTGGGCGACGATGTGAAAGGCAAGACCTTCACGTTCGGCTCCAAGGGCTCGACGTCGGGCCGCCTGATGCCGGAATTCTATCTCCGGGAAATCTTCAAGACGGATCCGGAGAAAGTCTTTTCCCGCGTCGGCTTTTCGGGCGACCACACCAAGACACTCGACCTGGTTTCGTCCGGTGCCTACCAGATCGGCGCACTCGACTTCACCGTCTACGAGGCCGCCCTCAAGGCCGGCAAGGTCGACACCAAGGCCGTAACGGTCATCTGGAAGACGCCGCCCTATCCCGACTACAATTGGTCGATCCGCGGCGACGTCGACAAGACTTTCGGGCCGGGCTTCATCAAGAAGGTACAGGACGCACTCGTGAAAATGAACGACCCGGAGCTGCTGGCAACCTTCCCCCGCACGAAGTTCATTCCGGCCGCCAACAAGGACTATCAGCCCGTCGAGGATACCGCGCACCTTCTCAACCTCATCGACGGATGACCTTGCTTTCGCTGGCCGGCGAAACCATCGGCTGGAAAGAGCACGATGTGCTTGTCGGCGTCGACCTGTCGATCCAGGAAGGCGAAACCATCGCCTTCCTGGGCCGCAGCGGATCGGGAAAATCGACACTGATCACCCATCTCTACCGGCGGCTGATTGCTGCCGGCCGGGCGACCGCCCTGGTGCCGCAGGATCACGCGCTGGTCCCGCCGCTCAGCGTCTTCCACAATGTCTACATGGGCCGCCTCGACCGGCGGTCCTCCCTTTACAATTTCGCCAATCTCGTTCGGCCGCTGCGCCGCGAGGTCGCCGCGATCCGGCCCATCCTCGCGGAGATTGCGCTGGAGCCGGAAATGTTTCGCCCGGTCGAGCGACTCTCCGGCGGACAGAAACAACGGACCGCAATCGCCCGGGCGCTGTTCCGCGGCGGCGACATCCTGCTCGGCGACGAGCCGATCTCGGCGATCGACGAGAAGCAATCCGCAGTCGTGCTCGACACGATCCGCCGGCGATTCTCCACCGTTCTCCTCGCCCTTCACGATGTCGATCTGGCGCGCGCCTATTGCAGCCGCATCATCGGGCTGCGCGGCGGCCGGATCGTGATCGACAAGCCCTCCGGCAAGATCGAACGCGGCGAGATCGAAGCCCTCTATGCGGCCTGACCGGAAAGGCCCGGCCGGCAGGCACTGGCTAGGCAGGCGGGAGGTCGGCATCGGAGTCGTCCTGGTTGGACTGGCGATGCTGCCCTTCGCCGACCTCGAGGTCTCGACGCACGATCCGTGGCGGCATGTGTCGCGGTTTCTCGCCGGATTCCTGTCGCCCGACTTCAACAGCATCCGGTCGATTGCCTGGGCAGTGGTCTACACCGTGGCGTTCGGCCTGGTCGGTGTCTTCATCGGCTCGCTCGCGGGCCTGCTGCTCGCCCCGGCCTATCACCTGCGCCCCGTTCGCATACTGGCGGCGACGTTGCGTGCCGTGCACGAACTGTTCTGGGCGCTGCTGTTTCTGCAGGTCTTCGGGCCAAGCGCCATCACCGGCGCGCTCGCGATTGCGCTGCCCTACAGCGGCATCTTCGCCAAGGTCTATTCGGAAATGCTGGAGGAAGCCGATCGCCGGCCGGATGAAGTTCTGCCGCCGGGCAGCGGCGCGCTCTCACGCTTCCTCTACGCCCGCCTGCCGATGGCGCTGTCGCCGTTCCGGATCTACACACGCTATCGCATCGAGTGCGGCCTGCGGTCGAGCGCCGTGCTCGGCTTCGTCGGATTGCCGACGCTGGGCTTCGAACTCGACGCCTTCTTCAAGGTCGGCCGCTACGAATCGGTCGCCGCAGTGCTGCTGATCTACTATCTCATGATCGCCACGAACCGGCAGTGGCTGCGCCCGTCACTCATACCGGTCTTTCTCGTCGCGGCGTTTGGACTGCTGATCACACTCGGCGGGCCACCGTTCCGGATGGAAAATCTCGTCAGGTTCCTCACCGAGGACATCGTGCCCGCGCCCTTGAGAGACGCCAGCCTGCTGGCTTCTTCGACCTGGGACCAGTTGTCCGGCTGGCTCGACGTGTTGCTGTCGACGCAGGCCTTTCCCGGATTGTGGAGCACCGTCGTCGTCACCCAGATGGCGCTCGCCGTCACGATGTTTGTAGCCCTGCTCGGGTTTCCGCTCATCGTTGCCCGGCTCGTCGGCAAGGTCCCGAGCATCAGCGGACATCTCTTGCTGGTCGTGGGCCGCTCCACGCCCGAGTACATGCTGGTCTATATTTTTCTGCAGATGCTGGGGCCGTCCATGTTGCCCGCGATCATAGCGCTTGGCCTGCACAACGGCGCCATCATCGCGCATCTGCTTGGGCGGCAGGCCGATGCACTGACGCCAACCCTGCGGCCCGACGCCCCGCGGGGGTTCAATCTCTATGTCTATGAATTCGTGCCGCGTCTCTACGGCAACTTCCTCGCCTACATCTTCTACCGCTGGGAGATCATCCTACGGGAATCGGCGATCGTCGGCATTCTCGGCGTCCATACGCTGGGCTTCTATATTGACGGCGCGATCACCGAAATCCGACTGGATCGTGCCGTCCTGCTGATCGCCGTGACCGTGCTCGCGACCTTTGCCGTCGATGCCATTGCCCGCGGATTGCGGCGGCGCTTCCAGCTTTCCATGAACGATCTCGCCTCCCGGGAAGGCAGCGCGATCTACTGAGCCGGCGGACCGGCGCAGTGCAACTTCAGATGCGCTGGTCCATCTCGAGTGCCGGTTCCGGCACATCGACGCAGCCGATGATGCGGGCCGGCACGCCAGCCGCAGTGCAGCCAGCTGGAACCGGCTCGAGCACCACGCTGCCAGCGGCGATCTTGGCGCAGGCGCCGATCTCGATGTTGCCCAGCACCTTGGCGCCAGCGCCCAACAACACGCCGCGCCGTACCTTGGGGTGGCGGTCGCCGCGTTCCTTGCCGGTGCCCCCCAGCGTCACCCCGTGCAACATGGACACGCCATCTTCCACGACCGCCGTCTCGCCGATCACCACGCCGGTGCCGTGATCGATGAAGATGCCCTGGCCGATCCGCGCGCCAGGATGAATGTCGAGGCCGAACAGGGCACTCGCCCGGCTCTGCAGGAAATGGGCAAGCGTCTGGCGGCCCTGCTCCCACAGCCAATGTCCGACGCGATAGGTCTGCAGGGCATGGTAGCCCTTGAACCAGAGCAGCGGATCGAGATGGCTGGTGCAGGCGGGGTCGCGGTCGGCGACGGCCACGATGTCGGCGCGCGCCGCCATCCCGATCGCTGTATCGGCCGCCAGCGCCTCGTCGAAGGTTTGGCGGATCAGCGCGGCCGGCACTTCGGTCGTGCCGGTGAGCCGCGCAAGATGATAGCTCAGCGCCGATTCGAACCGCGGCTGGCTGAGAATGGTGGCGTGCAGGGTCCCCGCCAGCACCGGCTCAGCGGCAGCGGCCGACAGGGCAGCTTCGCGGATTTTCGCCCAAACCGGATCGACCGAGCGAAGTTCGGCCGGGTTCTTGACCTGTACGCTATCCATGGCGCTCTCCTTCGATCCGCTGGCACAAATCCTTCAATGCCAGTGAACCGATCGATACGCCTCCCGCTGCAAAGTCTACGTCGAACGCGTTTGCGGCGCAATTCGACCGGTCCTGGTCGTGGACTCGTCAGCGGGCGGCGCGGGCTTCCAGTTCGGCAATCAGCGGCTCGACCATGCCGCCATGATTCTGAATGTAGGAATTGAAATCCGAACGTCTAGTCATGACCATGCTGACGCCCTCGACCTTGACGTCGGTGATGCGCGGTCCACCGGGGGTGTCGCGGACTTCCCACTGAAGCTTGATCGGCTGGCCGTTGGTCTGATTGAGGAGGCTGTCGACGACCGAGATGCCGTTGGGGCGGGGAGTCACTTTGCCAACAGCCAGGGTCTGTCCGGCATACTGGCCGAACCGATCACTGTAGGCGCGGGCCTCGGCGGTTTCCACCGCCGCGAGAAAGCGGGCACGCTGGGCTTCGCTGGCCTGGTTCCAGTGCGTCCCCAGCGCCGCGCGCGCCATATAGGGCAGGTCGAAGTTGGTCTTCAGGACCCGCCGGATACTGGCCTGGCGATCGGCACCTGTCTTGGTCTTCACGATCTCGATGACCTCGACGGCCACGGTATCCACCAGTTTTGCCGGTTCGGCGGCCGACACCGGAAGAACGAGAACGGGCAGAATGAAGGCGGCGGCCGCTACCGCGGCGGCCGAGCGTAGCATCACACGACGAATGGCGAGCAGTAACACTGTTCGCTCCTTCTAAATGGATTCAGGCGATGGAGTCTTAGCGCAATCCGGCTTCTAACGCACGAGGGCCAGATTGTCCCGGCGTTCGAGCTCGCTCTTGGTGTCGGTCTTTTCCCGCTTCTGGCGGATCAGTTCGGCGCGATTCTGAGTGTAGGCGCTGCGCAGAGCAGCATAGTAGTCAACGCTGTTCTTTTCCAGATCGTCGAGAGCGAAGATGGTGCGCGACCGGTAGTCGATCACGTTCATGCCGTAGCGCGCGCCCTGATAGACGGTCCAGTCGATGGCCAGGTTGAAGGTCAGGATCCGGAACGGATCGACCAGATAATCCATCATCAGGCCGGTGCCGTCACGTGCGTTGGACGGCCCGATCCCCGGCAGCATGAGGTAGAAGCCACCATTCTCCGGCTCCACGCCGGCATACATGCCGATCGTCTTGCCGGCGTCTTCCTTTGTGCGTTCGAGGCCGAGCATGGTGGCCACGTCGAACAGGCCGACGACGCCGATGGTCGAATTCACAAGAAACCGCGCCATTGTCGTGGCAGCCCGGCTGGCGTCGCCCTGGACCACCTCGTTGATCGCCGTCACCGGTTCGCCGAGATTGTCGAGGAGGTTGCGCACGCTCGTCTGCGCTGGCTCCGGCACCCAGTCGCGATAAATGACCGCCATCGGACGGATGGCCATGATGTCGACGGTGCGATTGAGCGAAAAGATGAACCGGTTGGGCGTTTCGATCGGATCCCAGACTTCCGTCGCGCCGGTGTCACCCGATGCGCAACCGCCCACCATCGCGGCGGCGGCGGCAATCACGACGACGGAGTGGCGCATCCTGTGCACGATCGTCTTAGTCAGACTCACGACCATCTACGCCAACCCTGGTCCATCCCGCCGGCCCTGGGAACGCAGGGCCAAAACGCACGAAGCGGCGTTTGCCGCCGCTGTTGAAATTCAGTGTCGCACACAGGCGCGGCACTTTGAAGTGAATAGCCAAAACACCGGCGTCATGTGGTTCCTGAGCAACAAAGCGGACTTCACATTCTATTGTTGCACAAATAAAGATATACTTATATTAGTAACTTCATGGACCACCTCCTCACTCTTCTGCGGGCCGCGGCCGAAGACACGCGGCTGCGCATCCTGGCGCTGGCGGCGCGCGAAGACCTGACCGTAAGCGACTACGTCCACGTCCTGGGACAGAGCCAGCCACGCGTATCGCGCCATCTGAAACTGGTGGTCGAGGCCGGTTTGCTGGAACGTTTCCGCGAAGGCCAGTTCACACGCTTTCGCCTGGTCACCGCCGGCGACGATGCCGCCCTGGTGCGCGAGTTCGTGCGCCGGCTAGACCCCAAGCATCCTCGTATCGCCGCCGACCGCGCCCGGCTGGATGGCCTGCAGCAGCGCCGCCAGAACGCGGCGGCGCGCTTCTTCCGCGACAATGCCCAGCACTGGGACGAGCTCAGGGCACTGCATGTCGCCGACCGAGAGATCGAGCGCGCGCTGGCCCATCACTTGCCCGTCGGGGCACGCCGGCTGCTCGACATCGGCACCGGCACCGGCCGCCTGCTCGAAGTGCTCGCTCCCAGGGTCGAGCATGCCGTCGGCGTCGACCAGTCCCGCGAAATGCTGGCGCTGGCGCGTGCCAACCTCGCCCGCGCCGGCCTCGACAATGCCGAGATCCGCCAAGGCGACATGTATGCGCTGCCCTTCGAAGCCGACAGCTTCGACGTTGTGACCATCCATCATGTCCTGCATTACGCCGACGACCCGGCGGCAGCGCTTTCGGAGGCGGCGCGCGTCGTACGCCCCGGCGGCACCGTGCTGGTGGTCGACTTCTCGCCGCATGACATGGTCGAGCTGAAGCGCGAACACGCCCATGTCCATCTCGGCTTCGCCGACAACCAGGTACAGGGCTGGCTGAAGAGCGCCGGGCTCAATGTGCTGGAGCCCATCCATTTTCCCGGCCGGCGGCTGATGACCGGTATCTGGCGCGGCGAGCGCGAGCTGCCGGCGCGCACCGGCCAAGGGCCTGCCGTCCTTCCCTTCCACGGAGTGTCACGATGAGTCCCGATACCGGCCCCCTTAGCACCAGCGCCGGCACTTCCGAATTTCCCGCGCGCACACCGCAGCGACTCAGAGTTTCGTTCGAGTTCTCGCCGCCCAGGACCGAGGCGGCCGAGCGCACCTTGTGGGAAACGGTGACCCGGCTGACGCCGCTGCAGCCGACGTTCTTCTCCGTGACCTACGGCGCTGGCGGCTCGACCCGCCAACGCACGCACGAGACCGTAGCGCGGCTAAAGTCGGAAACCGGCATCGACGCCGCCGCTCACCTCACCTGCGTGGCCGCCACCCAGGGCGAGATCGACGATGTGGCACGCGCCTATTGGGATGCCGGCATCCGCCACATCGTGGCACTGCGCGGCGATCCGCCGGGCGGCATGGGCGGCAAGTACAGCGTCCATCCTGACGGCTACGAGAACGCCGCGGCACTCGTCGCCGGCCTGAAGAAGATCGCCGACTTCCAGATCAGCGTCGCGGGCTATCCCGAGAAGCATCCCGACTCGGCCGACGCCACGGCCGATCTCGAGAACCTGAAACGCAAGGTCGACGCCGGCGCCGACCGCTGCATCACCCAGTTCTTCTTCGACGCCGACGATTTCCTGCGCTTTCGCGACCGCGCAGCGGCAGCCGGCATCCATGTGCCGATCGTGCCGGGCATCATGCCGGTGTCGAATTTCCAGGGCATCGCCAAAATGGCCGGCCTGTGCGGCTCCAAGGTGCCGGCCTGGCTCGCCGAGATGTTCAAGGGGCTCGAGGACGATGTCGAGACGCGCCGCATGATCGCTGCGACCGTGGCCGGAGATCTCTGCCGCCGCCTGCGTGCCGAGGACGTAGACCAGTTCCACTTCTACACGTTGAACCGCGCCGACCTCACTTTTGCCATCTGCCATCTGCTGGGAGTACGTCCGCGATGACCCGCGAGGAAAAAGCCGAGCTGCTGCGCGCGATCGGCGCCGAACGCATCCTGGTGAAGGACGGACCTTACGGTTCGATGATCCAGAGCTACCGGCTCGACGAGGAGGGTTTCCGCGCCGGGCGCAGTTTCAATCACGACCAGAAAGGCAACAATGACCTGCTCAACCTGACACGACCGGAGATCGTGAGCGAGATCTGCAACGCCTATCTCGAAGCCGGCGCCGACATCGTCGCCACCAATACGTTCAACTCGAATGCCATCAGCCTGGCCGACTACGGCATTGCCGGCATGGCGCGCGAGATCAACATCGCCGCGGCGAAATTGACGCGCGCCTGCGCCGACGCCGCCACGGCACGCGACCCCGCCAAGCCGCGCTTCGTAGTGGGCGCGCTCGGGCCCACCAACAAGACCTT
>ERZ890510.1310-NODE-1310-length-16468-cov-4.340279_pt1 | contig 16468 bp, 13 predicted proteins | sample MGYA00521265_ERZ890510 | MGnify/ENA primary metagenome ERZ890510 (study PRJEB32303, sample SAMEA104408624) | aquatic metagenome | biome: Brackish water; feature: Chemocline; material: water | place: Baltic Sea | collected 2014-10-26T21:54:00 | depth 110 m ...
GGACAGAATTTGAAGGAATTTTGGAAAATATTCATAGTCGACATGAAAAATCTGACTCTGATGCAGCCCGGGAACATCTAGAAGGATTTATGCGCCAAAAACCGTGCAAAACTTGTAAAGGAGCTAGATTAAAACCAGTTTCCTTAGCTGTAAAAATTGGTAATAAAAACATAGCTGAAATGAGTGCTATGTCAATTGGTGAAGTCACAGAATTCATTACCACTTTAAAACTTGGTAAGCGTGAAATGGCGATTGCTGAAAGAGTGCTGAAAGAAGTTATTGAAAGATTGCAATTTTTACTTGATGTTGGATTAGATTATTTAAGCCTTGAAAGAGCTGCTGGATCTTTGTCCGGTGGTGAAGCTCAACGAATTCGACTTGCAACACAAATCGGATCAGGTTTGGTGGGAGTATTGTATGTTTTGGATGAACCAAGTATCGGACTTCATCAAAGAGACAATAGGAAATTAATTGATACTTTAATTAGATTAAGAAATCTCGGAAACACCTTAATTGTGGTCGAACACGATGAGGAAACCATTAGAGCAGCCGATTGGGTCGTTGACATTGGTCCAGGAGCTGGCGAACACGGGGGATATGTCGTTTCTTCAGGCACAGTTGAAGAATTAGAAAATAATAAAAAATCGATAACTGGTGACTATATTTCTGGGCGAAAATCTGTGGTTGTGCCTAAGAAAAGAAGACCAATTGATAAAGAACGAATGATCAAAGTTGTTGAGGCTCAAGAAAATAATTTAAAAAAGATAACCGTTGAATTCCCCTTAGGTGTTTTCGTGGCTGTCACTGGAGTTAGTGGTTCTGGTAAATCGACATTGGTCAACGATATTTTGTACTCCACTTTGGCAAGAGACTTAAATCAATCAAGAGTTGTCCCAGGACAACATAAAAAAATTGAAGGCATTAAACATCTAGATAAAGTAGTTCATGTCGATCAAAGCCCAATTGGGAGAACTCCCAGAAGTAATCCAGCAACCTATACCGGAGTTTTTGACAACGTAAGAAAACTTTTTGCTGAAACCAGTGAAGCAAAAATTAGGGGATATCAACCAGGTCGCTTTAGCTTTAACGTCAAAGGTGGTCGCTGTGAGCCTTGTTCTGGTGATGGAACTATTCAAATTGAAATGAACTTTTTACCAGATGTTTATGTGCCTTGTGAAGTATGTAATGGGGCAAGATATAACAGAGACACACTAGAAGTTCACTACAAAGGAAAAACCATTAGTGATGTTTTAAATATGCCAATAGAACAAGCTTTAGTCTTTTTTGAATCTGTTCCAGCAATTGCCAGACATTTAAAAACTTTGGTTGATGTTGGTCTAGGTTATGTTCGGCTAGGACAATCTGCCCCAACTCTTTCTGGGGGAGAAGCTCAAAGAGTTAAATTAGCCACAGAATTACAGAAAAGAAGTACTGGTCGAACAATTTATGTTCTTGATGAACCTACAACTGGTTTACATTTTGAGGACGTCAGGAAATTACTGGGAGTTTTGGAAAGACTTGTAGATTCTGGTAACACAGTTATCGTGATTGAACACAATCTAGATGTGATTAAGAATTCTGATTGGGTAATCGACATGGGTCCAGAAGGTGGATTTAGAGGTGGTGAAGTTGTCGCTCAAGGAACTCCAGAGCAAATCGTTAAAGTTGCTGGAAGCTACACCGGTAAGTATTTAGCTCCAATGTTAAAGAAATAATAAATCTAAAGAGTAGCTATGGCTGATCCTTCTGAGTATCGCCCAAAAAATATTCCGGAATTACCAGGGGTTTATCGTTTCAAAACTGATGACGACAAAGTTATTTATGTGGGTAAGGCCAAAAATTTAAAAAATCGATTAAATTCCTACTTCACAGATATCAGTAATCTTCACCCTCGCACAGCAATGATGGTTAAAACTGCCACCAATGTTGACTGGGTAACAGTTCACAGTGAAATTGAGGCTCTCCAACTGGAATTTACTTGGATTAAAACCTTTAATCCAAGATTTAATGTTCGCTTTCGAGACGACAAAACTTATCCATATTTAACATTAACTTTAAAAGACGATTTTCCAAAAATTGCTGTTACGCGAGGAACTAAAATAAAAGGAAATAAATATTACGGACCCTTTACCCACGTCTGGGCTATTAGACAAACCATGGAACAGTTAATAAAAGTTTTTCCGATTAGATCTTGTAAAGATGGAGTTTATAGAAGGCACCAATTAATTGGTCGACCATGTTTACTAGGAGATATTGAAAGATGTGCGGCCCCTTGTGTTGGCAGAGTTGATAAAGAGGAATATAAAACCATAGTTAGCAATGTCATGAGTTTTCTAAATGGAAACTCTAAATCAATAATTAAAAATATCGAAAATGATATGAATAAAGCCAGTGAAAATGAAGAATTCGAAAAAGCAGCCAGATTAAGAGATCGATTAGGAGCATTGAATAAGGTCGTTGAAATCAATGCCATTGTGTTCGATGACGAGACAGACGCAGATTTACTGGCCTTAACAGCTGATGATTTACATTTATCAACTCAAATATTTCATGTCCGCAAAGGTCAAATCAAGGGCGAAAGGTCCTTTGTTTCTGATCGAATTGATGTTAAGTCAATGCCTGAACATATGCAGGCCTTATTGGTTCAAATCTATGGCGATTTAATGGGGGAAAGTATTCCTAAAGAAATATTAATCAACCAAGATTTAGCAGAACTAGATTCAGTGATTCAATGGGTTTCAAATAATGCTGGGAAACAAATAGATATTAGAAAGCCTCAAAGAGGTGATAAAAAGAAATTAATGGAAACCTGTGAAAAAAATTCAGAACAGAACCTGATAGGCCATAAATTAAAACGTTCTGCTGATTTATTAACAAGAACAAAAGCGTTAGAAGAATTAGCTAAAGCACTTGAACTGGATCAAGCACCTTTGCGTATTGAATGTATAGATGTTTCTAATATTTCTGGCACCAGTAGAACTGCATCACTGGTGGTATTTGAAGATGCGATTGCTCAAAAGAAACACTACCGAACTTTTAATATTAATTCCTTTGAAGGACAAGACGATCCCAGAGCAATCAAGGAGGTAGTTTTAAGAAGATATAGATACTTAGTTGATGGCCAAGACCAAGATGCTGCGTCAGTTCAGAAGAGATTTACTTATCGACCAAGTTTGGTATTAGTCGACGGTGGCCAATTGCAAGTAAATGCAGCCCGAGAAGGGCTCGATGAATTAGGACTATCCGATATTGAAACTGTAGGAATTGCAAAAAGATTAGAAGAACTATGGAAACCTGGAGCAAAAGATCCGATTATTTTACCTAGAAATAGTGAAGCTCTTTTTTTGGTGCAACGAATAAGAGATGAAGCACACAGGTTTGCCATAACTAAAACCAGAATGAAACACGCCAAAAGTGCTTTCACTAGTGAGTTAGATGGCATTAAAGGATTGGGTGAGAAAAAGATTAAACTACTGCTAGATCAATTTGGCTCTCTTCCCCAGATTAGAGAACAATCTGTAGAGAATTTGATGCAAATTCCAGGTATAAATGAACAATTAGCTATCAGAATTCTGGAAAGCATTAAAAATGTTCCCACCAAATTTGACCCTTTAACAGGCGAAATACTTTCTAATTGAACTCATAGGGCAAAATAGAACTATGACTACTTCAGATGTCTTAATTCTCACAGGAATGTCGGGTGCTGGTCGCTCCACTGCGGCAAGAGCTTTAGAAGACATGGGTTGGTTTGTGATAGACAATTTACCTCCTACAGTTTTGTTGAATGCTTTGCAAGATATTAAAACTCAAGAACGAGCAAGTCATGTTGCAGTTGTAGTTGATGTTAGAGGTGGAAAGTTATTTGAATACCTCGATAAAGCGATCCAAGATGTTAAGAATGAAAAATGGAATATTCAAATTCTTTTTCTTGATGCCTCTGATCAAATATTGGTGAGAAGATTTGAAGGAAGTAGAAGACCCCATCCCTTACAAGGAGATGGTCGTGTTTTAGATGGTTTGCAAAATGAAAGAGAATTATTGGGCGACTTAAGAGCTAATGCAGATGTTGTGTTAGATACCTCTGAGATGTCTGCTTCAGGTTTACGAAAAGCCATTGAACAAACTTTTGAAAGCGATACCCCAGAATTCCAAGCAACAATTCTGTCATTTGGTTTCAAGTATGGAATTCCTGTTGACGCAGACTTTGTGTTTGATGCCAGATTTTTACCAAATCCGTATTGGATTGATGAATTAAAAGATTCAACTGGATTGGATAAAAAAGTTCAGGATTATGTGATTTCGCAAGAGGGGGCAGTTGAATTTAAGAAAAATATTCTCGATTTAATTTCCCTAACCACTCCCGGATATACCAGGGAAGGTAAAAAATATGTGACAGTTGCCATAGGTTGCACAGGTGGTAAGCATCGAAGTGTGACTTTGAGTGAATTAATATCTCAAGAATTGAAGAAATCTGGAGTAAAGGTACGTGTAGTGCATAGAGATTTAGGAAGAGAATAAGCATTTAAAGATACAGATGTTACTAATGTGACTAAATCTTGTATTTTAGAAAAATAAATTGAAAACAATCTGACACGCGTGATTTATTGTGTCAATATATAGATATGGCAATGACTTCAGCGGTAAAAGACGAATTAGCAAGAGTAGAACTTAATAAAACCTGTTGTAGGAAAGCTGAAGTTTCAGCACTTCTCAGATTTGCAGGTGGACTTCATTTAGTCGCAGGACAAATTGTGGTAGAAGTCGAATTAGATGCTGGACAAATAGCCAGAAGACTACGAAAAGACATCATTGAACTTTACGGACATGAAGCAGAAATGTCAGTATTGCAAGGTTCTGGAATTCGAAAAGGATCACGCTATGTAGTCAGAGTTGTTAAGGGTGGCGATCAGTTAGCAAAACAAACTGGAATAATTGATGCCGCAGGTCGTCCCATCAGAGGACTACCACCATCAGTTGTTGGTGGAGGAATGTGTGATGCCGAAGCAGCATGGCGGGGAGCATTTTTAGCCCACGGATCATTAACTGAACCAGGAAGATCTAGTGCCCTAGAAATAACAGCACCTGGACCTGAAGCAGCACTTGCATTAGTAGGTGCGGCTAGAAGATTAAATGTTGTCGCTAAAGCACGAGAAGTTCGTGGTGTTGATCGAGTTGTAATTAGAGATGGCGATGCAATTGGTGCCTTGCTAACAAGACTGGGTGCACATACTGCAGTTATGGCTTGGGAAGAAAGAAGGATGCGTCGCGAAGTCAGAGCCACTGCCAATCGATTGGCAAACTTTGATGACGCAAATTTGCGCAGAAGTGCACAAGCAGCAGTAGCAGCTGGAGCAAGAGTGGCTCGTGCTATGGAAATATTGAAAGATGATATTCCAGATCATTTAAAAGCTGCAGGAGTTTTACGTATGACACACAAGCAAGCAAGTTTGGAAGAACTAGGTGCACTTAGTGAACCTGTGTTAACAAAAGATGCAATCGCTGGACGCATTAGAAGATTGCTGGCAATGGCAGATAAAAAAGCAGGAGAATTAGGAATTCCGCCAACAGAAGCCAGTCTCACACCAGAAATGCTTGAAGGTTAGAATTGTTTTGTAGCAATGTAGCTACAAATAGCAATAAATTTTCTGTCCGATTTCTATTTCACTTGGAGATGAGTACCTGTGGCAATTCGTGTCGGTATTAATGGTTTTGGTCGCATTGGACGTAACTACATTCGAGTATTACAAGATCGCGCTGGCAAAGCACCCGAAGGTGTTTTAGCAGACATAATTAAAAGCAACGAACAAATTGAAATCGTTGCCATCAATGATTTGACTGATGTTAAAACCTCTGCACATTTATTGAAATACGATTCCACATTGGGAAGGTTTCCTGGAAAAGTTGAAGTAGAAGGCAACTCTGTTTTTGTCGACGGAAAAGAAATAAAAATCACTTCTCATCGTGACCCAGCAGAAATTCCTTGGGGAGATCTCGGAGTAGACCTAGTTGTTGAATCAACAGGTGTTTTCACAGACGCTGATAAAGCTAAAGCACATTTGAAATCTGGTCCTAAAAAAGTATTAATATCTGCTCCTGCCAAAGGTGAAGATATAACTGTTGTTTTGGGTGTAAACCATGACAAAATTGATCACGTAAAACATATTGTGATCAGCAATGCTTCTTGCACAACAAACTGTCTTGGACCAATGGCAAAAGTTATTCATGACACTTTCGGTATTGAAACGGGTTTGATGACCACAATTCATGCCTACACAAATGATCAATCCACACTTGATATGCCACACAAAGATTTAAGAAGATCTCGTGCTGCTGCAATCAATATGATTCCGACCACAACCGGAGCTGCCAAAGCTATCGGATTGGTTATGCCTGATCTAAAAGGCAAACTAGATGGTTACGCGATGAGAGTTCCAGTTCCAGTTGGCTCGGCAACAGATTTAACTCTACATCTTAAAAAAAGTGCAACAGCTGAAGATATTAACGCTGCCTTAAAAGATGCGGCTAATAGTTATCTAAAGGGAATTCTTTCCTACACAGAAGATCCATTAGTTTCCACAGATATTGTTCATGATGCACATTCATGCATTATCGATGGACAATTAACAACAGTTGCTGGAAATATTGCCAAAGTAGTTGGTTGGTATGACAACGAATGGGGTTATTCAAGTCGCCTTGTGGACTTGACTCAACTTGTTGGTTCAAATCTGTAATTGATGAAAACTCTGTCAGATCTGTCTTTAGCAAATCAGCGCGTTCTACTGCGCGCTGATTTAAATGCTCCAATGAAGTTGGACTCTTCAGGGGTAATGCAGATAACTGACGATGGACGACTAGTTGCCAGTGTGCCAACAATTAAATATTTGCAAGAACAAGGTGCCAAAATTATCGTGATGGCACACTTAGGTAGACCTAAAGGTGAAAGAAAGTCAGAATTGTCACTTAAACCAATCGCAAATAGATTAAGTGAATTATTAAACAGTCCAATTACTTTTATAGATAATCTAAATGATGAACAGACCTTAAGCGTTGTAAACAATCTAGCAAATGGACAAATTGCAATGATTGAAAATATTAGATTTGAAAAAAATGAAACCAGTAAAGACACAGCTGAACGAAAAGTCTTAGCCAATAAACTTGCCACCTTTGGTGATGTTTTCGTAATTGATGGGTTTGGGGTAGTTCATCGCGAACAAGCGTCAGTAACAGATATTGCTCGATTGTTACCTAGTGCCGCTGGAAAACTTGTTGAAGCCGAACAAAAAGCTTTCGACAAAGTGTTGAATAATCCAGAAAGACCATATGCAGTTATTTTGGGCGGATCAAAAGTTAGTGACAAATTAGGAGTAATAAAGAATTTGATTATCAAAGTCGACATGCTACTTATCGGCGGAGGTATGGCCTTTACTTTCTTGAAAGCACAAGGCTATGAAGTTGGTGATTCCTTACTAGAAATTGATCGAATCGATGAAGTTAAAGAATTAATGAATAGTGCTCAAAAATCTGGTGTAGAAATAGTGTTACCAATAGACATTGTTATCTCAAGCGAACTAGATGGCACTAAACCAATCTCAACGGTTGCAAGCAATGAAATTCCGGTGGGTCAAAAAGGTTTAGATATTGGACCTAAAACAAGTGAACTGTTTGCTGCCAAAATTAAAGAAGCTAAAACAATTGTTTGGAATGGCCCCATGGGAGTTTTCGAAGTCGAGGCCTTTAGCAAAGGAACTAAATCTGTAGCTCAAGCTATTGCTCTAGGTGATGCTTATAGCGTTGTGGGTGGGGGAGATTCTGCTGCTGCAATTAGACTATTAAAAGTTGATGAATCTAAATTTTCACACATCAGTACCGGTGGTGGAGCTTCACTTGAGTTGCTTGAAGGAAAAGTATTACCAGGACTAGCAGTATTGGACGAAGGGTAAGAAGTTGACTAACGAAAACCGTAAACCAATTATGGCTGGTAATTGGAAAATGAATATTAACCATTTAGAGGCAATTGCCTATGTTAATAAAACTGCTTACATGCTTACTGAAAAAGATTATGACCGCACAGATGTAACAATATTTCCACCCTTCACAGATCTACGCTCGGTGCAAACAATTGTTGATGCAGATCATTTGCAAATAACTTATGGAGCTCAAGAAATAAGTGCCTTTGATAGCGGAGCCTATACAGGTGAAATAAGTGGAGCGATGCTTAACAAATTGCGAGTTAAATATGCCCTAATCGGTCATAGTGAGCGTCGTGCTTATCACCATGAAACAGATGAGAACGTGAACGCAAAAGTAAAAGCAGCAATCAAACACGATTTAATTCCCATGATTGCAATAGGTGAAACCCTTGAAGTTAGACAAGCAGGAAATGCGGTTGAGCATACTTTGTCACAATTGGTTGGGGCTTTGAAAGATATTAGATCTAATTATGTTGGCAATGCTGTTATTGCTTATGAACCTGTTTGGGCAATTGGTACTGGTGAAGTTGCCACACCACAAGATGCGCAAGACATGAGTATCAAAATTCGTGAAAAAATTGCTTCTCTTTATTCAAAAGAAGTTGCAGATAAAATAAGAATTCTTTATGGTGGTTCTGTAAAAGCTGGAAATGTTAAAGCCATCATGGAACAACCAGATGTTGATGGAGCCCTCATCGGTGGAGCAGCACTTGATCCAGATGAATTTGTTCGCATCATTAGATGGCCAGATCAGCCATAAATTGGCACAATCGCCTTACCGGACCAGCAAATTGTCTGAGCCTAGACGTATCCTTATTAAAGAGAGTAGAAAGGTAAGAAATTAAATGACGATTGTGGCCTGGAGCCTCGGGGTAATTTTAGTAACTTGTAATTTATTACTTCTTCTCTTAGTTTTATTGCATAAAGGCCGCGGTGGCGGTTTATCAGATTTATTTGGTGGTGGCGTTAGTAGTTCTTTAGGTGGCTCATCTTTAGCTGAAAGAAACTTAGATCGCATAACTATTGCAATCGGACTTATTTGGGCTGCAAGTGTTGTGGGCCTTGGTTTAGTTTTAAGTATTTAAAATCAAAAAGGAGAAATAAATGGCTGGTGGCGGTAGCGCAATTCGAGGAAGTCGCGTTGGAGCAGGACCTATGGGTGAAGCCGAACGCGGAGATGCTGCACCACGAGTACGTTTATCTTTCTATTGCGCACATGGTCATGAAAGTCGACCAGCGTTTGCAATTGATGCACCAATTCCAGAAACCTGGGATTGTCCAAGATGTGGTTGGCCAGCTGGTAAAGACGAAGATAATCCACCACAACCAGTTAAGAATGAACCATATAAAACTCATTTAGCATACGTTAAAGAAAGACGTGATGACAAAGATGGCGATGCGATTTTAGCTGAAGCTATCGATAAATTACGTGGAGATAAGTAAAAAACTATTTAACTAGCTTTTTAGCTTTATCAACAATATTTTCAACGGTTATGCCATTTTCTTCATAAATTATTTCGGGCTTTGCACTAGCCCCATAATTATCAAGCCCAATGGTTGCACCATCTAATCCCACAAATTGATACCAGCCAAGTGTTGATCCAGCTTCGATCGAAATTCTGTTGACAATTGCAGTTGGTAAAACATTTTCTTGATATTTAGCAGGTTGAGCCTTAAACCATTCAACACAAGGCATAGCAACAACGCGTGTATTTATTGATGACTGTTCTAATATTTCTTGCGCTTTTAAGGCTAATTGAACTTCAGAGCCGGTTGCAATCAAAATAACTTTAGGGACGTTATCTTTAGCTTCACTTAAAATATAGCCACCATTTCTTGCACTATTTGCTGGTGCCAAAATACTTCGATCAAGAGTGGGTATGTTTTGTCTAGTTAAAACAATTCCCGCAGGATTTCTATCTTCAAGAATTTTTAAGTAGCATTCTCTGACTTCATTTGCATCACTTGGTCTAATCACATTGAAACCTGGAATTGAACGCAAACTCCATAATTGTTCAACTGGTTGATGAGTTGGACCATCTTCACCTAGCCCAATTGAGTCGTGAGTCCAAATATAGATCACCGGTAAATTCATTAAACTTGCAAGTCGAATGGCAGGTTTTTGATAGTCACTAAATATTAAAAATGTTGCGCCAAAGGGACGGGTAAATCCATAAAGCGCCATTCCGTTCAAAATCGAGGCCATGGCATGTTCTCTGATTCCAAAATGAATATATTTTCCCCCAATAGAGGAGTTGGCAATTTTTGAATCATGTTCTTGCATCACCTGGGCACCTTTAAGTGCTACACCGTTACTTTCAGCTAAATCTGCTGAACCGCCAACTATTTCCAAAAGTTTATTTGAGAGTTCGTTCAAGATAGTTCCACTACTTTTTCTACTTGCAACCGATCCATTGTTTTCAAAAACACTTAGCTGATCAGATAAATCTTTTGGCAATTCATTCTTGGATAATCTTTGAAATTGACTTGCTAATTCAGGATTACTTTCAGACCAATTTTTAAAATCCTTATTCCAGTTGCTAAAGAGATTTGCACCTATTTTTATTTGTTCTCTGGTGTATTCCAATACATCTTCTGGGGCATTGAAGGTTGAATCCTCATCAAAGCCAAGTGCTTTTTTAGTTAATTTAGCTTCCTCTAAACCCAGGGGAGCGCCATGGGAGGCTGCAGTATTTCTGGCATTAGGAGCAGGCCAAGCAATAACGGTTTTTAATAATATGAAACTTGGTTTAGTTGATTTTTGAGATTTTTCAATTGCTGCTTGCAAAGCCAAAACATCAACTTGTCCATCTTGACCAAGTTCAACGATGTGAGTATCCCAGTTGTATGCCTTATAGCGATCAAGCACATTTTCACTAAAAGCTAATGAAGTTTCACCATCAATACTGATTGAATTGGCATCATAAATAACTATTAAATTAGATAAACCAAGATGACCTGCCAAACTTGAGGCCTCGGAAGTCACACCTTCTTGTAAGTCTCCATCACTTGCAACAACATAAACAAAATTATCAAAAATGCTTTCGCCAACTTTGGAAGATTCATCGAAAACGTTTCGCCAATAACGAGAGGCCATAGACATACCTATAGCAGAAGATAAACCTTGACCTAAAGGTCCAGTTGTCATTTCTACACCGGAAGTATGACCAAATTCTGGGTGGCCAGGAGTTAAGCTGTTGTGTTTACGAAAATTTTTTAAATCAGAAATTTCTAATCCATAACCTGTTAAAAATAATTGGGAGTAAAGCAGCATGCTGGCATGTCCACAAGAAAGAATGAATCTGTCTCGGGCAAACCAATCTGGATTTTGTGGCGAATGTTTCATCACTTTTCTAAACAACAAATGGGCAACAGGGGCCAAAGCCATAGCTGTACCGGGATGTCCATGACCAGCTTGTTCAACTGCATCTAGAGCTAAACCGCGTGCTACTTGAACAGATTTTTCGTCGGCTTTTTCCCAAGTAAACGTGGACATCGATATCAATTTTCCCATCTGTGGATTAATCAAAGCCTAGTCAATCTAAGAGGTTTATTTAAAGCGCACGCACCACAAAGGTTACGATTTGGCTTAAGAATATGATTTTCTAGAGATTATTTAACCGAATGGAAAAGCTGAAGAAAAGATGACAACTCAATTTTATGAGCCAGCAATATGAGGTTTGCATATGTTATGGGTGATGATGACCCTAATGATCCAGATCCAGATTTAGATATTCCATTTGCTCAAGAATCTGCCCAAAGATTAGGACTAGATTTAGATTTTGTGAATTGGCATCATGAAATTAACTGGGCTAACTATGATGCAGCAATTATTCGTTCAACCTGGGACTATGTCCCAGTTAGAGACAAATTTATTGACTGGGTTAAAGATGTTAGTAAAAAGATACCTGTTTTTAATTCGGCTGAAATTATTGAATGGAATACTAATAAAAAGTATCTAATTGAACTAGATAAATTAGGGATTCCAACAATTCCTACTAAATATATTTCACGGGGTGAAAATATTGAGACAGTTTTAATTGAATCATTCGCTAACTCATCAGCCTTGGCCATAAAGCCAACAATTGGAGCTGGTGCCAGGCTGGCTGGAAAAGCCACAAGTATTGAGCAATCTAAAAAACTAGTTGAAGTGATACATGAAAATAATCGAATAGCAATGGTGCAGCCATATTTGGAATCAGTTGATAAAGAGGGTGAAAAATCTGTAATAATCATTGATGGCCAAATCAGTCATGTCGCCATAAAAGTTCCAGCACTAACTCAAGGTGGACATGGTGATGCTGCAGATGTTGGAGTATTGACAGATGAGATCACAGATTTTGTTATAAACCTGAAAGAGAAATTAGTTTTTTGGGATGAATTACTTTATGCCAGAGTAGATGTGGTGCGGATGGAAAATAATTTAGTATTAATGGAGCTTGAATTAACCGAGCCTTGGTTGTTTATGCAATTTAGGCCTGAAAGTGCTGATCTTTTATTTAAAGCTTTGCAGAAGAGAGTAGTTAGTCTTCAAGGCTAGCTTAATTAGAAATATCCACGTAATTACTGCACCAATAACGTGTAGAGCAACAAGTAGCCAGGGTAGTCCGGCAAACCACTGCACATATCCAATAAAACCTTGGCCTAGACAGATTATTAACAAGTTTTTGGCATCTTTTCTTAAAGGCTCTAATTCACTTGCATAGTAAGTCAAGATGTTTAGTCCAACGATTAGTCCAATAAATAAAAATACTAGGTCTGCATGCAACCAAGCGACATTTCTTATATCCAAGCCAAATCTAGCTGCAGCTTCATCTCCAGCGTGTGGGCCAGAACCTGTAGTGATAGTTCCCATCAAAACAACTAAAAAGCCAACCAAAAGTATAAGTAAAATAAACCTATTAGTCATGGTGCTCAAATCATTTCTAGTGTCTTCTGAGTATTTGAAATAATCATAAATTTTCACCGAAACTGCCACCAGTAATAGAGATAACAAGAAGTGAGCCATGACGGTAACTGGATTTAAGCCAGTTAAAACAGTTATGCCACCTAGTATTGCTTGGGCAAATGTACCAACAATTGGAATAGACGACCAATAAATTATTTTTCGTACTTTATTTTTAACTGCCACTACAAAAAGTGCTACGGCTCCAGCCAAAACCAGGAAAGTTAAGGTTCGATTTCCAAATTCAATAAATTTTCGATAGCCCTGGGCTTGTTCTGCAATGGGCACTAAGGATCCTGGGGCACAATCTGGCCAGGTTGGACAGCCCAAGCCTGAGCCAGTCAAGCGAACTATGGCACCTGTCACGATGATTCCTGATTGAAAAAGCAAATTCAGGAAAGCTACCCGTTTGGCATAAATCTTGAATTTTGTGGTCAGCATAATTATTTTTATTCTAACTCGAGCGCCCCCAGGTTGCTCTTTGCCAATAAATAGGCAACAATGAGGTTATGCAATTCCTAACAGTGGGTCGAGATCGACTAGCCAGAGAACTCCTTCGTTTGAGTCCTATTTCGGCCAGCGATTTGGCTGAAACCTTGGGAATAAGTGCTGTTGCAGTTAGAAAGCACTTAGATGACATGTTGGTAAAAGAATTAGTAGAAGCCCACGAAATAGCTCCCTTTGGTCCGGCTAAGCCAAAAGGTAGGGGTAGACCTGCCAAAGTTTATTCCCTAACATCTAGGGGCAGAGATTTCTTTGAAAATCAATATCAATCATTAGCAGAAGATTCTGTTGACTATATTTCGAAACATTTTGGAACAGAAGCCGTTAAGTCTTTCGCTAAAACAAGATTACGTAAATTATTTGCCAAACAAATTTTAAAGATAGAAGCCGAAAATTCTACTGAGAAAAAAGTTACAATATTGTCTGATTCCTTAAGTGCCGATGGCTTTGCTGCCACTCATGACTTAGGTTCAGGACCAAGTCACACAATTCAACTTTGTCAACATAACTGTCCAATTGCTCACGTTGCCGAGAAGCATCCAGAATTTTGTGAAGCAGAATTAGAAATTTTTAATGAAATACTTGGAGTAAACGTAACCAGATTGTCCACTATTGCTAACGGTGGAAATATTTGCACTTCATTAGTAAGTGTCGTACCAAAAAATGCAATTACCTCAGCAAAACAACATAAGGAGAAAATATGACAATAGCTCGCCCAGAATTAGATGGTTTAGGAAATTATGAATTCGGTTGGCACGATAAAAACGATGCTGGGGCAAACGCTAAGAGAGGTTTGACCGAAGAGGTAGTTAGAGACATCAGCTCTAAGAAGAATGAACCAGCATGGATGTTGGAAACCAGATTGAAAGCATTGGCCCTTTATGAAAAGAAACCTTTACCAAACTGGGGAGCATATCTAGGTGGTATTGATTTTGACAATATCAAATATTTCGTGCGCTCAACTGAGAAACAAGCAACATCTTGGGAAGAATTGCCAGATGATATTAAAAATACTTATGATCGTTTAGGTATTCCAGAAGCTGAAAAGAACAGACTTATTGCAGGTGTAGCAGCGCAATACGAGAGTGAAGTTGTTTACCATCAAATCAGAGAAGATTTAGAAAAAGAAGGCGTAATATTTCTAGATACTGACACAGCTTTAAAGGAACATGAAGACGTGTTCAAAGAATACTTTGGTTCAGTAATTCCAGCTGGCGACAATAAGTTTTCTGCTTTAAACACTGCCGTTTGGTCTGGTGGTTCATTTATTTATGTACCAAAGGGTGTAAAAATTGATATCCCACTTCAAGCATATTTCCGTATCAACACAGAAAACATGGGTCAATTTGAAAGAACTTTGATCATTGTTGATGAGGATGCATACGTCCATTATGTAGAGGGATGTACTGCACCTATTTATTCTTCTGATTCTTTGCACAGTGCAGTTGTTGAAATTGTTGTGAAAAAGAATGCACGTTGCAGATACACCACAATTCAAAACTGGTCAACCAACGTTTATAACTTGGTTACTAAAAGAGCAGTTGCGCAACAAGGGGCAACTATGGAATGGATTGATGGCAACATTGGCTCCAAAGTGACTATGAAATATCCAGCTGTTTGGTTAGTTGGAGAACATGCCAAGGGTGAAACAATGTCTGTTGCATTTGCTGGCGAAGGACAGCATCAAGATGCGGGTGCCAAAATGGTTCACGCTGCACCTAACACTTCCTCAACAATTATTTCTAAATCTGTTGCACGCGGTGGTGGTAGAACTTCATATCGTGGACTGATCCAAGTTAATGAAGGTTCTTATAACGCGAAAACAACAGTTAAATGCGATGCGCTACTTATCGATGACATAAGTCGAAGTGACACATATCCCTACATTGATTGTCGTGAAGATGATGTGTCAATGGGACATGAAGCAACTGTTTCACGTGTCAGTGAAGATCAATTGTTTTATCTGATGCAACGAGGTATGAACGAAGACGAAGCAATGGCAATGATTGTTAGAGGTTTCGTTGAACCTATTGCTAGAGAATTACCAATGGAATATGCAATTGAACTAAACCGTCTCATCGAATTGCAAATGGAAGGATCTGTTGGATGAGTTCAGGTTTACAAGAAAAAGAAATTCTTTTTAAAAGTGATGACGCCAGACCAGATCGAATCGCTTCAGCAAACCCTGCTGATTTTGCGATTCCAAATGGTCGCGAAGAAGAGTGGCGCTACACCCCTTTAAAAAGAACTCACAATTTACAAGCAGAAGCTGCAAGTGATACCAAAATTAGTTTTGAAATCACCCCAGCCCAAGGCATCAAGCACCAAATATTGGCTAAAAGTGAAATCAAAACTAAGTTTTTAGCAACCGATCGTATAGCTGCTAGAGCTGAGTCTTTATCACAAGAAGTATTAGTCATAGATATTCCAGCAAATTTCGAAACAAAGGATTTAACTTGGGTTAAGGCAACGCTGAATGCTGGAACACAATTTGGTCACATAATTATCAATGCTGGAGCAAATTCTCGTGGCACCATAATTTTGGAACACCTGGGTGAGGGAATTGCTGCACTAAATTGTGAAGTTATTGCTGCCCCTAACGCACAAATTGAATTTATAACTGTATTTGATTTAGATCGCAACGCAGTTTTGGCAAGTGAACATCATTTCGAAGTTGATAAAGATGCCAGTGTTAGATCTTTAGCGGTACAACTTGGGGGAGATGTTTTACGTTATGTCCCAAGAGCAAAATTTACTGGAAACCACGGATCAATTGATTTATTCGGAGTATTTCTAGCAACAAATGGTCAGTTCTTTGAAAACAGAGTTTTTGTTGATCACAATATGAAAGATTGCCGAAGCAACGTTTTGTATCGCGGCGGTGCCCAGGGAAAGGGAAGTCACACAGTTTGGGTGGGCGATGTTGTAATTAGAAAAAATGGTACAGGTACCGACACTTATGAAATGAATAGAAATCTTTTACTAGATGACGGCGCTAGAGCAGATTCTGTTCCAAATCTAGAAATAGAAACAGGCGAAGTTCAAAAAG
>ERZ890510.1311-NODE-1311-length-16458-cov-4.399439_pt1 | contig 16458 bp, 15 predicted proteins | sample MGYA00521265_ERZ890510 | MGnify/ENA primary metagenome ERZ890510 (study PRJEB32303, sample SAMEA104408624) | aquatic metagenome | biome: Brackish water; feature: Chemocline; material: water | place: Baltic Sea | collected 2014-10-26T21:54:00 | depth 110 m ...
CCGGTGTAATGGTCGGCACAATCGAATGTGGTAATGCCGCGTTCGACGAAAACCGCCATGTCCTTGATCGCCTGATCGCGGTCGACGTCGCCGTGGCCCCCGGCGAGATGCCAGCCACCTTTGATCAGTCGAGAAATGTCGTAACCCGGCGCTATTTCGAAACGTTCCACGGTCATGCCTTGTCCTTGTCGCGCTTTACGGCAGTGGTTTCCGAATGGCGGAAGGTCTGTGTGCCGAGGCGGCTGATGCGAAAACGCGAACCGCAATTCGGATCGAGACACGCGACATCGGTGTCGGTCGTCATCCAATCGTTCGGGTCGGTCATGCGCTGCTTCGCCGGCAAAAGCGGCAGCAAGATCGACATCGTGTAGATCGACCATTTCACACCGGGCGGCATTTCAATGTGTTCGCCCCGCAGGAAAAAATGATCGCCTTGTTTCGCGCCGCACCAACACGGTTTGTCGCCAGCCATCCACTCGACCATGAGGTCGTACAATGTGAATTCGTCGTCGCTCATGGCATTAGACCCATTTGGCGGCAGGCCGCCTCGAACAACGCGCCGCCTTCGTGGGCATAGTCGTCAACGATTGAGAAATGATTCAATCCCTCTAGGTACAATGTTTCACACGACAGACCGCCGGCCCGCCACGCATCAGCATAGTCACTCTGCTGCCGGCTGAACTCCGACCCTTCGTTGGTGCCGACCCCCATGATCATCGACCCTGCGCTAGGCGGAACGGACAAGATCGGCGAGAGGTGCCGAACTTCATCTTCCGTGATTTTGAGAGTCTCGTTCATCGTAAGATGACGGATGGGTTCCAAATCGTACAGGCCACTTATCGGCAGAGCGCCTTTGATCATATCTTCGGGCAAGGCTGCGTCGTAGCCCGGCCAGTCGGTGGAAATCAACGTCGCAGCGATATGGCCGCCTGCCGAATGTCCCGAGGCATAGAGTTGATCGGGGTCACCGCCCCAATCTAGCGCATGCGCAAAAATGTGGGCGGCGCAACGCCGACATGACTCGACCAGCCCGGTCAGGGTGACCGTGGGCACCAATGGATAGTTGATGGCCACCAAGGTCGCGCCCCGTTTCACGAAATCCCGCGCCATCGACTCGAACACCGCCTTGTCCTGCGAATACCAATAGCCGCCGTGGACAAAGACCTGAATCGGCACCCCGTCGCCTGCGCGGAACACGTCGTACGTTTCAGCGGCGTCTGCCCCATACCGGACATCGAGGACCACATCGAGCGATTCGCGCGCGGCCGCGCTCTCGACCGGCCAACGTTCGAGGTACCCGTCGTAGCCGTCGATCCGATGCCGCTGTGAATAGAGCTGGTCCAACTGATCCTTGGTATAGCCGCCATAGACAGCGCTGCTCATGATGTTTCCTTCTGTCCCGGCGGGCGTTTACCGCGCAGCCGCGCTTCGATCATGAGAATTTCCACCTCATGAAAGGCACATAGTCGTTTCCAGCGTTCGTCCGTCATGTCCTTGGGCCGCCAGCCGATCAACGTGATCAAGCAGGTGTCAGCGTCATGGCCAAAATCTGCACCCGGGACGACCTTGATCGAAACTCTTTTTGCGAGCGCACCAGCCGCGCTGCCGACCTCATAATCGATAGTGCCGGCAGAATCACTTTCGGCAACCCGGAAAAAGCTCTGTTCAGCACCGTCGAGCAGGGAGTGTCCTACGTAGACACCTTCATGGCCGTTTACAGGTCGTGTATCCCAGGTGCCCAGCGCCCAGGTACCGACCTCTTCCGGCGCGCGTAAGAAGGCAATCGCCTGCTCAGGTGAGACTGAGGCAAGGATCGTGGTGGTGTGGCAAAGCGGATTATCGACCATGAACAATTCTCAGCAACCTGCCCGTAACATCTGCGGCTGCAACTCTAGAGCCTGACGTGGGCCGGACAAGACCCCGTCCGGCTTGATTGTTTCTCCCCGATGGCAAACAATTCGCCGCGTTCCAACCCAAGGGTAAAGTTTGATGACCCGCAAGACCTTCTTCTCCGGTTCTAAATTCGAAGATATGGCGGGCTATTCGCGCGCGGTCGCGGATGGCCGGTGGGTCTTTGTCGCCGGCACCTCGGGCCACAACCCCAAGACGGGCGCCATTTCGGACGACGTGCAGGAGCAAACGCGGGAGTCGCTGCGGACCATCGAAGCGGCCCTCAAAGAAGCTGAGGCCAGTCTTGAAGATATCGTGCGGGTACGCGTCTATGTCAGCGACCGCGACCACGTCATGCCGGTCAGCGCCGTACTCAAAGAGACCTTTGACAAGATTCGACCGACCAACACGACCATCGTTTGTGTCATGGCCGACGAAGGTATGAAAGTGGAGCTCGAAGTCACCGCCCTGCGCCACGAATAGCGGCGCCATACGATGTCCTGCCGAGTTGGGATCGATATTGGCGGAACCTTCACCGACTTTGCGCTGTTGTCCGAGAATGACGGACGACTCTTCATCCACAAGCAACTGACCACACCCGACGATCCGGCACAGTCTGTCTTGTCGGGCGTACCGCGCCTGCTGGAAAGGGCGGCCGTCGCACCCTCTCAGGTCAGTGCCGTGGTGCACGGCACCACGTTGGTGACCAATGCCGTGATCGAACGCCGCGGCGCCAAGACAGCGATGCTGGTGACCGAAGGCTTTGGCGACGTGTTGGATATCGCGCGTGAGCGGCGTTACGACATGTACGACTTGACGATCACCTATCCGGCGCCGCTGGTCCCGCGCGGTTTGCGCTACGAAATCAAAGAGCGAATCGGACCCAACGGGACCGTGCTTGTGGCGCTGTCGGAAAGCGCGGTCACCGAAGCGCTTACCGACTTGGTCTGTCGAGGGATCGGCGCAGTGGCCGTTTGCTTTCTCAACAGCCCCGTAAACTCGGTCCACGAACAGACCGTTGCGCGGATCGCCGCCGAAAAATTCCCACAGCTTTTCGTGTCGACCTCGACGGAAGTTTTTCCGTTCCTGCGCGAATACGAACGGTGGACGACGGCCACGATGAATGCCTACACCGGCCCCCTGTTCGATCAATATTTGCGCCGCCTGGAAGACGGTTTGCGCGAGGCGGGACTGGAGGGCGATCTGTTCATCATGTCGTCGTCGGGCGGCACCGTCGCACCAGATGTCGCGCGTCGGTTCCCCGTGCGCATGCTGGAAAGCGGTCCGGCGGCGGGGGTTTTGCAAACGGCGGCTTTGGGGCGCCAACTCAAGCGGCCCAACCTGCTGTCCTTCGACATGGGCGGCACGACCGCCAAGGGCGCGTTGGTGCGCAACGACCAGCCGCTCAAGCGCTACGAAATGGAGGTCGCGCGGGTTCACGAGTTCCGCGCTGGGTCCGGCCTGCCGGCGAGAATTCCGGTCATCGATTTGATCGAGATTGGCTCGGGCGGCGGGTCGATCGCAGCGGTCGATGCCCGCGGGACGATTGCGGTCGGGCCGAATAGCGCCGGTGCCGTCCCTGGCCCGGCCTGTTACGGCCAAGGTGGCGAAGACCCTACGCTGACCGACGCCAATCTGACACTGGGTTACCTCGACGCGGCGTTTTTTCTGGGCGGCGAAATGAGTTTGGACGCGGCCGCCGCTGCGCGCACTATCGACCGCAAACTCGGCACGCCACTGGGCATTGAACCGCTGCGTGCGGCATGGGGTATTCACGAGTCGGTCAACGAGGATATCGCCCGGGCGTTCCGCAACCATGCGTCGGAGCGCGGCTTCGACTACCGCGCCTGTGCGATGGTGGCGTTTGGCGGATCCGGGCCGGCACATGCCTGCCGCGTGGCGCGCAAGTTGCGGGTGCCAACGGTGATCTTTCCGGTTGGCGCGGGCGTTATGTCGGCCGTGGGCCTGCTGGCAAGCCCGCTGTCGTTCGAAACTTTCCACGCCGAACGTCTCGACCTCGATGCCCTTGATCAAGATGGGTTTGCCCGCCGCTTCGCCGCGCTGATCGATGAAGCCATGGCGTTTCTGGGCCGCGCGCCCGAACCCGACGAGACCACGGTGATCCGCCGCCGTATCGATATGCGCTACCGCGGCCAAGGCTACGAGGTCGAGGTCGATTTGCCGGACGGCGCCGCGCTGAGTGACCTGCGCGATTTGTTTACCACCGCCTATGAACGCATCTTTACCAAGTCGTTTCCCGGTGAAGCCCTTGAGATCACCAATTGGAAGGCCGAGGTATCGCTGGTCCGTAGCACCGCCGATGCGACCTATCACCTTGAGGTACCGCCCGGAAAAGACCGCATCAAAGGACACCGGCCGGCATTTTTCCCTGAGCATGGCGCTTTGCGGGCCACTCCCGTCTATGACCGCTACGCGCTGAGCGCCGGCGATACATTTGAGGGCCCGGCCCTGGTCGAGGAAAAGGAATCGACCTGCGTCATCGGTGTCGACGACCGTGTCGCGGTGGACGACGCCGGTAATATCATTGTGTCTGTTGCAGGCGGGGCATCGTGAGAACGGACGCGACATGAAACAAATCGACGCCGTCGACCTCGGCATCATGTGGGATCGTTTGATCGCGATCACCGATGAGATTCTATTGTCCATCGTGCGCACCGCATTTTCTGTGGGCGTCCGCGAAGCCTGGGATTTGGCGTGCGTTATGTTCGACGCGCAGGGGCGCAGCATTGCCCAGGCGACACTGTCGATGCCGGCGTTTATCGGCACCGCGCCGCTGACGATGCAGCACATGTTGAAGAAATTCCCGGCCCATACCTGGCAGGACGGTGACGTTGTCGTCACCAACGATCCATGGCTCGGCACCGGGCACACGCCCGACATCTGCATCGCCCGCCCCGTCTTCAAGAACGGTACCCTGGTCGGCTTTGTCATGAACATCAGCCACTTGCCCGATATCGGCGGCGTCGGCCTGTCGGTGATGAATACCGAGGTCTACCAGGAAGGGTTGATGCTGCCGGTCTGCAAATTGTACGAGGCCGGCGAGCGGGTGCAGTACTTGCACGACCTGATCGCGGGCAACGTGCGCACGCCGGAACAGGTTTTTGGCGACATCATGGCCGACATTTCGGGCTGCATGGTCGGTGAGCGCCTGATCGGCGAATTCATGGACGAATACGGGCTTGGCGATCTCGCGGCCCTGGCCGACAGCATCATTGGGCAATCCGAAGCGGCGATCCGCAAAGAAATCAGTGCGATCCCCGACGGGGTTTACCGCAACGAGATTGAGGTTGAGACGGTGACCGATGCCGTCACCCTCGCTTGCGCGGTCACGGTGAACGGCGACTCCGTCGACATCGACTTTGCCGGCACCGGCCCCACGGCGCCCGACGCGATCAACGTACCGTTGTGCTACACCCGCGCGTGGGCGACCTACACGATCAAGACGCTGACGACGCCCACCATCCCGAACAACGTGGGGGCGCTGCTGCCGGTGGCGGTAGCGGCCCCGATGGGCTGCATTCTGAACGCCCAGCGTCCGGCGCCGACGGGCGGGCGTCATTCGATCGGGTGGTTCATCGTGCCCCTGATCATGGGCGCGCTGGCCGAGGCGATGCCTGACCGTGTGCAGGCCGATTCCGGCATGGCCTCGTTGTTCATCTGTCATACCAGTCCGTCCGGCGGCGAAGCGGGCTCGACGCAATATTTCCTGGCCGGGGGCGTCGGCGGTATGAACGGCATCGACGGTCAGCACACCACCCCCTCGCCCACCAACAACGCCGTCGTTGCCAGCGAAGTCTGGGAGAACGAGACCGGCGTGCGCATCAACTACCGTCGCCTCTTGCCGGATTCGGGTGGCCCCGGCGAATTCCGCGGCGGCTTGGGGCAGATCGCGTCGATGACCAATACCCGCGACGACACAGTGGCGATCTTCATGTTCGGCATGCGTACCGAGTTTCCGGCGCGCGGTGCGCTGGGCGGCAAACCTGGATCGACACGCATGTTCGAGGTCGACGGCAAACCCGTTCCGCCTAAAGGACGATTGGAACTCAAACCCGGCGAGACATTCACCATCGCCGAGGCCGGCGGCGGCGGCTACGGCGACCCCATGCGGCGCGACCCGGCGCGGGTGCTCGACGATGTGCGCACCGGTGCGGTCACCGTCGCCGGTGCGGCGCGCGACTACGGCGTGACGGTTGATCTCGACCAAGGGACCGCCGTTCGCGTCTAGCGTTTTTGCCGAAACAAAGCCAACTGCCGCAGATTTCCTTGAGTCCGTCACCTCGTTTCTCCTGGCCATCCGACACGCGGTTGCCGAGGAGAGATGGGAAGTGGGGTCGCGTATGTGTAGCGCGGGACAGCGGTTGTGACGTGTGGGGACGGAGAAAGTGATCGGCCGTCGCACCTGATGTCGCCTCTGCTTCCGACCCATCCATCATCTGGGCACAGTAAGGCGCACGTTTTTTCTGATGCGAAGAGACGCGCTGCGCGCGCGGCACGCCCTTCGACACGGTGCGGTGTTTTTGGTCGGTTGGCGGGGGCCGCGGCGGTGGTTAGCGGCTTGCCCTGATTTCCTTTAGCGCGGCCAAGAATTGGCGCACTTCGTCGGGCGAGTTGTAGTGGCACATGGAGACGCGGAGGCAGTCTTCGACGCCCAGGGCGCCGAGGATGTGACCGGAATAGCCGTCGGAGACCCGGGCGTGGACGCGGATGCCCCGCTTGGCAAATTCCTGTACCAAATCCGGCGACGACATGCCGTCGAGGTTGAATGAGACGATGCCTTCGCGGCCTTCAAGGGTCAGCGGTCCGATGATCTTCACGTCGTCGAAGGCGCGCAGGCCTTCGGTCTTCGAGTCGCCGTTGATTAAGAGATCAATGAGGGCCGCCTCGTGGCGCTCCATTGCGCCGGTGCCGGCGCGCATTGCCGCGTTGCGGTCGGTGTCGTTGGTGAAGTGGCTGCCGAGCCAGCAGTAATAATCCACGACCTTGGACTCGGCGGCGTAAAACGCCGGATCGCGCGAGCCCAACTCCCAGTCCTCGCTCGACTTGCCGAGCATATGTTCGTGCGGCACTTGGTGAATGCGGTCGTTGATCCAGGCAAAACCCAAGGACAAGCGCGAGAACGCTTTGTAGGGGGAAAACACATAGGCATCGGCGCCGTAACTGGCGACGTCCATGGTGCCATGGGGCGCGTGCTGGATACCGTCGACAACGATGTAGCAATCGGGCGCCACCGCGCGGATGGCCTTCGAGACCGCCGCGAGGTCAACGGTGAACCCCGTCAACATACTGGTGTGAATGACGGTGGCGAGCCGTGTGTCGGGCGTGATGGCGGCGGCATAATTGGCGGCGCTGACGGTGCCGCTGATGGGATCGAATGGGACTTCGATCCATGCGCGGCTGGTGTTCGCCGCCCATTGCTTGGCCGCGTCCAGGCTAGCGGGATGTTCCAACGTGCTGGAGAGCACCGGCCCCGGCGGTGCGGCGAGCGCGATAGAGCGAATCAGCCGGTATAGGAGCCGGGTGCCGGTCTCACCGGATAGTACCTGCCCGCGCCCGCCACCCAGCGCACTGGAACCGAACAGCAAGTGCAGGTCTTCGCGGCCTGCGTCGAGAATTTCGGTGAGGTAGGCCGAGGCCGGGTTCTTGCGGCCCTCCTGGTCGGGCAACGCTTCGATTTCGGCATTGGCGGCCAGCGCCTCTTTAAGTTTGAGCGAGCCGCCGCCGTTTTCGAAAAACACCCGGGGAGCTTTGACGATCGGGCAATAATCGGTGTGGTGGAATTTGCCGCGAATCTCGCGCAACAGGTCAGGGGAAAACAGTTCGGGGCGGGCGCCCATAGCGACTCTCCGTGCGGCGGATGTGGTCTTCAGGGGTGGATCATATATCATCGGCGCACTGGCGATACGCGTAACGAGGTACGGACCATCGATGGCGGAACGGTCATTCAAGAAGGAAGTTGAGGCGCTGCGCCTGGGCGCGGGCGACACCTTCCACGGCGAGGGCATTCTGGCCGTGACCAAAGCGTTGCTGGAGGCCGGCGTGTCCTATGTCGGCGGCTATCAGGGTGCGCCCGTGTCGCACATGATGGACGTACTTGAAGACGCCCAACCGATTCTAGACGAGCTTGGCGTCCACTATGAGGGCAACGCCAGCGAGGCCGCGGCGGCGGCGATGCTGGGTGCCTCAATCAATTATCCGATGCGCGGTGCGGTGACCTGGAAATCCACGGTGGGCACCAATGTTGCTTCTGATGCGCTATCGAACCTCGCATCCGCCGGGGTTAAGGGCGGGGCGCTGATCATCTTGGGCGAGGATTACGGCGACGGCGCCAGCATCATTCAAGAGCGTACGCATGCGTTCGCCATGAAATCGCAAATGTGGCTGCTCGACCCCCGGCCCAACCTGCCCACCATTGTGCGGATGGTGGAAAAAGGGTTCGAGCTGAGCGAGGCGAGTAGTACGCCTGTCATGTTGGAACTGCGCATCCGCGCCTGCCACGTGCATGGCAGCTTTTCGACGCGCGACAATGTGTCGCCGGCGATCTCGCGCAATAACGTTCTGGAAAATGCCGATTTCGATTTCGAACGCATTTGTCTGCCACCGTCGACGTACGTGCAAGAACGCTTGAAGATCGACGTGCGCATGCCGGCCGCCATCGCCTATGTCCGCGATCAAAAGCTGAACGAGGTGTTCGAAGGCGACCTTGAAGACTTAGGCATCATCATGCAGGGCGGCATGTACAATTCGGTGATGCGCTCGCTGAGTCAGCTCGGTCTGGCCGACGCGTTCGGTAAGTCGCGCATCCCGCTATACGTGCTCAACGTCACGTATCCCTTGGTGCCGGACGAGATATCTGGTTTTTGCGCCAGCAAACGCGCGGTGCTGATTGTCGAGGAAGGCCAGCCCGACTATCTCGAACAGGCAATCCACGCGGTGCTGCGGCGCGCCGACGTCAACACCAAGCTGCACGGCAAAGACGTGTTGCCGATGGCGGGCGAGTATACCGGCGAGGTGATGCTGCGCGGCATCGCCAAGTTTGCAGGTCTTGTCGGCCACGCCACGGCGGCCTTCGCCAACACTGGCAAGACGATCGAGGACCTGGACCGGATCAAGAGTCGCGCGCGGGAGATTCTCGCCCACGCGGTGCCGGCACGCCCGCCGGGTTTTTGCGTCGGTTGTCCCGAACGGCCGGTCTTTTCGGCGATGAAACTCGCCAAGAAAGAACTCGGCGAGTTTCATGTTTCGTCCGATATCGGCTGCCACACGTTTTCGACCCTGGCACCGTTCAACATCGGCAATACCGTGCTGGGCTATGGCCTGTCGTTGGCCTCGTCAACCGCGGTCGGGCCAAACTTCGGCAAGCGCGTCGTCAGCGTTATGGGTGATGGCGGGCTTTGGCATAACGGCCTTACGTCGGGTGTCGCCGAATCGGTATTCAACAAGAACGACGGCGTGCTGATTGTCATGGATAACGGCTATACGTCGGCGACGGGCGCGCAGCACATTCCGTCGAGCAGCTCAGCCGAGCGCGACGACAGCCACACGCGCGTGTCCATCGAGGACACGATGCGCGGATTCGGCGTGAAGTGGGTGCGCACCGTGCGCACCTACAGCATCGAAAAGATGATGGACACGCTGAAGGAAGCGATGACCACCAAAGAAACCGGGCTCAAAGTAATCGTCGCGGCGGGCGAATGCATGTTGGCCGTGCAACGCCGCCTCAAGCCGCTCAACCGCGACAAGATCGCGCGCGGCGGACGCGTGATGCAACCCCGCTTTGGCGTGGATGCCGAGGTTTGCACCGGCGATCATTCGTGTATCCGGCTATCGGGGTGCCCTTCCCTAACGATCAAGCCGAACCCCGATCCGTTGCGCGACGATCCGGTCGCCCATGTCGACAACAGTTGTGTCGGCTGCGGCGTATGCGGTGAGGTTTCGCATGCGGCGCTGCTGTGCCCATCGTTTTACAAAGTTGAAATTGTGCACAACCCGACGATCCTCGACCGCGTGCTGTTCGGGGTACGCCGCACGATCATTGGTGCCTTGCAACGCCCGGGCGGCGCGCCCGTCGCGCCAGCACCTGCCGAGTAGCGCGTGAGCAATCAAGACACCCGCCCGATTTGCCTGCTGATCGGCGCGCTCGGCGGCGAAGGCGGCGGTGTTTTGGCCGATTGGATCACCGAAGCGGCGACCGGCGAGGGCTATCCGGTGCAGCGCACATCGGTGCCCGGCGTGGCGCAACGCACCGGTGCCACGACCTACTACATCGAGATTTTGCCGACCAAATGGAGCGCGCTGGGCGACAGACAGCCGGTGTTCGCGCTGTTTCCCAATCCCGGCACGTTGGATTTGGTTGTCGCCACTGAAATCCTTGAGGCCGGCCGCGCGATGGAGCGCGGGTTCGTGACGCCCGACCGCACCACGTTGATCGCCTCGACCCACCGCATTTTCGCGATTGCCGAAAAAAGCGTACCGGCAGACGGGCGCTATGATTCCGAAAAGATCGTTGCGGCGGCCCAGGAGTTGGCGCGGCAACCGATCCTGTTCGACATCGACGGCTTGACGCGTACCAAGCGGGTTTCGCTCAACGCTGTTCTGTTGGGCATGATCGCGGGCAGCGGCGTGCTGCCGTTCTCAGAATCGGTCTACCATGACGCGGTGCGCCGCGCCGGCAAGGCGGTCGACGAGAACTTGAATGGATTCGCGGTCGGGGTTGCGGCGGTGCGCAGCCCGCCGCAACCCATTCCTGCGACCGAAAAGCGCCACACCACGCAAGCGTCGCCGTTGATGGCCCAGGCGCAAACGGCGCTGCCGCCCGCATTGCATGCGACTGCGGCCGAGGCGCTGCCTCGGCTAACGCAGTTTCAGAACAAAGCCTATGCCGAGCGCTGGATCGCGCGCACAGCCAGTCTAGCGACGGCCGAGCAGCAGGCTGGTCTGGCGCCCGGCGCCGTGACCACGGAGGCCGCCCGCCATCTGGCGGTGTGGATGAGCTTCGAAGACATCATTCGGGTGGCCGACGTCAAATCGCGCGGCACGCGGCGTGATTTGGTGATGCAAGATGTAGGCGCGACCCCGGGGCAAGTGGTGCGCGTTACCGAGTTTCTCAAACCCGGTATTCCCGAATGGGCTGACATGTTGCCACCGCGGCCGGGACGACGGTTGCGCGATTGGGCGGCGCGTCGCGGCAGCACCATGAGCATCGGCCTGCGCATCCGCTCCGACACGGTGCTCGGGTTCCTCACGCTCACCGTGCTGGCGCGGTTCCGCTGGTGGCGCCCGCGCACGCTGCGCTTTGCCGAAGAGAACGCCGACATCGATGCCTGGCTTGCCGCGCTCAAGTTGGCAATGGCGAAGGATGCCGCGCTGGCCCGCGAGATCGCCGAACTGCCACGCCTGCGCAAGGGGTACGGCGAAACACGCAGTCGCGGCGTCGGCAAATACTCGCAAGTCATGGCCGAAATTGTCGCGCCATGGCTCGCTGGGACGCCGCCAAGGGACGCGGCGACGCGGCTTAAGAAGCTCCGCCTTCAGGCGCTATCCGATGCCGATGACGGAAAATTCGCCGCGCTGCTACGAGACACGACCGGCAAGACGACCCGCCACACTGTGAAGGCGGCCACCGAGTAGTGACGGTTGTCCTGTTCGATCTCGGGAATGTGCTGGTTGAGGTTGCCGGATACCGCGTCCTCGCCGAGTGGCTCGGCGAAAGCAATCACGACGCGGTAGTCGAACACTGGCTTGCCTCGCTGGCGGTGCAACAGTTCGAGCGCGGTCAATGCACGCCGGAGGTCTTCGCGGCTGCGGTCATCGCCGATTACGAGCTTGACCTAACAGTCGAGGGGTTTATCGCGGCGTTCAGCGCCTGGCCGCAGGGTCTGTCTCCCGGTGCGGCAGCCCTTGTGGAACACGCGGGCAGTCAGGCCACGATAGCCTGCTTCAGCAATTCCAACGTCATCCATTGGAACACACAGAAGGACCACACGCGTATTCGCGGCCTATTCGCGCATGCCTATTCGTCCCACGAGATCGGCCACGTTAAACCCGACCGTGCGGCGTTCGCGTATGTGATTGCGGACCTCGGCGTGCGTCCCGACGAGATCGTTTTCCTCGATGATGCGGCATCGAACGTCGCGGCGGCCCGGGCGATGGGGATCCGTGGGTACCGCACGGTTGGAGTCGGCGAAGCCCGCGCGGTGTTGTCCGACCTTGGCTTGGTTTCGCGGGGGTAGCGTCCTTCGGGACGGGCGCGCGAGCGCGACCTCCTCAGGATGAGCATTCTTTGGTCATTATTGACGCGCCGCGCGTCGTGGCTTGCCCGCCCATCGCATCTTTCAAGCGACGCGCTCGCGCGCGAATGGGCCCTTCGTTTCGCCCGGGTTGCGCCGGGGGGCGCAACCCGGGCAGCTCAGGATGCGGGAATTTGGTGGCGGTGTGTTGGTGGGGTACGCGGACGGTGCGTTTGATGCTGGCGAAGGTTTGCTGTTGGCGAGGTTTTGGTATCCGGCGGCCAGGCGTTTGGCTTCCCTGTCCCGCATCCTGAGCCAAGCGGGCGGCGCGGGACGCGTCGGTCGCTTGTGACGAAGGGGCTGCCCGCGCGCCGACGGCGCGCTGGCGTCGTTCAATCTCGAAAACACGTCGTCGCGCTGCGAAAAACGCTCGAAGTCGTCCAGCACGACAAGGCCGGTCGCTTCGTCGATGGGCTTGCGCGCGGGATGATTGTGACCCGGCGGTTGCACCTTGGTACCCTGACCCATGGTACTGTTGTCCAGCGGCCCTGCCGGTTCGTCAACAACTCAATACGTATTATGGCCCAGAACAAAGACCTAACCCGCGATCGCCTCGCCGAGGAGCGGTTCCACACGGATTTCTCCAAGGGCATGGTCTATGGCGACTACCTCGGTCTGTCGGACCTGTTGTCCGCGCAACAACTGCGGTCGCCAGCGCATGACGAAATGCTGTTTATCATCATGCACCAGTGCAGCGAGTTGTGGATGAAGTTGATGATCCACGAACTGACAGCCGCCGTCGCGCTCATCCAGAACGACGCGTTGCGCCCCGCGTTCAAAATGACCGCGCGGGTCAGTCAGATCCAAGAACAGCTGACTCAATCGTGGAGCATTCTGGCGACCATGACGCCGACCGACTATTTGACATTCCGCGACACACTGGGGGCGGCATCGGGTTTTCAGTCCTTTCAATACCGCACGCTGGAATTTTTGTTGGGCAACAAGGACCGTAAGTTCCTGGCACCGCACAAGGACCGGCCTGAATGGCACGACCCGCTTGAAGCGGCATTAGAGGCCCCGAGCATTTATGACGAAACGTTGCGCCTACTCGCCCGCAAAGGTTTTGCCATCGACCAAAGCGAGGTGGCGCGCGACTGGAGCGAGCCGCGTAACGCCAACGATAGCGTGCGGGCGGCGTGGGTGGAGATTTACCGTAATCCCGAGAAATACTGGGACCTCTATGAGTGGGCGGAAGAACTGATCGACCTGGAGGATTCCTTTCAGACTTGGCGGTTTCGGCACCGCACGACGGTCGAGCGGATTATCGGCCATAAGCGCGGTACTGGCGGCACGTCCGGCGTTGGATACCTCAACCGCGCATTGGACATCCGCTTTTTTCCGGAACTGTGGGACGCGCGGACCGATCTATGACCGCGACACCGTCCCGCGAGGACTGCGCCGCCCGCGACCTGAGCGACCCTTTGGCGCGGTTTCGCGACGCCTTCGTCTTGCCCGACGGCGTGATCTATCTCGACGGCAACTCCCTCGGGGCTTTGCCCGCATCAGCGGCTGCCCGAATTCACGAGGCAGTCGCCCACGATTGGGGCCAGGGCCTAATTCGCAGTTGGAACGCGGCCGGCTGGATCGACTTACCGGCTAAACTTGGCGCCAAGATCGCGCCGTTGATCGGCGCGGCGCCCGACGAAGTGATCGTTGCCGACAGCACGTCGGTCAATTTGTTTAAGTTGTTAGTTGCGGCGTTGCGCCAGCGCCCCGAACGCCGCGTGATCTTGATGGAGGCGCGCGACTTCCCGACAGACCTCTACATCGGGCAGGGCGTGGCGGCCTTGATGGGGGATGGCTATACCTGCCGCATCGTGCCCGGCGAAGAGATCGACGCCGCACTTGATGAGTCGGTGGCCGTGCTGGCCCTCACCCATGTCAATTTTAGGACCGGCGCCGTGCACGATATGGCGCGCTTGACCCGCCGCGCCCACGACGCCGGGGCGCTGACGATCTGGGATCTGTGCCACACCGTCGGCGCCATGTCGGTCGACTTGACGGGTGCGCGCGCGGATTTCGCGCTGGGCTGCACGTACAAGTATCTCAATGGCGGGCCCGGCGCGCCGGCGTTCGTTTATGTCCCCAATCACTTGCAGGAGGCCTTCCACCAGCCGTTGACGGGTTGGATGGGGCACGCCGATCCATTTTCGTTCGTCGACGACTACGCGCCGGCGGCGGGGATCAGGCGGGCATTGTCGGGCACGCCCGGGGTTCTTTCGATGGTGGCGCTCGACGCCGCGCTGGACGTCTGGGCCGACGTTGATTTAAATGTATTGCGTGCCAAAAGCGTCGCGCTGGGTGACCTGTTTATCGCGTTGGTCGAGGCGCGGTGCGCCGGGCATGGGTTCAATTTAGCCAGTCCGCGCGACGGCAACCAACGTGGCTCGCAGGTTTCGTTCCAACACCCACAGGGCTACGCAATCATGCAAGCGTTAATCGCGCGCGGCGTGATCGGCGATTTTCGCGCACCCGACATTGTGCGTTTCGGTTTTGCACCGCTCTACACGCGCTATGTCGATGTCTGGCAAGCGGCGGAAGTTCTGTTCGACATTATGGAAACCCGCGCCTGGGATACGCCGCAGTTCAAGGCCCGCGCGACGGTAACCTGACGCTAGCGCGGCAACACGGCCGTCGCTTCGATTTCGATCTTGGCACCGGGCTCGACAAGTTCGCTCACCGCGACAACCGCCATGGCGGGGAAGACCTTGCCCAGCACCTCGCGGTAGACCGTGCCGACCTCGGCGACGCGGGCGCGGTAGTCGCCGATGTCGGTGACGTACCACGTGAGGCGCACCAACGCCTCGGGACCGACAGCCGCTGCCTCAAGGACGGCGCGAATGTTGAGCAGCGCCTGGCGGAGCTGGTCAATAAAATCTACGCCGACGAGGTTCTGCTGCGCGTCCCAGCCGATCTGCCCGGCAACGAACAGGAAGCGCCCCTCGGCAGCGATACCGTTGCTGTAGCCCTGCGGGCGGGCCCAGCTGTCGGGTTGTACAATTTCCATGGCGCTCTCGATTGCCAGTCTCGACAAACTATTTTAGGCTTAAAACATTAACCGGGGAAAGGGTGGACCGGGTGACCAAACCATTGATGGGGCAACACGCGCTCGTCACCGGCGCCAGCCGCGGCATCGGCGCAGCAGTCGCGGCGACCTTGGCCGAAGCTGGTGCGACGCTCTCGTTGACGGCACGCCACGGCGAGGCGGCGCAGGCGGTCGCGGCGGACCTTCGGCAGAAATACGGCGTCGCCGCACATGGCTACGGTGCCGATGCGACCGACGAAAACCAAGTGGGCGAGACCGTTGCGGCAGCGACGAAGGCACTCGGCGCACCTACCATTCTGGTCAATAGCGCCGGCGGCGCCGAGACCGCCCGCTTCCTGGAAGAAACCCGCGCGCGGTGGGATCACACCATTCTGCTTAACCTGACGAGCACGTTCATCGCGATGCAAGCGGTGTTACCCGCGATGTTGGACGCAGGCTATGGGCGGATCATCAACATGGCATCGACCGCCGGGCTTAAGGGCTATGCGTATGTCCCATCCTATAGCGCGGCCAAGCATGGCGTGATCGGTCTGACCCGCGCCGTCGCGTTGGACACGGCGCGTAAAGGCATCACTGTCAACGCGGTATGCCCGGGCTATACCAACACGCCGATGGTGGCGACCGCGATCGACAAGATCACCGCGGAATCGGGCCGGACCCGCGAGGAAACGATTGCCGCCTTCGCCGCCAACAATCCGCAACGCCGTCTTGTCGAAGCGGCGGAAGTCGCCGCCACCGTTCTATGGCTCGCCCTCCCCACCTCCTCATCCATTACCGGCCAGTCCATCGCCGTGGCCGGTGGCGAGGTGATGTGAATATCGCCGCGCCGCCGCCGCAGGATTACGAGGCTGCCGCCACGCAAGACGACACGGTAGATTTGCGCGTCTGGCTGCGGTTGTTGTCGTGCGCCAATATGATCGAGGCGGAAATCCGCCGTCGTTTGCGGCGCGAGTTCGGCGTCACCCTGCCCTGGTTCGACGCCGTGGCGCAGCTCTACCGCGAGGCGGACGGGCTGACGATGTCTGCCCTGTCGCGGCGGTTGATGGTGACCAACGGCAACGCGACAAGCCTGGTTGACCGTCTCGTCACCGAGGGACACGCGACCCGCAAAGCCGAACCGTTGGACCAGCGGGTGCTGCGGGTGCGGCTGACGCGCAAAGGACGCGCCGCATTTGAGCGCATTCAACCTGCCCACCGGCGATGGATCAGTGA
>ERZ890510.1312-NODE-1312-length-16451-cov-5.240485_pt1 | contig 16451 bp, 15 predicted proteins | sample MGYA00521265_ERZ890510 | MGnify/ENA primary metagenome ERZ890510 (study PRJEB32303, sample SAMEA104408624) | aquatic metagenome | biome: Brackish water; feature: Chemocline; material: water | place: Baltic Sea | collected 2014-10-26T21:54:00 | depth 110 m ...
TGGACAGCGGCACCGACCATTTTCAACCCTCCAATCTTGAAGTCACGACAATCGATGTCGGCAATCCTGCGAGCAACGTGATCCCAAGCGAGGCGCGCGCGCGTTTCAATATTCGATTCAACGACCTTCACACCGCAAACTCGCTGCAACGTTGGATTACCGAGAATCTGGATTCGGTCGGCGGCGCTTACGACCTGGCCGTCCAGGTCACCGGCGAGGCCTTCCTAACGCCGCCTGGGCCGCTGAGCGATATCATCGCGAGTGCAGTCAAAGATCGGCTCGGCATTGACCCCGAGCTGTCGACCACCGGGGGAACATCGGATGCGCGTTTTATCAAGGACGTTGCGCCGGTTGCAGAGTTTGGCTTGATCGGCAGCACGATGCATAAGATTGATGAACACGTCGCCGTCGCCGACGTCGAGGCATTGAGCGATATCTACGAAGACGTCATTCGCCGCTTTTTCAAAAAAATTAGTCGCTGACGTAGCGGACTGACCGTAGGTAAAGGCCGTCAGCGGGCGCTGTTGGCCCAGCGGCTGACCGATCGCGGCGTTCTAGTGCACGGGCCACGTCATCGACCGCCCAGTGCCCCTCGCCAACAAGTTTGATTGATCCCACTATGACCCGCACCTGGCTTCGTAAAAAAGAACGGGCGCAGGCAGTTATGGTTATGAGGTCGTCGGTCCGTTCTACCGCAAGCCGGTCCAGCGTGCGCACGGGCGACTTTGCCTGACAGTCTCCGGCCCGGAACGAGGTGAAGTCGTGCTGACCGACAAGGCCTTGCGCAGCCCGGTGCATGGCCTTGTCGTCGAGCACGACCGGTACATGCCAGACGTGCGCCCGATCGAGCGCAGCTGGCGCGCGGCGGGCCAGAATGAGGTACTGGTAGACCCTTCCCTTGGCCGAAAATCGGGCATGGAACGTGTCATCTACTGGCTCGACCAAAAGAACCGCGATGGGTTGGGGCTTGAGATGATAATTCAGCCCATCTCGAACCGTGTCCCATCGGAGGCTCTTGGACATGTCGAAGTGGGCGACCTGACCGGTGGCATGGACGCCGGCATCTGTGCGTCCCGCACCGAACACTGTAACGGCCTCTCCGGACAACGCGAGGACGGCCCGTTCGAGTGCCGCTTGAACTGAATCGCCCTTTTTTTGGCGCTGCCAACCGACGAATGGCCGACCATCATATTCGAGCGTCAACTTGTAGCGCGACATTAGGTGAACACCGTGCCGACCGGCACCGACCGTCCGCTTAGGAAGTCTGCCGCGCCGAGAGTTTGTCGTCCCGCTAACTGAAGCTTTTCGACCCTAATGGCGCCGGTGCCACAGGCCACCACCAGATCGTCGGAGAGCGACTGCCCGGGCAGCCCGGCGCCAGGAACCACCACGGCGGTAAGGATCTTAAGTCGTTCACCCGCTAGATTTGACCATGCGCCGGGATTTGGAGAAAAGGCGTTGATCTGCCTGATGACCAGCTCGACTGGATTCTCCCAGACAATTTTAGTTTCCCTGCGGTCGATCTTTGCGGCGTAGGTAATGCCCTCATCAGGCTGAGTCTCTGGCAGGATCGCGCCGCTGGCAATCTTCGGCAGGTATTCTCGCACCAAGTCGCTTCCGATTTCGGCCAACCGGTCATGAAGACTTGCACCGGTCGTTCGATCGTCAATGGGCGTGGCATGACAGGCATAGACCGCGCCGGTATCCAATCCCTCGTCCATCTTCATGAGGCACACGCCCGTCTGGGTATCCCCAGCCAGAATGGCACGCTGGATCGGCGCCGCCCCACGCCACCGCGGTAAAAGCGATGCATGCACATTGACGCAGCCTAGTTTCGGCGCCTCTAAGATCGTCTTTGGTAAGATGAGCCCGTACGCGGCCACCACTGCGATATCGGCGGCCAACGCGGCGAACAGCTCTTGTTCGGTGGCCGCCTTAAGGCTGCGAGGCGTTCGAACGTCAATGCCATGCAGCTCAGCAAACCCTTGGACCGGCGATACCTGAATCCGGTGCCCCCGCCCCGCCGGGCGCGGCGGTTGCGTATAGACACAAACGACCTGGTGATCCGCCAACAAGGTGCGAAGCACGGGGACGGCAAAGTCGGGCGTTCCCATAAAGACGACGCGCAAGGAAAAGGCCCCTACTCCGCCGTCTGCAGGCGACGCATTTTCTTCATGCGACGCATGATGATGTTGCGCTTGATCTTGGAGATATGATCGACCAGCAGAACACCGTCGAGGTGATCAATTTCGTGTTGCAGCGCGATCGCGAGTAGGCCGGTCGCCTTAGCTATACGAATTTCTTCGTTTTCGTCCAAATACCGCACATGGACTTGGGTGGGTCTTTCCACCTCTTCGTACTGTTCGGGGAACGACAAACAGCCTTCCTCGTGCGGACCGGCCACCGGCCCCTGCCAAATGATTTCGGGATTGACCAAACGTATTGGCGCAGGCGGGTCAGGGTCCTTCGCGGCGTCGACAACAACGATTCGTTTGGCAACGCCAACCTGAATAGCCGATAGCCCAACGCCCGGTGCCGCATACATGGTGTCCAGCATGTCGTCCATCAGCTTGCGGACTTCGGCGTCGATCGTGACCACGGGCCGGGAAACCTGACGCAGAATGGAATCGGGGGCGGTAATGATCGAGAGAATGGCCATGTTCGGTCTCCAACGCCCCTAACTATGCGCCCACCATCAGGCGGTCAAGGTTGGCGGCCTTGCACCGGGATGCTGTATCCTCTTTGGATGTCGCTGGTTCAGATCATTCAGACCTCGCCTTGGGTACCGGTTTTGGTCGTTGCGGCATTTCTTGGTTTGGTCGGTCTCATCCTGCTGACCCGGAGCCGGGGCCGGACGATTGCCACCGAGCGCCGCCTGGCCGAGCTGGCGATATCGACGTCCGGCCTTACCCAGGCGCAAGGCGAGGTTCTCGGACAAATCAAAGCCATGGCGGCGACAACCGCGACGCTTCAAGCAGCCGTGACCGGGACCCTCAATGAACGGCTAGACGCGGTCTCCGGCCAAATGCGCCAGTCGCTGGAGTCGACGTCGCTGCGGACCGCGGAGAGCCTCGGCGAACTCCGAAAACACCTCAACAAAATCGACGAAGCCCAGCGCAATATTACCGAGCTGTCCAGCCAGGTCGTCAATCTTCAGGACCTGTTGGCCAACAAACAGGCACGGGGCGCCTTTGGCGAGGTTCAACTCAACGACATCGTGCGGAACATTCTTCCGCCCTCGGCGTATGACCTGCAAAAAGCGCTCGGCAATGGCATGCGTCCGGACTGCCTCATTCGGCTTCCCAACCCGCCAGGCCCGATCGCTGTTGACGCGAAATTTCCGCTTGAGAGCTATCAGGCTTTGCGGAAGGCAACGAACGATGCTGAACGTCTCATTGCCACGCGAAAATTCAAGGCTGACATGCAAAAGCATCTCCGCGATATCGCGAGTCGCTACATCGTCCCGGGGGAGACCGCCGAGTCGGCCATCATGTTTATTCCGTCTGAGGCTGTTTACGCAGAGATCCACGGATCTCTCGCCGAGGTTGTCGATGAATCCTATCGTCTACGGGTCTGGATCGTGTCGCCAACGACAATGTGGGCGCTTCTAAACACTGTCCGTGCGGTGCTCAAAGATGTCCAAATGCGCGAGCAAGCCGATGTCATCCAGGCACAGGTCGGGTTGCTTCTCCAAGACGCGACACGTTTGGATGACCGCGTGGCAGCTCTGGAACGCCATTTTGGTCAGACCGTCGATGATGTGCGCAAAATTCGCATCTCAACGGATAAGGTCCTTCGCCGGGGCGAACGCATTGGTGAACTCCAGCTAGAGACCGACGGTTCGCCGGTTGGCGAAGATGCGGACGAATTGCCTCTTTCTGCTCCCCCCGCCCCGCCGCCGACCAAACCGATACAGCAAGAAGCGGCGGGCGAGCTTCGGCTCTCCGGCACGTTGCGCCCGCAGGACTAGCTGGCAAGCGACACGTCCGCGAAGACGAACCCTTCGCGTTCCACTGGCTCGCCAATCGTAACGTTGAGGTCACCGTCGAAGATCGGCCCGCCGACGACCAGCGTATGAAATTCGCCGTTCTCGCCGCACGGATCGACTCCGGGGGGTAGATCGCGGAGAAAGACTTCGTCATACATTCTGCCAGCGAATGATGCATCGAGCTGCCGCGGATCGACGCAGACAACCACCGCTCGAAGCCCGCCGGCGACCATTTCCCGGGCAAGCCCTTCCGTCGGCTCGAGCCACAGTGGAAAAACAGCCCGCATTCCGACGGTCGCAAGTTTCGATTCGCGATAGTCGCGAATGTCTTCGAGAAAAAGATCACCGAACGCGACGGTCCCGATTGCGTCATCGCGCGCGCCAGCCATTGCAGCCGCCATGCGCTCCTCGTAGATCTCATTCGGGCACGGCGCGGGAATCAGGACCTCGGTAAGAGGTAACCCGGCGGCAGCGGCCTGGGCCTTTAGCACGTTGCGGCGCACGCCGTGCATAGACACCCGTTCGTAAGGCTCGGTAACCGTGGTCAAAAGGCCGACCACTTCATAGTCCGTACCCGTCCTGAGTCTGTACAGCGACCAAGCACTATCCTTTCCGCTACTCCAGCTGAGCAGGATGCGCTCTCTCACGGCAGATCAACCGCACGCCGCGCCTTTAGCGCGGTGTTGAGCGTACCCTCGTCCAAATAGTCGAGTTCGCCACCGACCGGGAGACCGTGCGCTAGGCGGGTGACCATGACATCGCAACCCGCGAGACGATCCACGACATAGTGCGCCGTGGTCTGGCCGTCGACGGTGGCGCTGGTCGCAAGAATGATTTCGTGAACCGTCTCGGATTTGGCGCGCGAAACAAGGCCACTGATTCGGAGCTCGTCTGGGCCTATGCCATCCAACGCCGACAAGACACCGCCCAACACATGGAACCGACCGCGGTAATCAATAACCCGCTCCAATGCCCAAAGATCGGCAACGTCCTCGACAACGCAAATTGCCGTCTCATCGCGCTTTGGATCGCTACAAAAATAGCAAGGCTGCGTCGTGTCGAGGTTGCCGCATATCGTGCACTCGTGGACTGCATCAGCCGCCTTCAGCAGCGCGTCGGCGAGCGGCCGCAGCAGCGTTTCCTTCTTCTTCAGGAGTTGTAGGACGGCGCGCTTTGCCGAGCGCGGACCCAGACCGGGAAGCTTCGCTAGGAGCTGGGCCAACCGCTCGATTTCTGCGCCGTGCACGTGTTAATCCTACTAGAAGGGCAGTTTCATGCCAGGTGGCAGCTCGATGCCGCCGGTCAGTTTTTTCATTTCCTCGGATGCGAATCGCTCGACTTTGGCTTTGGCGTCATTGTGCGCGGCGACGATTAAGTCCTCGACGATCTCGGTCTCACCAGACATCAACGAGGGATCGATTCGGACAGCACGAACATCACCCTTGCCGTTGAGGGTCACCTCAACCAAGCCAGCGCCAGACGCGCCTTTGATCTCGACAGCAGCGAGTTGCTCCTGCATCTCGGCCATTTTGGCTTGCATCTGCTGCGCCTGTTTCATCATCTGCCCAAGATTCTTCAATTGCCGTTCTCCGTCGCCATGCCGTCATCCAAGGATTCATCATCAGAGTTATCAGGTCGCGCCGAGTCGGGCGAAACAAGATCTCGCACTTCTCGTATTTCTGCCCCGGGGAACTGATCCAACGCCGCGCGCACCAGCGGATGACGTTCCGCTTCGCCGCGACGCTGAGCCGTTTCTGTTTCTTGTTGTTCCTGTATCGTCGGGTCGCCCACGTCATTGGATGGCGAGACCAACCAAGTCTCACCCGTCGCCTCGCTAAGGAACCGGCTGAGATGCTGCGGCAGTTTTGGCGGCGTTCGGTCAGTTAAACGAAGATCTATCCGTCCAGGTTCCATGCGAACCAGATGCACATTCGTCACCAAATGGCTCCGCAAGATGTATTCCGTCTTTGCCTCAGCGAGATCGACAACGTCCTGGAAAGTGGAAATAGCAGCTTCGGTCTTGGGCTTGTCCACGTGCCGCGGTTCGGCGTGCGCGACCGCGGTGGCCGGAGCACCAGCCGATGTTGCGCCGTCCGTTTGCCCCCGCGAAGGGGCGGAATTTGCTGCGTTTTCCGTTCCCTGATTTTCGCCGGCCTGTCCCTCAATTGTCCTGATAATGTCGGCAGGCGAGGGAAGCGCCGCCGCATAGCCAAGGCGAACTAGAACCATTTCGCAGGCTGCGTATGGCGCGGGTGCCGTTTGCACCTCTTGCAACCCTTTCAAGAGAAGTTGCCAGGTTCGCGTCAGCTCACCCATTGTGAGTTTTTCGGCCATGGCCTGGCCCCGGACCCGCTCCACCTCGGTCGCCGCCAAGTCCTCGGCTGCCGCCCGAGTCACCTTGAGGCGCGTCAGCCAATGGACGAATTCGAGCAAGTCCTGAATAACAATAACGGGATCTGTTCCTAACTCGTACAGCTCTCGCGCAATACCGAGCGCGTCCCCGATCTTTCCGCCCATCGCCATTTCGAAGAGGTCAATTAGGCGAGTCCGGTCGGCCAGCCCGAGCATACTTTGCACGGCTTCTTCAGTGACCGCGCCGTCGCAAAACGCGAATGCTTGATCCAACAACGACAACGCGTCACGGACCGACCCTTCTGCGGCCCTGGCAATCATCGATAGGGCACCGACATCGGTTGGGACGTTTTCTTGCTTGGCGATGTCACCCAAATGTCCGATGAGGACTTCGGAGTCGAGGCGCCGAAGATCGAACCGTTGGCAGCGCGACAGAACCGTTACCGGAACCTTGCGGATTTCCGTCGTCGCAAAGACGAACTTTACATGGGGCGGCGGCTCCTCAAGCGTCTTGAGCAACGCATTGAAGGCCTGCTTCGACAACATGTGCACTTCATCGATGATGTAGATTTTGTAGCGCGCTGACGCCGGCAGATATCGGACGTTGTCGATAATCTCGCGAATATTATCGACGCCGGTGTGGCTCGCCGCGTCAATTTCGATGACGTCAACGTGCCGGTCCTCGCCAATCGCTAGGCAGTGCTCGCAGACGCCGCAAGGATCGATTGTCGGGCCGCCCTCGCCATCTGGCCCGATACAATTCAGCGCGCGCGCGATGATCCGCGCCGTCGTGGTTTTCCCAATACCGCGGACGCCCGTTAGGATGAACGCCTGGGCGATCCGCCCTGTTTGGAACGCATTGGCCAGGGTCCGCACCATCGCGCTCTGCCCGACGAACATGTCCGTGAACGTCTTCGGACGGTATTTGCGGGCCAATACCCGGTAAGACTGATCTTGCTCTGATGACGGCATAGGTCTTTTTTTGTGAGGTTGACCCGACGCCAACGAAAATCGGCGAAGGTGGGAGATTGGTTAGGCAACCCAGTTGCATCCCGTTACGGCTGCTTCCTTCCGGACCTGACCGGATTGGCGAGCGCGACCGTCCGCCGCCAACCTCCCGCCGGGACTATATCGCATTGAATCGAAAGTGCCCAAGGCAACGCTCGCTTGCGCGGCCTGCAACGGGGTGTAAGTGTTGAGGACACCATGCAGGCGTTAAACACCTTCGAGGGCAACGTATTTGCCGGAAATCACCTGGATCGCGCTGGCAACCTTCGGCGCAATCCGGAGTGGTTGGCCGAACAAATCTGCGCCCCGACCGCAAACTTCCTTCCGGTTTGGCAACTAAAGGTTCCGGTCGCCGTCGGTCCATCACCTAGTCTTTTTTGGTTATCCGCGCCGGATGCCATCTCGCGCGTGGACATTGCCAATCCCATCCTCTTGGGGATTGACGACGGCGGCGTAGCGTATTTCGCGTTGGACGCGGACTCAGGCGGCGCGCAGCCAAGCTTTGCGGGGGTTGAGTACCAAGAAGTCCGGACCGTCGCCCCAAATATCGCACGCGGCGAGGCCGCGTTACTCGCTCAGGCGCGATCGCTGGTCGATTGGCATCAGCGGCACGGCTTTTGCGCGGTGTGTGGATCGGCGACACAAATGCGCGATGCCGGTTATGTCAGGCGGTGTTCGAACATGTCGTGCGGTGCCCAGCACTTTCCACGAACGGATCCCGTCGTCATCATGTTGGTCCAGCATGGCGATCGATGCTTGGTCGGCCGTCAGAAATGGTTTCCCGCCGGTTTCTATTCGACGCTCGCTGGGTTCATGGAGCCGGGTGAATCCATTGAAGAGGCGGTCCGCCGCGAGGTTTGGGAAGAATCCGGCATTGAAGTCGGCGAGGTTCGTTATCATTCCTCCCAGCCTTGGCCCTACCCGTCATCGCTGATGATCGGTTGCTTCGGCGAAGCGACGACCGACCAAATCACCGTGGACAAACTGGAATTAGAGGACGCTCGATGGGTGAATCGGGACACCGTCCGCCTTGCGATCGATCAGGTCACTGCCCGCGCTGTTGATCCGTTTTCTCAAACAGACGCCGTCAAGGGAGCCGGCAAACCGGAACTCTTGGTGCCTGCGCCGATGGCAATCGCCCACCAGCTGATGCGCTCGTGGGTTTACCCGGACGAGACCTGAGTTAACCCCGCCCCCGGAACGGATGCCCCGGGTAGACCCCCAATATTTTCAGTTTTGAAGTGAAGAACTGAAGTTCTTCTAGGGCGAGGCTGACGTTCTTGTCGTCGGCATGGCCCTCAACGTCCGCGTAGAACTGCGTTGCGTTGAAGCTGCCACCAACCTGATAGCTCTCCAGCTTGGTCATGTTGACGCCGTTCGTGGCAAACCCGCCCATTGCCTTATATAGCGCTGATGGCACGTTCCGCACCTGAAAGACAAAGGACGTCATCGCCGGGCCGTCAGTCGGTTCCGGACGCTTGGCGGTACGCGACAGGACCACGAATCGGGTCGTGTTGTGATCTGCGTCCTCGATGTCACGGCGGATGACATCGAGGCCGTAGATCTCGCCAGCCAACGCCGAGGCAATTGCCGCGTGGGCGCTATCACCCATGGCGGCAATATCTTTTGCCGAACCGGCCGTGTCCGCTTCGATTTCTGCTTTGAGCCCGAGATCGCGGATCAAATTGCGGCACTGGCTTAGGGCCTGGATATGACTGTGGACGACCTTGATATCGGCAACCGTCGCGCCTTTGACCCCAAGCAGGCAATGGTTCACCCGCTGAAAGTGCTCGGCCACAATGTACAGACCGGAGTCCGGCAAAAAGCTGTGGATATCGGCGACGCGACCGGCCACCGAGTTTTCGATGGGGATCATCGCCAGGCCGGCGTTGCCCGATTTGACCGCGTCAAATGCATCCTCGAACGAGCCGCAGGGCATTGCCTCGAGATCGGGAAAGGCCTCGCGGCAAGCAAGATGTGAGTACGCCCCGGCAAATCCTTGGAACGCGATCATCTTGTCCGCCGGCGACGCCATAAATGGTCTCTATCTAATTGATTTTTAGCACAAAATTCGCCTAGCCTCGGCGAGCTGAGCGGGAGTATCGACACCGAGCGGAACGCTGTCAACGCGGCGCGCCAGGATGGTCATGCCTGCCTCGAGCGCCCTTAATTGCTCCAATCGCTCGCTCTTCTCGAGGACGCTCGGCGGTAGCGCAACGAACCGCTCCAGCGCCTGGCGGCGATAGGCATAGATGCCGATGTGATGGTAGCGCGGCGCGTCGCCAAAAGGGACCGGCAGCCGAGAGAAGTAGAGCGCTGGGGCGATATCGATGCCTGGCGCAAACGCCACCACCGCCTTGGTAACATTGGGATCGCGTGCTTCTTCATCGGTACGAATTTCCGTCACCAGTGTGGCAATATCGACGTCAGCACGCGCCGACGACAGGGCCGAAACCAGGCTGCGGATATCTGCCGGATCGATCGTCGGCAGGTCGCCCTGAAGATTGATGATCAGTTCCGACGACAAGCCACACTTCCCAACCGCCTCGCGCACGCGGTCAGATCCAGACGGGTGGTCGGGCCGCGTCAAAACCGCGTCTCCACCGGCAGCAATGATGGCGTCGGCAATTTCCTGCTCGGCACACGCGACTACTACCGGGCCCACGTCGGCTTCGCGCGCCCGGCGCCAAACATGGACAATCATTGGGGAGCCACAAATATCGGCAAGGGGCTTACCCGGCAGCCGCGACGACGCCATTCGGGCCGGAATGACAACGACAGGCGCGTCACTCGAATGGTCCTGGTTCATGTTTTCTACGTCCGTTGCAGGGCGAAGGCTCAACACAGGGCATGACACTAGGCCCCCTGGCGCGCCTGGATCCTGATGGTAGGGGCTAAGCCAATGAAAATCATTCGTTTTTTCGACCCAGAAACGCTGGCAGAGAGCCAAAAATTGGGTTATTCATGCGCCCGTCAATGCGTTGCGCCGTGGGTCGATTTCGGGAATAGTCGGGCGGCAAGCCACGAGGAAGTTGGTCGATGAATACGTTTGAGCTCAACAAATATGCGGGCGCTATCCTAGCGACTATCTTGGTTGTCTTTGTTGTTTCCAAGATCAGCGATACCGTCATTCAACCCCACCATATCGACGGGCAGGTCTACGGCGAGATCGCCGTGGCTGCAGAAGACCATGGGGCGACCGCGGAAGCTGAGCCCGAATCCCCGCCGCTTCCGGTGCTTTTGGCGGCTTCTAACGTCGAGCTTGGGGAGCGGGTTTCCAAGAAATGCGCGTCATGCCACACGTTCGAAAAGGACGGCGCCAAGAAAGTTGGCCCAAATCTGTACAACGTGCTGGGCGCGGCGCCCGGCGGCAAAGATTTCGCGTATTCCAATGCGATGAAAGAAAAGGGCGGCCAGTGGTCGTTTGCCGAGCTTGATGCCTTCTTGGCGTCGCCGCGCAACGCACTGCCTGGCACGAAAATGAGTTTTGCGGGGCTTCGGAAAGCTGAGGAGCGCGCGGCAGTCCTCCTCTACCTCCGCCAGCAAAGCGATTCGCCGCCGCCCCTTCCGGCCAACTGATCCAGGGACGTAGGGTGGCAGACCGCTGCCCAGCAGAATTTCTCGCCTTCGCGGAGTCGCTAGCGGCGAGCTCCGGCGAGATCATTCGTCGTTATTTTCGCCAGCCCTTCGAAATTGAATCCAAGGCCGACAAATCGCCGGTAACAATTGCCGATCGCGCCGCGGAAGAAGCCCTCCGGGCGCGCATTCGCGAGGCCTACCCGGCGCACGGGATTGTCGGCGAGGAATTCGGCACTGAGAACGGCGACGCGGAGTTCTGCTGGATTCTCGACCCCATCGACGGGACCGGATCATTTATTACCGGCAAACCGATTTTCGGCACGCTCATCGCGCTGTGGCACCGCGGCGAGCCCCTTTTGGGTATCGTCGATCAGCCAATCTCGGGCGAACGCTGGGTTGGCGCCATCGGGCACGGCACGACCCTCAACGGCAAAGACGCTCGAGTGCGGGCGTGCCCGAGCCTCGGCGCAGCGATGCTTGATGCAACCGATCCGTCAATGTTCAGGGACGAGCCGCGATTCGAGGCGCTGCGTGCCAAAGCTTCGCGCAACCGTTGGGGTAGCGACTGCTACGCTTACGCCCTGCTGGCATCCGGCCACATTGATCTCGTCGTCGAGAGAGGGCTGAAGCTGTGGGACTACGCGACACTGGTCCCGGTGATTGAGCAGGCCGGTGGGCATATCACCGATTGGCAGGGCAAACCACTCCGCCACGGCTCGGCCGGCGATGTCGTTGCCGCTGGCGATGCCCGCGTCCACGCCGAGGCGCTAGCCGTCCTAGGCAGCTGACGGTCACAACGGTTTGTTTGATCCTGTAGGCCAAAACCGTCCCGCGTCGCAAGATTCCGTTACAATGGCGGCAACTGTTGAAGCCGCAAGGGGCGAGGAATGATGGTACTGCGCGGAATATTGATTACGGCGTTTTACCTTCTCGCGATTTTGCCGGGGGTCCGGTCGCACGCCCAAGAGGCACCGGCCCGCCACGCGTTGGTACAATTCGGGGAACCGAAGTACGGGCCGGACTTCACACATTTTGACTATGTGAATCCAGCCGCCCCGAAAGGCGGTCAGTTGCGTCAATTAGCGACCGGCACTTTCGACACCCTCAACCCATTCATTCTGAAAGGGACCCCGGCGGTCGGCATCGGCCTTATCTTTGAGTCCCTGCTGACAGGATCGGCCGACGAAATAGACACCAGTGCCGAATACGGTCTGATCGCAAAAAGCATCGAAGTCCCGGACGACTTTTCATGGGTCATTTTTAACTTGAGGCCCGAGGCGCGCTGGCATGATGGCAAGCCGATTACCGCCGAAGATGTCGTCTTTAGTTTCGAGACACTGACCAAAAAAGGTCACCCGTTCTACCGGCAGTACTACGGTAGTGTCGCAATGGCTGAAAAGATCAACGACCACCGCGTGAAGTTTACGTTCCGTGGGCCGACCAATCGCGAGCTACCGAATATCGTGGGGCAACTGTCGATCCTCCCGAAGCATTATTACGAAAACGTGGAGTTCACGGAAACGAGCCTGGAGGCGCCAGTCGCGAGCGGGCCCTACCGGATCAAGCGTTTCGAACCTGGCCGCTTCATTGAGTATGAGAGAGTTGCTGATTATTGGGGCGCAACTCTCCCAGTCAATGTCGGGCGCTACAATTTCGCTGATGTCAGGTTTGATTACTATCGCGATGCGACAGTGGCACGCGAGGCGTTCAAATCGTATGAGTTCGACACCTACCCTGAATTCTCGGCCAAGGATTGGGCCACGGGTTACGACTTTCCTGCGTTTAGAAATGGTCTGGTCAAGAAGGAAGAAATCCCTGATTTGACGTCCCCGGGAATGCAATCGTTCGTCTTCAACACACGCCGGGAGATATTTTCAGATCGCCACGTGCGCCAAGCACTTGGTCTAGCGTTCGACTTTGAATGGTCGAACAAAGCGCTGTTCTACGACCAGTACAAACGCACGACGAGCTACTTCGAGAATATGGAACTTGCGTCCAGCGGTTTGCCGTCAGGTGCTGAACTTGAATACCTGACGCCGTTCAAGGCGCAGGTGCCTGAGGATGTTTTCACCAGCCCGTTTAACGTTCCCAAGACCGACGCATCTGGTAATCCACGACGCCAACTTCGCGATGCCGCGAGACTCCTCAAATCCGCCGGATGGGAGATCAGGGATGGCACGCTAACCCACCCAGAAACCGGCAAGACCTTGAGCTTCGAGATCCTGCTAATCCAGCCAAGCCTGGAACGCGTTGTGCTGCCCTTCATTAGCAACCTGGAGAAGCTCGGCGTGAAAGCGACGGTTCGCACCGTCGACACCTCTCAATATCAGAGCCGGCAGGATTCGTTCGACTACGACATGATCGTTACAACATTCCGCCAGTCGTTTTCGCCGGGCAACGAGCAACGCGATTTTTGGGGATCGGCCTCGGCCGACCTCAGCGGCGGTCGTAACTTGGCGGGCATCAAAGATCCGGTCGTCGACGCCTTGATCGAAAAAATCATCACCGCGCCCAACCGCGACAGCTTGATCGCGGCAACGCGGGCCCTCGACCGAGTCTTGCTTTGGGGGTTCTATGTGATCCCGCAATTCTATGTTCCCGTGGACCGTCTTGCCTTCTGGGACAAGTTCGGACGCCCGGAGACCCGCCCAAAGTTCGGCGTCGATACTTTTTCGTGGTGGATCGACCCGCAGAAACTGTCGCGGGTGGAGTCAGGCCGCCGACCCTGATGCCCATGAAAAAAGCGATTTTCCTCGCTCTGTCGGCCGCAATTGCGGCCTTGGCCACAGCAGCCGCCGCCGAGCCGCGCCACGGCATTTCCACGTTCGGCGATTTGAAATACCCGGCGGACTTCGCGCACTTCGACTACGTTAATCCCGACGCCCCGAAAGGCGGCGTGGTCCGTCTTGCCGGTAGCGAAGGCACCTTCGATACCGTCAACCCCTTCACCCTGAAAGGAATCAGGTTCCGCGGCGATGCCGGTTCGGTCATGTCGCTGCCATATGAATCGCTCATGGCCGGCGGTGCGGACGAGCCCGACGCCCTGTACGGTCTGGTCGCCGAGACAGCCGACGTCGCGCCCGACAAAACGTCGGTAACTTTCACGTTGCGCCCAGAAGCGCGTTGGCACGACGGGTCTGCGATCACCGCCGACGATATTGTTTTCACCTTTGACAGGCTGAAGAACGACTCCGGCGCTTTCCCCGGCTACCGCGTTGTCTTGCGCGACGTTCTTCAGATTGAAGCCATTGGCGCTCGCGAAGTTCGCTACAGCTTCGACCCGGCGGCACTCGCGCTACGGGATCTTCCAGCCACGGTCGCGGGCCTACCCATTTTGTCGAAAACCTTCTACGCAAGGCGCGATTTCGGCGCGACAACCTTCGAGGCTCCGCGGGGGAGCGGCCCCTACCGCATTACTGAGGTCCGCGCAGGCCGCTCAATTGTATTGCAGCGCGTGCCGGATTACTGGGCTGCGGATTTACCGGTCAATCGAGGGCGGTTCAATTTCGGCCAAATTCGACTCGAGTTCTACCGCGACCGCGACGTTCAACATGAAGCGTTCAAGTCGGGTGAATTTGATTTCCACGAAGAATTTACCTCGAGGATTTGGGCCACCGGTTACGACTTTCCGGCGACCCGCGATGGGCGGGTGATCAAAGAAGCGGTGCCCAATCGCGGGCCGGCGTCGCGCCAGTATTTCGTTATCAACCTGCGCCGCGCCAAGTTTCAAGACCGGCGCGTGCGCCAAGCGATCAATCACGCGTTCGATTTCGAGTGGACCAATACCAACCTGTTCTACAGCGTTTACGAGCGCGCCGGCAGCATCTACCAGAACACCGATATGGCGGCGACCACGATGCCAACGGACGAAGAGTTGGCGCTCCTTGTTCCCTTCGGCGACCAACTACCCGCCGAAGTTTTTACCGCGGTCTACCGACAGCCTCAGTCAGACGGCAGCGGGAACAACCGACGAAACCTGCGACGTGCACAGGAGTTGCTCGCTGAGGCCGGGTGGACGGTCCAAGGCGGGCGCCTCTTGAGTAGCAACGGCGAGGTGATGTCGATCGAGTTCCTGACATTTTCACCGTCGTTTGAACGCGTCTTCGCGCCCATCGTCCAAAATCTGAAACGCATCGGTATCGAGGCATCGATCCGGATCGTCGACTCGAGCCAGTACACGCAGCGCGTCGACCAGGATCGAGACTTCGACATTACAACGGCCGCATTCGGCGTATCAGCCACCCCCGGGGTCGGCGAGCGCGGCTTTTGGAACTCCGCCTTCGCCGATCAACCTGGAAGTAATAACGACGGCGGCATCAAGGATCCAGTGGTCGATGCGCTGGTTGAACGTCTAGCCAGCGCGCAGGACCGAAAAAGCCTGACCACCGCAGCCCGCGCGCTTGATCGCGTCTTGTTGTGGAATCAGTACATCATCCCGCAATGGTTCCGTAGCACCTACACCATCGCGTATTGGGATATGTTCGGTCGGCCCAAGACGGTGCCGACCTACGCCCTGGGGTTTTTGGATACCTGGTGGATCGATCCCGACAAAGTGGCGCGCCTCAATCGCGACAAACCTTAGAATTACGATAGACTCTGGGCCGCGATGACCGCCTATATAATCCGCCGCCTGCTGTTTATCATTCCGACGCTGTTTGGGATCATGGTGATTAATTTCGCCGTGGTTCAATTTGCGCCAGGTGGGCCGGTCGAGCAGATCATCGCGCAGGTTACCGGGACAGCGGTCGACGCCACCGCCCGGATCAGCGGTGCAGGCGGCGGTGACGCCCCCCAAGCGCAGGCCCAACAGGGCGCGGCCAGTGCAGCCAACATCGAATCTAGATATCGCGGCGCGCAGGGGCTCGATCCGGAATTCATTAAGGACCTGGAGCGGCAGTTCGGGTTCGACAAGCCGCTACATATCCGCTTCATCAAGATGATCAGGAATTACATCGTTTTCGATTTTGGCGAGTCGTTCTACCGTGACCGACGTGTTGTCGATCTCGTTATCGACAAGATGCCGGTGTCGATCTCGTTGGGCATTTGGACGACCCTATTAATCTACTTGATCTCCATTCCGCTTGGCATCCGGAAAGCCGTACGGGACGGCACCCCCTTCGACATATGGACCAGTAGCCTGGTGATCGTCGGGCAAGCGATTCCCGGTTTTCTATTCGCCATTTTGCTGATCGTCGTGTTTGCAGGCGGGACTTACTTGGATTGGTTTCCGCTGCGAGGACTGGTCTCGGAGAATTTTTCCGACCTGACCCTATTTGGAAAAGTGGTCGACTACTTCCATCACATTGCGTTGCCGATCACCGCGCTCGTCATTAGCGGTTTCGCCGGCCTGACTTTGCTGACCAAGAATTCGTTCCTGGATCAGATAAACCAGCAATATGTGTTGACCGCCCGCGCTAAAGGACTAACCGAACGCCAGGTTCTCTACGGCCACGTGTTTCGCAATGGGATGCTGATCGTGATCGCCGGCTTCCCCACATTGTTCGTTAGTATTCTGTTCTCGGGG
>ERZ890510.1313-NODE-1313-length-16440-cov-7.180775_pt1 | contig 16440 bp, 12 predicted proteins | sample MGYA00521265_ERZ890510 | MGnify/ENA primary metagenome ERZ890510 (study PRJEB32303, sample SAMEA104408624) | aquatic metagenome | biome: Brackish water; feature: Chemocline; material: water | place: Baltic Sea | collected 2014-10-26T21:54:00 | depth 110 m ...
CTCATATAGCACTTCCTCAAGTCAAAAAACCTTTCCTAAAGAACGACCACATAATTTAAAAAAATTAGAAGAATCAGTTAATACTATTTTTAATATGGTTCATAAGGAAGGAGGAAAGACTGTAGGTAATATTAAACAAACGAAGTTAATGAAAAATGAAACTCTTCATACCATGCTCTTAAGAATAAATTTTGATAATGATAATATTATTAAAATAATTTCATCTATTCAAATGTTATCTAATTCAAAAGACATACTTAAAGCCTTGCCAACGGGAATGAGAGTAAGTTACTCAAACAACTCTAAAATAATTGGAGGCGCTCTAAAGTTAAGTTATAATAAAACTAAGGACTTATTTATATGGCAAAATAATGATAATAATTATAATGCAAGAATTGTTTTTCGACCAACAAGGTTAAAAAAAACATATACAACCGGCGCTATTAAATCTAGCTTTTATAATTCAGCAATTGAAGCTGGCATTCCAGAGAATACATTGTTTGAAATGGTCAAACTATTAGGGTTCTCAGTTGATTTTCAAAGGGATATACGTGAAGGAGACACATTTGAAGTGTTGTTTAGTAAACAAATCGATGTATTAGATGATAAAGTTATTGATACTATGCCAATACGTTATTTAAGTATTACCCTTTCTGGAAATAAAGAAAAGTTTTTTGAGTTCAAAGATAAAGACGGATACATTAGATACTATGACGAACAAGGCAAGTCATCTAGAAGAACACTAATGAAAACACCTATTAATGGAGCAAGATTATCTAGTCGGTACGGAAATAGAAAGCACCCTATTCTCGACTACAATAAAATGCATAGAGGAGTAGACTTTTCAGCTCCAGTCGGAACTCCTATTTTTGCTTCCGGTGATGGCATTATTGAAAAAGCTGGATGGAATGGTTCATATGGCCGTTATATCAGAATAAGGCATAATGGAGCATATAAAACAGCGTATGCTCATTTATCTGGTTTCAATAAGAATATTAAAGTTGGGCAAAGGATTTCACAAGGAAAAGTAATTGGATATGTTGGTAGCTCAGGCAGGTCTACTGGCCCTCATCTCCACTATGAAGTATTGTTAAACAACCAACAAATAAACCCAATGAAAGTGAAGCTGCCATCTGGCAAGAATATTTCAAAAAATGATTTAAATAATTTTAAAGCTCATATCAATAAAATTATTAGCGATAAGATTGTTCTTGCAAAAAAAAACCTCACAAAGACTTTTGCAGATCAAAAAATATCTCATAATAATATTAAAAGTTATTTAAATTAAATAGCTAATTGATTTCAATAGCGATTAACTCTTCATTAGTAGACAACTTAATAACACTACCTTCATCTATCTCGTTATTTACTATCATTTCACTTATTTTGTCTTCAACTATATTGCGTATTTCTCTTTTTATCGGCCTTGCGCCATATTCAGGATTATAGCCTCTTAAAGCGATAAGATTTGCTACATCCGTGCTCCACTCAAGCTTAATATCCATTGAATGCAATCTTTTTTTAAGTTGATTTAATTGTATTTCAACAATCTGACTAATATGTGATTTTCCAAGTCTAGAGAAAAATAAAATTTCATCTAATCTATTTATAAACTCTGGACGCAAGGCTGATTTAACTGCCTTCATAATTTCCATTTTTAATAACTTAGATTTTTCACTTCTGTTATTGATATTTAGATTACTTTCAAACAAATCTGAACCCAGATTACTTGTCATCACAATAATTACATTATTGAAATTAACTAACCTTCCTTGACTATCTGTTAAACGACCATCATCCATAATTTGAAGTAATATATTAAGTACATCAGGGTGAGCTTTTTCTATTTCATCAAACAAAATTACCTTATAAGGCCGCCTTCTTATTAGCTCTGTTAATGTACCTCCTTCTTCATAACCAACATAACCTGGTGGAGCTCCAATTAACCTTGATACAGAATGTTTTTCCATATACTCAGACATATCAAACCTTACTAAAGAATTAGTCTCATTAAATAAATACTCGGCTAATGTTTTTGCTGTTTCAGTTTTGCCTACTCCTGTTGGACCAAGAAATAAAAATGAACCCAAAGGACTTCCTGGATCACTTAACCCTGCCCTTGAGCGAATTATAGTTTTAGCAACAGAGGCCAAGGCTTCATCTTGTCCAACAATTTTTTTTCTTAATTCATCATTAATTAGCAATAATTTTGTTCTTTCAAATTCAACCATTTTATCTACAGGAATACCTGTCCACTTAGAAACGATTGAGGCAACATCATCATAGGAAACATTTGCATTAATAAATGAACCATCAGAGATATTATTTAAATTATTATAATTTGCTGCTTCTAAGTTAGGGATTATTTGATAGGAAAGCTCTCCAGCTCTATCCCAATTTCCATTCCTCTTTGAGATTTCTAATTCATTTCTTGCATTTTCTAGTTCAATTTTTTTTTGTTGTTCCTTTTCAATTAATCCTTTATTCAACTTCCATTTTTCAGTTTGTTGTGAAGAGATAATTTCTATGTCTTTTAATTCATCTTCTACTTTTTTTAATCTTTCTGTTGAAGACTTATCTTTTTCCTTTGTAAGCACTTCTTTTTCTATTTTTAACTGAATAATTCTTCTATCTATTTCATCTAAAGATTCAGGCTTAGAATCTATTTCCATTCTTTTTCGACTTGCAGCTTCATCTATTAAATCAATAGCCTTATCAGGTAAAAACCTATCAGTTATATATCTTGCAGAAAGCTTAACTGAAGCTATCAGCGCCTTATCTGCAATAGATATTCCATGATACAATTCATATTTTTCTTTTATACCTCTCATCATAGCAATACTTGTTTCAATATCAGGTTCATTTATAAATACCGTTTGAAACCTTCTGGCTAAAGCTTTATCTTTTTCTATATATTTTCTGTATTCATCAAGTGTTGTCGCACCAACACAGTGAAGCTCTCCTCTTGCAAGAGCCGGTTTAAACATATTCGAGGCATCCATAGATCCATCTGCACCGCCAGCTCCTACTAATGTATGAAGCTCATCAATAAAAAGAATGACTTGATCTTTCTTTTTATCAACTTCAGTTAATAGAGCTTTAAGTCTTTCTTCAAAATCACCTCTATATTTAGCTCCAGCTAATAAGCCTGCTAAATCTAATGATAAAATTTGTTTGTTTTTTAATTTTTCTGGAACATCTTGATTCGTAATTCTTATAGCCAAACCTTCTGCTATTGCCGTTTTACCAACTCCTGGTTCACCAATTAAAACTGGATTATTTTTTGTTCTTCTTGATAAAACTTGAATAACTCTTCTTATTTCTTCATCTCTTCCAATGACAGGATCAAGAAGTCCTGAAGAAGCCTTAATGGTTAAATCAATAGTAAATCTATTAAGAGCATCAAAACTTGATTCAGCGGACGTATTCATTGCCTTCTCTCCTTTTCTAAACCTTTGAATTTCATCATTAAGTTTCTCAAAAGTTATGCCTTCACTATATAAAATATCTTTAGTATTAATATCCTCACTAGCTAAAGATAATAATAAAATTTCTAGAGTAACCACTTTATCTTTATTCTTATTCATTAAGAATTTAGAAATATTTACTAATTTAATTATACTATCATCTATTTTATTATCTTGTTTTATCGGTAAAATTTTAATTAATTGAGATAAATGAATATGTATTTTTTTTTTTCAAAATATTTGGGTTTGAACAAACATTTTTTAAAATATCAAAAATATACTTCTCTGAACTATGGATCAGTATATATAAAATATGATGTGCCGTTAACACATTATTTTCTTTAAAAGCTAAATCATTAGCCAAACTAAAAACTTGCTTTGATCTATCGGAAAATTGGTCGACCATTTTAATTTAATTTAAAAACCTTATAACAAATAAAAATTATTATTAAATACAACATTACTTATTTGAAATGGATATTTAATAAATTAGTTACAATAGCTGTATATTAAATTTTTATATTAAATGTAAATAATGAAAATTTACTTAATGTCTAGTTGAGGCTCTGTTTCAACTTGGTTTAAATCACTTTCTTCTGCTCTTAATTCTGTATTATTATTTTTAGTTAACAATTCTTTTTTTCTTGCTTGGAAAGGTCTTTGACGTTTAGGAGGTATATTAGCAGATGCTTGATCAACTATGGACTCCGGTAAATCATTAGTTTTATTATTATTTTCAACTTGCTTTATATTGTTTTCTTCTACTTTCAATTCTACATTCTGATCTTTAGGTGACAATTCCTTTTCTCTTGCTTGGAAACCTCTCTGACGTCTAGGAGGCCTATTAGTAGAATTTTGATCAACTGTGGGCTCAGGTAAATTGTTAGTTTTATTTTCATTTACTTCTTTTTCAGCATTTACACGACTTTCACGCGCCTCACTAATCAACTCAATTTCTTTATTTAAACGATAATAATGATCTGAAAATTGACGATAAGATTCAGCTAATATTCTGTCATCTGATGCAGTTGCATCTGATGCTAAACTTGAATATTTTTCATGCAATTGGACCGCGGTTCCTCTTTGACGTGAATCGGGCCCTGCGCTATCTATTACACTATTTTTATTGATATTCCCAGTACCGTAACTTCGACGGACTGGCCCACGACTTTGACGGCGACGGCCGTTATTTTGTTGTCTCATGATTTTCCTAATTATAATTGAAGTTTATTATTTTAGATAGAATACAAAACTTTATATAATAATATAGTTAAATAGGAGCCTTAATTTCAACCTACAGGCTCAATTAAAATAAAATTTAAGGTTATTAAATATTAAGCATTAAACTTAATTTATATACACATATATATATAAAACTTTTTTACATTAGCCAAGAAGAAAAAAAATTATTTCAATCCATACACTAATACTCTAGTAATATCAGATAAATCCTTATTTGATTCTTTAAAAATTAAATGACCAGAATTTGCAATTTTATTAATATCATTTTTTTGATTAATTCCAATTTCAATGAAAGCATTCCCTTCTGACGATAATAAATTTGCTAACTTAGGCAAAATACATCTATAGGAAGTCATTCCATCTTCACCCCCATCTAATGCCATAGCTGGTTCATATGTTTTAACTTCTATTTGTAATTCTTGTATTTGACTTGAAGGAATATACGGAGGGTTTGATATGATTATATCAAACAAATTACCTTTTACTATATCATGCAATTCTTTATCCCACATTTCATTATTCCAATTCAAGCAAACAAATTCTGATCTTTTATCCATTTTATATTTTAAGGCATTATATTTTGCTATTTTTAATGATTCTAAGGAACTATCTAAAAAAAATGCTTTTGATTTATTGTATTCGTATAAAATTGACAACCCTAAACAGCCTGATCCTGACCCTAAGTCTAAAACACGTAAAATTTTAGATTTATCAGGGTAAAACTTCATAATAGTTTCTATAATAACTTCTGAGTCAGGTCTTGGATCTAATGTAGCTTTAGAAATTTTAAAATTCATTTTCCAAAAATTTTTAAAACCTAAAATCCTAGAAACCGGTTTTCCTTTTATTCTGTTTTGAATACATTTTTTAAAAATATTGATTTGATTTTCTGTTATATTAATTTTTTCATGAGGGTATATTGCTCGATCTAAACCCATAGCAAATCCAAGCAGTATTCTGCTATCCAAGTTTGGCGTCTGATTATGATGATTGTTTAAATCTTGAATAGCTTCTTTTGTTATTAAATAAGCCTCAATATTTATAGTTTTATGATCCATTTGAAGCTAGTTTTAACATTCTATCTTCTACAATTAAACCATCTATCAATTCATCTAAAGCCTCACCTTGTAAGACTTTTTCTAATTTATGCAGTGTTAAATTAATTCGATGGTCCGATACTCTTCCTTGAGGAAAATTATAAGTACGAATTCTTTCCGATCTATCTCCAGAGCCAACCTGATCCTTTCTTGCAGAAGATCTTTCATCTTGTTGTTTTTGACGTTCAGATTCATATAAACGAGCAAGAAGTATTTTCATTGCTTTTGCTCTATTCTTATGTTGAGACTTTTCATCTTGTTGACTTACAACTATACCAGATGGTATATGAGTAATTCTAACTGCGGAATCAGTTGTGTTTACAGATTGACCGCCGGGGCCACTAGATCTAAAAACATCAATCCTTAAATCTTTTTCTTCTATTGAAACTTCAACATCTTCAGCCTCCGGCAAAACAGCTACTGTAGCAGCAGATGTATGTATTCTTCCACTAGTTTCTGTTGAAGGTACCCTTTGAACTCTATGCACACCAGACTCAAATTTAAGTCTTCCAAAAACACCTTTTCCTATTATGTTAGCTTGAGCTTCCTTATATCCACCAACATTACTTTCTGAAACTGTCATTACTTCAAATTTCCATTTGTGTTTTAAAGATAATTTTTGATACATGGCAAAAAGATCTGCTGCAAATAAACCTGCTTCATCTCCACCTGTTCCAGCTCTAACCTCAAGTATAACATTTCTAGAATCATCTTTATCTATTGGCAATAATGCAATTTGAAGGTTTTTATCAAGGTTTACAATTTCTTCTTTCAGAACACTCATTTCTGTATTAGCCATTTTTCTTATTTCATCATCAGCGCTATTATCATTTAAAATTTCTTCTAAATCTAAAATTTCTGAGACTACTAATTCTTTCTTTCTTGCTAAATCAGTTATTGGTTTGATTTCAAATAACTCTCTAGATAAGTCAGCTAATTCAGATGATTTTAATTCAGAAGACTTAGAAAGTAATTTCTCAATATCCAACTCTCTTTGAAAGAATTTATTAATATTATTTTCTAAAGTCAAAATTTACTCCGAGTTGATATTTAATAAACTTTTAATTTCATTAATCGCATCGCCTAATTTCATTACTTGTTGAAATCCTGTCTTTAAATTTTTTAAATTTACAATATTTTGAGAAATTTCATCTTCTCCTATTATTATTGCAAATTGAGCATTAATTTTATTAGCTCTTTTTAATTTCTTTGATACATTTCCTGTATAAAGAATTTCTGTTTTTATTCCATCTTTTATTAATCTATCTATCATTTGTAATAAATCTAAATTAAACTTTTCTGACAAACCTATTAAAACTAAATCTGGATTATTTTTATAATTAGCATTAATCATTAAGGCTAATCTTTCAATCCCTGCTGCCCATCCAACTCCAGGCATTTGTATACCTCCAAGCATTTCAGACAATCCATCATAACGACCACCAGCTAAAACTGTTCCTTGAGCGCCTAGTTGATCTGTAATAAACTCAAATGCCGTATGACAATAATAGTCCAGACCTCTGACAAGATTTTTATCAATTTTGTAATCAATATTCAGAGAATCAAGACCATCACATACTTCTTCAAACCTATCTTTTGAAAATTCATTTAAATAATTTAAAACATCAGGTGCTTTAATTAATATAGCTTGATCACTTGGGTTTTTTGAATCTAGTATTCTAAGGGGGTTTTCTTTTAAGCGCTTAATACTATCTTCTGATAATTCTTTTTTAAAATCATTGAGATAATCGACTAAAATTTTTCTATAATTTAATCTACTATCCGTATCACCTAAAGAGTTTATTTTAAGCTCTATTTTATTATCTAATTTTAATGATTTTAAAAAATTATTTGCTAATGAAATTACCTCTAAATCACCCATCGAACTAGATATTCCTAATAACTCAACACCAAATTGATGAAATTGTCTTAATCTACCTTTTTGTGGTCTTTCATACCTAAACATCGGCCCAAAATATGAAAAACGCTGAGGAATATCTTGAGTTAACCCTGCATTCAAAAAAGCTCTTACAACACCTGAGGTACCCTCAGGTCTTAGCATTAATAAATCACCACTTCTATCTTCAAAGGTATAATTTTCCTTTGTAACAATGTCGCTAGTTTTACCCAATGGTTTTGTAAAAATTTCGGAAAATTCAAAAATAGGTGTATCAATTTGAGAATAACAATATTTCTTAGAAATATTTAAACCTTTGTTTATTACAAAGTTATGATTATTTAGATTTTCAGCTAATAAATCATTAACACCTCTTACTGTTCTAAGCTTATCCATTATAAGTCCATGATATTAATAAATAAAAAATTATACATTTTAATTTTAACTTATATTTCTTTGTGAGATCTTATCTTGTACAAAATTGACTATATAATCTGCAACATTTTCATTTCTGATTATATGATCTGTAATACCATTTACATATATTTGATGAGAACCTTTTCCACCTCCTGTTAATCCTATGTCTGTTTCTCTTGCTTCACCAGGTCCATTAACAATACAACCAATAATTGAAACTGTTATTGATTCAGTTATATGCTCAAGCCTTTCTTCTACTTCTTGAACAGTCCTAATCACGTCAAATTGTTGCCTAGCACATGATGGACAAGAAATAACAGTTACACCTCTTCTTCGTAACCCTAAAGATTTTAGAATTTCGTATCCAGCTTTCACTTCCTCATAAGGTTCTGCAGACAAAGAGACTCTTATTGTATCTCCTATTCCAGCCCATAATAAATTTCCTAATCCAATTGCTGACTTAACTGTCCCAGATCTAAGGCTTCCAGCTTCTGTAATACCAATATGCAATGGGCAATCAACAATATCCGCTAGTTGAGTATATGCTGCTACTGCTAAAAAAACGTCTGAAGCCTTTACGCTAATTTTATATTGATCAAAATCATGTTCCTTTAAAATTTGAATATGATTTAAGGCAGATTCAACAAGCGCCTCTGGCGTTGGCTCTCCATATTTTTCAAGAATTTGTTTTTCTAATGATCCAGCGTTTACACCTATTCTAATAGAAACATCATTAACTTTAGCCGCATTAATAACTTCTTTTACTTTATCTACATTACCTATATTACCTGGATTAATTCTCAAACATGCGGCTCCCGCATCCGCAGCCTCAACAGCTCTAAGATAATGATAATGAATATCAGCAATAATTGGAATAGGAGATAACTTAACTATTTGACGCAATGCAATGGTTGATTCCTTGTCTGGACAAGAAACTCTTATAATATCAGCCCCTGCCTCTGCTGATTTTTCAATTTGTTTAATCGTTCCATTTATATCTGTGGTAAGAGTATTAGTCATAGTCTGAACACTAATTGGAGCATCTCCTCCAACCAAAACATTGCCTACTTTAATTTTTCTTGATTTTCTTCGTTCTATATTTCTATATGGCCTAATGCTCATTAAATTTCCTTGAAACCAATCTATTTAATAAATAAGTTCTTACTTATTATTACAGTAAGTAATTAATTGATAATTTGTTTATCTTTAAAGGCTTCAATATTTAATGGACGAGCACTAATTATCTCTCCTACTTTACCCAAAGAAGGTATTGTAACATTACCATATGATAATGATAGACCTCCAGCGTTCCCCGTATTAAAAGTCAAGCCGTTCTTTTTAGGAACCACATAAGTTTCACCAGGCCTCATTAACCTTGTCATCACAATATTACCATCTATATCCTCAATTTCAATCCAACTATTGCCCAAGGCTTTAATTACCATTTCTGAACTTGGATCTCTTTCTGTAGCTATAGCAGATAATTCACTTGATAAATTTTTAGATGCATCAGTACCAGGCTTAATATCATCTTTTAAAACTATTTTTTCATTAACTTTTACATTAGAAATATCTGGACTTGTATCTCCTAAAACGTCTGTAAGATCTGTTTTTTTAACAGTTAATGAAACACCTTTAGATGAACTTAAAAATTTAATGTTTTCATCTTGATTATTATTAATTATAACATCTTCATATATTTTTTTATTTTTTTGTATTATTTCATATTTTTCAAATTCTTTCATAGCAATGTCAGTATTTTTAATTTCTCCTGTTTGAACTCGTTCAGAATAATACCACCCAGAATAAATAATTAATGCAACAAAAAAAGAAAGAAGCGCCCCCAAAGGTAAAAGTTTTTTTCTTTCAACTCTTGGAGTAAGAAAATTATATTCTTCTTTCATGCCACCCAGTTCTATACTAGACTTATATTCTTGAACCAAATAATCTCCATCTAAATCTAACAAACGAGCATAAGATCTCACAAAACCTACTTTATAAGTTAATCCTGGTAATTCAATTACATCACCGTTTTCAAAGTCTTTTATAATTTTAACTCTAAGTTTAAGAATTGAACTTGCTTGCTCTTGTGTTAAACTTTTTTTAACCCTAGCTTCTAAACAGATCTTACCAATGGTAGATAATTGAACAGAGTCAAATACCTCACTTATTCTATCTGATACAGATGTGTCAGCAATAGAAGAAGGATCTAACAAAGGTTTGTTTTCCTTGCTATTATCAGAATTCATGTCCGCTCCATAAACTTTTAATATTTTATATTGAGTTTGAGCTTAAATCAACCAATGATTTATTATCTATAGATTTAATGCAATATAAATTAGTCAAGTATTATTATTTATCTAAACCAAAGGCTGTGTGAAGAGATCTCATGGCTAATTCAGTGTACTCGGAAGATACAAGCACTGATATTTTAATTTCACTAGTTGAAATAACATGTATGTTTATTTGGTTATTAGCTAAAGTTGCAAACATAGTTTTTGCTATACCTGGTTGACTTCTCATAGCGTTACCTACTATAGAAATTTTAACAACGTTAATATCACTAGTAACTTGTGAAAATCCAATTTTATTTTGAATGTTTTTAATAATACCTTGGGCTAAAATTAAATCATTTTCTGGAATAGTAAAAGTTATATCAGTTGAACTGTTGTCAATTGTTGATGACTGAACAATCATATCTACATTTATTCCTTTGTCAGCTAAAGCTCCAAAAATTACCGCAGCTTGACCAGGTTTGTCAGGCACTCTAGAAATTGTTATTTTAGCTTCATGAAGGTTATGAGCTATCCCAATAATTTCAGATTTTTCCATATTATGCTCCTCATTAACAATAATCGTTCCTGGTAGGTTTTCAAAACTACTTAACACTCTAAGCTTAACTGAATATTTCATAGCCAAAGCAACAGATCTCGTATGAAGGACTTTAGCTCCTTGAGATGCAAGTTCTAACATTTCTTCATAGGTGATATAATCTAATTTTTTTGCACTTTTTACTATTCTTGGATCGGTTGTATAAACACCATCAACATCTGTATAGATATCACATCGATCAGCTGAGAATGCTGCCGCCAAAGCTACCGCAGATGTGTCTGATCCACCTCTGCCTAAAGTTGTGATTCTATTCTTGCTTGAAATTCCTTGAAAACCAGAAACAATAGCTACAAATCCTTTATCTAGAGACTTTAAAATATTTTCTTTCTTAATTTCTTTTATTCTAGCATTGCCATGAACGTCATCGGTAATAATTGGTATTTGCCAACCTAGCCATGAACGAGACTTTATTCCAAGAGATTCCAGAGCTATTGACAACAAGGCAGATGTGACTTGTTCTCCGGAAGACAAAGCCGCATCATACTCAGATTGTTGATAAGTTTTAGAGGCTTCCTTTACAAGACGAAAAAGATCATTTGTTACACCTGACATAGCCGATACAACTACAATGATTTTATTTTTCTTTTCTACTTCTGACTTTATCTTTAATGCTACAGCTTTTATTCGATTAATATCAGCAACAGAAGTGCCACCAAATTTTAATACCAATAATTCCAAATTTCTGTTATCTTTCTCTTTTAAAATTTATGTCTATCAATTTAAATTAAACAATTACAAATATTCAAAAAATGATTAATACAATAGACCGAAAAGAAATAGAACAATTTTCTGCAATAAGCAACAAATGGTGGGACAAATCAGGCCCATTTTCAGCGTTACATAAAATGTCTAGAGCAAGAATAAAGTTTATTTTAAAAAATTCTAGACGAGTTTCTTCAAAAAACAATTCTGAAGTCACCCCACTTAAAGGTTTAAAATGTTTAGATATTGGTTGTGGAGGAGGCATCTTATCAGAACCATTATGTAGGCTTGGGGCTAAAGTAACAGGCATAGATGCCTCTGATATGGCAATTAAATCAGCTATCTTGCACTCACAAAAAAGTAGATTAGAGATAGATTTTAAATGCATGGACACAGCTACATTAATTAAATCTAAAAATTTAAATCTAAATAATCAATTTGATATCGTTATTGCTTCAGAAGTTATTGAACATGTGAATAACAGAGATTTATTTTTATCAGACATCTCAAAGCTATCAAAACCAGGTGGCTTAGTGGTTATTACTACAATAAATAAATCAATTTTAGGTGTTTTATTAGGAAAAATTTTAGCTGAAGAGGTATTAAATATTCTTCCAAAAGGAACTCATGATCCTAAAAAATTTATTTCTCCTAATCAACTTATAGAAGAAGCAGCACAACATAAAATAATTTTAGATGACAAAACTGGATTTATTCCTACTTTTAAAATACATAATTTGATAAATAAAGAATTTGGTGAATTTAAGTTATCAAGAAATATCCAAGTAAATTATGGATTAGCAGGCATTAATATAAAATAAATAAAATGATTTAATGGTCATCAGGAACCCAGGGAATATTTAAGACATTAATGCCTTCGTCTTTTAACTCTTCAATTTCCTTACTTGTGCCATGACCATATATTGATCTTTCTTTGGTTTCACCTTCTTTAATTGAACGAGCTTCTTTTACAAAATTATTGCCTACATATTCTGAGTTCTTTTGAATTTCCTTCTTAATAGTTCTTAAAATTATTGAAGCTTTGTTCATTTTGTCTTTTACCTCAACTGAAGACGTAACTTCTTTATCTCCTCTGTCATCTTTCTTTATTTGAGAAGCAGACAATTGATTTTTAGATGAGCTTAAAGCAGGCGTTGACAAAGATTTTATAATGTCATCACTTCCACATAATGGACAAAGTATTAAACCTTTAGATTTTTGGTTTTCAAAAAATTCCATGTTTTGAAACCAACCATCAAAATTATTTTGATTTGAACAATATGTTGATTTACATTTAAGTGTATATTTAATCATTTTATTTATTAAATTTAAAACTTCCCATGACAATGCTTATATTTTTTACCTGAACCACATGGACAAATTGCATTTCTAGAAGTTTTACCATTGTTGATTACATCTTTGTTTTCATCAATTCGTGAATTAGAACCTGGCTCTTCTTTACTTATTTGAATATTAGACAAAACGGCTGTGATTGTTTTTCTTAGTTTTTCAAGCATATTTTCAAAAAGTTCAAACGCTTCTCTTTTATACTCATTTAATGGATCTTTTTGCGCATACGCTCTTAAGCCAATAGATTGTCTCATTTGATCTAACATTAATAAATGATCTTTCCAACATTGGTCTAACACTTGAAGCAATAAAGTTTTCTCTGCCTGCCTAAACAAATTAACACCAAAATTAACAGCTCTTTCGGCCATGAACTTATCTGACATATCAATTAAACGATTAATGATCTCTTGCTCTACGATTCCATCTTCTTTAATCCAATCTTTTACAGGAATATTTAGACCTAAGTGATTTGTTATATTTTCATTAAGCCCATCTGCATCCCATTGATCATGATAACTTTGACTAGGAATAAATTGCAAAACAATATTCTCAATAACTTCATGACGCATATCTGAAACCATTTCACTAATATCATCAGATCGCATAATTTCTTTTCTTTGATCAAATATAACTTTTCTCTGATCATTCATAACATCGTCAAACTTTAACAACTGCTTTCTAATTTCAAAATTATGAGCTTCAACCTTACCTTGTGCTTTTTCTACAGCTTTATTAATCCAAGGATGAACAATAGCCTCTCCTTTTTCAAGACCCAGCTTACTTAACATTGATTCCAAACGATCAGATCCAAAAATTCTCATCAAGTCATCTTGTAAAGACAATAAAAACTTTGAAGCCCCTGGATCACCTTGTCGTCCAGTTCTTCCTCTTAACTGGTTGTCTATTCTTCTACTCTCATGTCGTTCTGTGCCAATAACGTATAAACCACCACCACCAAGAGCTATTTTTCTTTTTTCTTCAATATCTAACTTTAAATCTTGTAATTGCTGCTCATGTTTTTTAGATGATAAATCAATTTCTTTGGACTGCCTTATTTCTAAATTACCGCCTAATTGAATGTCAGTTCCTCTTCCTGCCATATTAGTAGCAATTGTGACTGCTCTAGGCATCCCAGCATACCCAATTATCTTAGCCTCTTGTTCATGAAACTTAGCGTTCAAAACTTCATGTGTAATTTTCTTTTGACTAAGTAATTTTGATAACACTTCAGATTTTTCTATAGAAACTGTTCCAACTAAAACTGGCTGGTTATTTTTTTGACATTCTACAATTAGTTTAATAACAGCATCATCTCTTTCTTCATTAGTTTTATAAATCTCATCATTATTGTCTACTCTAGCAACCTTTAAATTAGTGGGAACATCTATAACATCTAATTTATATATTTCCGAGAACTCACCTTCTTCTGTTAAAGCAGTTCCTGTCATTCCTGATAATTTTGGATACATCCTAAAATAATTTTGAAAAGTAACACTTGCTAATGTTTGGTTTTCAGGCTGAACAGTAACATTTTCTTTAGCTTCTATTGCCTGATGCTGCCCTTCTCCAAATCTACGACCTTCCATAGCTCGTCCAGTGAACTCATCAATTATAACAACATTATCATTTTTAACCATATAATGCGTATTCTTTTTAAATAACATATGAGCTCTTAGAGCTTGGTTTATATGATGTAAGAAAGAAACATTTTTTATATCATAGAGAGTACCATCTTCAATTAAACCAACTTTTTTTAAAGTTTCTTCAATACTCTCAATCCCTTTATCAGTTAAGTTGCAAGTTCTCTGCTTTTCATCTAATTCATAATCATCTTTATCAAGAGAAGGTATAAATTTATCTATTGATTTATATAATATAGAAGAATCTTCTGATTGACCTGAAATAATTAATGGTGTTCTAGCTTCATCAATTAAAATAGAATCAACTTCATCAACAATAGCAAAATTAAATGGCCTTTGAACCATTTCATCCAAACTATATTTCATATTATCTCTAAGATAATCAAAACCAAATTCATTGTTGGTTCCATAAGTTATATCTGCCTTATAAGCCAATCTTCTTTCTTGATCATCAATTTCAGAAACAACACAACCTACAGTCATACCCAAAAATTCATGAACTTTTCCCATCCATTCAGAATCTCTTTTTGCTAAATAATCATTAACTGTAACAACGTGAACCCCTTTTCCTTCTAATGCATTAAGATAACAGGCCAATGTAGCAACTAAAGTTTTACCTTCACCTGTCTTCATTTCAGCTATTTTTCCATTATGTAATACCAGACCACCTATTAACTGAACATCAAAATGTCTTTGATTTAAAGTTCTTTTAGCCGCCTCTCTAACTGTGGCAAAAGCTTCTGGAAGAATATCTTCTAAAGTTTCTCCTTTTGATAATCGGCTTCTAAATTCAATAGTTTTTAGTTTTAATTCTTTATCTTGTAATAAAGTTAATTGATTTTCAAACTTGTTAATCTTATCCACAATAGGTCTAAATTTATTAATTTGCCTATCATTGGATGAAGAAAAAAAATTGGACGATATTTTTTTGAACATTATAGAACTCCAATTATTGAAGAATATTTATTTTATATATTCTTTAAATAATTCGGCGGTGCGTTGACCGACTTCCAGCGCTCCCCGCATCATCAGTGAAATCGCCAGCGCTTCCTGTTGCAACCCCGGGCAGTCGATCCGGCGAACGCCGGCAAATGCCCGGTCGATATTATCCGGCACGGAAACGGCAGCGGCGGTAACCGGCGGCCGCAAGGCGGCATTCACCGTATCGATCCGCGCGCCGCCGCCGGGAACCGGCGTTCCCCAGACGGCAACATCGCCAATACCAAGCCCGAGCCGGGCCAGAAGGCGCGTCATACCGTATTGCGGATGGGACGGGCTGAGCGCGGCAAGGCTTTCTCCATCCAGCGTGACATCGAGCCCGGGCAAGACGACAAGACCGGTGTCCAGGCCGGCGACGCAGGTCAGCAGATCGGCGGTCGCCGGGATGCTGCCGGTCGATCCGGCGGCAATCACCGGACCGGCTGGCGGGTCGTTGCGCCACAACGCGACCTGCGCCTCGATCAACCGGTTGCGCCGATCGGCGGCATCGATGCATCCCTGCTCTACCAGAATGGCCGGCCAGTGGTCGGTGACGATCTGCAAAAACAACAGGGTTTCCTGCCAGTGACGGGAAAACCGGTCGGGCACGATGTTTTCGAGATCCGGGAAATCGAGCCGTTCGGTCTGCACTTCGTCCAACAAGCGGGCAAGCTCGTTGGCGAGGCGCGCCGCATGAGCGGCCGACATGGTGTCGTCCTTCGCCATGATCATATTGGTCAGTAACAATTGCCGCCGTA
>ERZ890510.1319-NODE-1319-length-16391-cov-10.829456_pt1 | contig 16391 bp, 15 predicted proteins | sample MGYA00521265_ERZ890510 | MGnify/ENA primary metagenome ERZ890510 (study PRJEB32303, sample SAMEA104408624) | aquatic metagenome | biome: Brackish water; feature: Chemocline; material: water | place: Baltic Sea | collected 2014-10-26T21:54:00 | depth 110 m ...
CGGGGTTTGGTTGCTTTCATGATTCACTCCTTTGCGTACAACATACTTCTTCTCGGTGTGTCCGTCAAACTATAGCAACTTCAGCACCGGTGAAAATGGTGAAAGCCCCTAGCACCTTAACAAAATCAAATGGATTCCTCCTGTTGTTATGAGGTTTGATCATTGTACATCTCTGTTTTTTGCATCTATAGCAGAATGGATACTGAGTTGAATATTCGCAACCTGAACGCCAACGATGGCGTGCTGGGTAAGTGGATTGAAGACATTGGTGAGACCCAAACAGAATATAGGGTGAGCTCCTATTTCAATTTGTGACAATCCATCATCTGCTGCAAAACTTGATTTGCCATAGATTCCTATACCCTCGTAACCTAAGAACCAGGATTGATAGTCCCTTTTCATAATCAGATTTAACGGTTCAAAGTTCCACTCGGGGCACTTCCCTGACCAAACATCAATTCCCAGAGGATTATTGTGATCATGATGAAGAATGAAGCATACATGAGTACTGAGCTTATTAGCATGAGCCAGACAAAGGAACCACTCAAGAATCTAATACCCCACATGCAGCCAAAAGTCAGTATGATTGAGATAAATGGTTCTATGCCCAGTAGTTGTTTTTGCTTCGAGTTGAGCTTGCCGCTGAACTGGATCAAGAGCCCTAGAAACCCAAAGATGAATGTAAAGCTCAGAATATGATTATGAGTCGTTATGAGAAGTTCTTTTACTGGCATAGGGTATTTATCAGGAATCAAGTCGATTTCATCAGGATTATCACCCTGATAATGAACAGCGATGCCAGAAGGAAGTCCTGATGTTGTAATGAAGACTACCAGTAATCCCAGTGACACTCCAAGTGTAAGCGTGATGACCATAGCAGCCAGTATGCGCTGTATTGGTGAAGGGATCGCCGATAGTGAAAGATCATTGTAACTGTTCATTTGAATGCCCTTCAGTAATTAATTCGTTTGAACTGTAAGTGATAGGTACACGGTCATTCTTTTAACACCTCTGGTAAGGGCATTTGCTGAAAGTGTTGCGCCCGTAATCCCATCAATATGCTCACCCAACATGAATCCTGAATCGCTGGCAAAGCCTTTGAATTGGTCAAGCCAAGACAGATTTTGAACCGCTCCACCATGCTGCTCTCGGTATCGGATGACCTGTACTTCCACGATTGATAGCTGACTATCATAAACCGCCAGGTAAGTAATCGGTTGTACCTTCCCTAGCACGTTGTCCAAGACGGCAAAGCCAATAATGTCTGCTCCATCTCGAATTTGCCACAAGAACACTTTCTCCATTTGGAAGGCTTGTCCACTTGCTCGTTCAGCCTGTTTCTTTGCAGTGAGATCCAATTCAATAGCTGTGAATTCAAAACCATCTGCGCCAGGAAAGACCTGACGCAGAATAGATTCAGTTTCCTCTCCAACCCCAGCAGAGAGAACAAGAGGGGCCAGAAGAACAACTCTTATAATAGCAGTTATAAGTATAGGGATTTTCATTGAGGTCCTTAAAACATGTAACCAACAGCAAGATTGAATAATGTTGATGCAGTTCCATTCTCTGGAGTGAGTTTCCCATAATCAAGCTTATACACAACTTGGGGAATCGGTTTCAATTGTATACCTACCATCCATTGACTATCGTGGTGATCCGCTTCTATTGATGCATCAACACCCTCTGAGACTGCTGCAGTATTGATGTCCGAGTAACGGAACCATGGGATGAGCTCTCCCTTTAAATTCAGGGCCGATGCAATATCATATCCAAGGTCCAGGTAATACCCCCTGGCCGATTTCACGCCACTGACCAGTTCAGGTTTCCCATAGTTGATTTGCCCAAACTCGCCCTTCACAATCAGACCAACTCGATTTAGATCCAGGTGAATTTCAGCAAGAGTGGTTGGGTTAACCTTGGACACGCTGTTTAGTGTATCCGGAGCTTTCATATGGCTGAAAGACCCTCCGAAGATCAAACCAGTAATTGCCCTGCTCTCCAGCTTTAAGTTGATTAGAGGATGAGTAGCTTCTGCCTTATACCCTTTCTGACGTCCACTGCGTAGTCCACTTGATGCTGAGAACTTTGATCCATCCAGACCTTCCATCAAAACGAAGCGATAGTCAACACCCAACAAATTCCCATAGACTGCAGCTCCATTCCCAAACCAAGTAGTTGGAACTATGTATTTAGCATAATAAGGCCGTTCCACTCCGAAGAAGAGTGGTGGCTCGTGATACTCATTGATAAGCCCTACACTTGGTAAAATCACACCAGCCTGGAAGCCAAATGCAGTTGAGTGGTGATAGTCAACAAAAGCTTGTTCCAGCTCGAGTTCCCCCTGACCACCTTTAACGAAGTTATGTTCGAGTTCAATTTCTGATTTGAGCGACCATTGTTCAGTCCAAGCGTGGCTGTAAAAGAGGACAAAGCGATGAAAATCCAGGGTACCAGTACTGGTACCGTTTTCTTGCTTAACTTGATTATAGTGCATCTCACCATAGCCACCTATTGTGGTTTTTGGATTAAAAAGCATCTCATCTAGCCCGTCAAATGTCTGAGTATATCCACCCGAGTATGGTATTGCTACTGCAAGCAACATTGCTAGTAGTAAGGGTTTTATGTGGTTCAAGTCTATTTACTCCTTTCTGAGTAAAGCCCCCAATTAATAATTATCTTCAGCATTCATTCTAAATGCGAATGTCTCTCAATACTAATACGAGCAACGTGCCAATCCAACTACTTTGTTTGCCACCCTGATTGTAGGACGTCGAAGTTACCAGAGACCATGACTGGCCTGCCTGGGTAGAACCTGCTACCCAGGCTAGTAACAGCCATAGCGTTTGAAGACGCTTTTTGACAATATTTTTCTTGGTGCGCATGATTTGTTGGGGAGCTGCTTTAGTTCTTAACTTTTGGTGTGAGTTTTTGAATATTATGCATATTGTCCATCATCTGATCCATTGATACCACCATCTCGTTGAGAGTGGATTGCATATTATCCATTTGCATCTGCATGCCCTCCTGGCTCATCATCTCTTGATCGCCCATCATGGACTGCATATTTTCCATTAGTCCATTCATCCCGGCCATCATCTCAGTCATATCCTCGGTCATTTCCATCATATGACCTGCTGAATCATCACCTCTGAACATGGACATTAAGCCATGATTTCCACTGGCTTCCAGACTGGAAAGCATGGCTTCGCTATGGTTCATCAGTTGACCCATATGCTCCATCATTTCTTCCATTGACATCATCATACCCTGACCATCCATGGTCATTATGTTTGACTGTTGCATTTGCTGCATATTCTGCATGTTTTCATGCATGTGTTGAGTGGTTTGATCTCCTCCCATCTCATCCTGATGGTCATTTCCCATATGCTGGGCATTTAAGGTGGTCATACCGGCAGTTAAAAACAAACTGACCATAAACATGCTTGCTGTGAGAAGATTTGCTCTCTTCATCGTTTTTTCTCCTTGATTTGATAATGGTTACAGGCTGCACATTCCCCTGATGTTCTGCTTGAAGGATGTCCAAGCGCAGAGGACTGCGAATTGAACAGCCTGATGATTCGAATTCGGCTTACCCTGTTTAGGATGTGCATCGGCCATTTTTTGATCTTTGCAATTGTTTGTGTCTGCATAGCCCACATATATTCCAATTTGCGTGCCATAAACAGATATCAATTTTATATTACTGTTATTATTGTATTTATATTATTATTTGTAGAGGATTAAGAATGACACACTGTTGATTATTCTACATGTTTAATATGTCCCTGTTGAATATCCAACAGATGCATAATGCTGATAATCAAGGATTGTAAATTGTGTAGCAAAAGCAAAACAGCGTAAAAGTTGATAATAAAAGGTTCCATGAAGATCGGGCTATGGGGAAGCTGAGGGAGATCTCTGTATCCGACATGGGTCATCTCTGGCGGAAAAGCTGATGCACGAAGATGGAATCAAAGGGTCGTTTCTAATGATTTTATTTTATTTTCGATTTTGTAATAATTAATCGATTACTTTTATCATAAGTGATATAACTCAGGATCCAACTCAAGCCCACCATGAGCTTATTTTTAAAGCCACTAATCGATACGATATGAACCAATGACCACAATAACCAGGCAAAATAACCAGTAAACTCAAAACCACCAATGTCCGCCACGGCCCTTCGTTTCCCAACTGTTGCCATGGTTCCTTTATCCTTGTAACGGAATACCTTTGAGGGCTGTTGCTTGATAATATTTACCAATGAATTCGCCAGAAATGTCCCTTGCTGGATAGCCACTTGAGCCACTTGAGGGTGCGGCACTGAACTGGCTCCTGTGTCCACAGCAGCAATATCTCCAGCCGCAAAAATATTATCATGTCCTTCAATTTTCAGGTACGGATCGACCTTTAACCGATTTCCACTTACCGTGTTATTTTGCATGGCCAGACCGTTGGGGAACTGCCCTTTCACCCCTGCAGTCCAAATCATATTTTTTGCCAGGATTGTTTTATTGCTTTCGGTCGTCACTGTAAGCCCATCGAATTGATTAACCAATTCATTCATCATTACCTGTACATCCAATTGTCTTAAGTATTTCAAGGCTTCGGCGGATGCATTGGCTGACATTGCAGGCAGCAATTTATCTGATGCCTCCACCAGATAAATCTTCATTATTGAGGATGGATATTCTGGATAATCTTTAGGTAGAATAAATTTGCAAAATTCTGCCAAAGCTCCAGCCATTTCTACTCCAGCTGGACCGCCACCTACGATCACAAAATTTGTCAGGGCATCCTGTTCCGCGGGATCACAGGTAATAGCTGCCTGCTCCAGGTTCTCTAACATCCGATGACGGATATTTATAGAATCACGGATATCTTTGAGTCCAATACTGTGTTCCTGCAGTTGGGTCATTCCGAAGAAATTATTGGTAGTACCCGTTGCCAAAATTAAGTAATCATAACTCAAGCTTCCCTTATCGGTCATGACTGTATTTGTTGAGGGCTCTATTTCTAGAACGTCTGCCATGCGAAAGACGGTATTACGGTAGCCTGATATTTGCTTCCGATATGGAAAAATGATACTGTCCGGTTCTAAACCGCTGGTGGCAACCTGGTATAACAAGGGTTGAAATTGGTGGAAATTATTTCTATCTATCAGTACAACCTGAATATCCTGTTTCTTTAAACCTTCTATTAATGCTAAACCAGCAAACCCACCACCGATAATAACTACTCTCGGAAAATTCGTATCAGGAATACAGATCGATGCGGATGTAGTGCATTGTGCAGCGTCAGTAGTCATTGTACGAGGTGTAATTATTATTCATAGCAATTAACATTTTTGCATCACTTTCATTCATTTCATATCGGAATAGGAGTGAGGGAGAATTGTTGTCGGGGGATTACAACGCATCCCCCCCGTAAACTCCAGTTCTAATCTTGACTGCGGTTTCAACAGGGACGACGTAGATCATCCCATCCCCTTGTTGTCCAGAGTAAGCAGCTTTTCTTAATGTCTCCACAATTTTGGTCGTTTCAGTACTCCTACAGACAATCTCCAGCTTTGTAATTTTTGAATATTTTTGAGTGAGATTCACTGAGTATCTTGACTCAGATTCAGCTGCGATACTCCGTCCAATACCCTTTACAGTACTTACTGACAGCTTGAGCACACCAATATCGGCAAGGGCATCAATCACAGCTTCTGCTTTATCACAGCGTATAAATGCTTTTACTTCATTCATCATAATCTCCATTTCACTTTATAGATGTAATATTTCATGCCCAATAATTAATAATTGTTGTGGTCACTGTAATTATCCTATTGGTGATGCCTTGAAGCGGAAATCACATCGATGTGATCTCTGGGCTAAAGTTTCTGTCCGCTCAAGCCAACCACCCCACATTTCAGCAAGGGCAAAATCCAAATTGCACCAGGTTTGCGTACAGAGATTTGCTGCTCCCTCTCGAACTAAATAATCTGAGACAGGGCACTTGGTCATATCCAGTGAAATGCCTTCACTGCTGTCGATTCGATTGAAAACATAGCCAGGTGGTGTGAATGGAAATCGTAAGAACAGATTTACAGCCATCCGCAATCGTTTACGTGGATCTGAAGATAGTCGCCTGGTCAGAAACAATGGGATACGACCCCATTTTTCATACACTTTCCAAGCCATATCCCCGATGAGCTCTATGGCATAGCTCCTTTCAATTCCGATTTCCGACAAAACCTGAAAGCAAGCGAGTGTTACACAAGCGAGTAACAAATTCATACGATTCCCCAGTCTAGGCGCCTTGGGCACTTTAAGCGCAAGTTGGTCATATCGCTCCCAGACTTGATTGAGGATATCCTTAACTTCAGCCCTTGTAAATTTTCCTTTAGCTGGATTGAGGCGATCGCGGTTCCTCCCGGTCAGGTTTTGTCTGGCCACGCGTTTGATCGCATGACGAAATGCAATTTTTAATAGTTTGGGATTCATAAAGCACCTTCCAAAAACAATAGTGTCAATATCTTAGACTTTATCATCATCAATGCCATCTTCAAGAATATGAGTGCTGCTGGGAATCGACTCGACAATTTCATTCCCAGATTCTATTCCCAGCTCTACCATCAGACGATTGACTTCTCTGGTTTTCCATAGATAATAGATTGCTGGGATGACAACTAGTGTAAGGACGGTTGAGGAGACCATGCCACCCACCATAGGCGCAGCTATTCTTTTCATGGTCTGCGATCCAGCTTCGGTTCCCCAGAGGATAGGGATCAGACCGACCATAGTTGTGGTAACGGTCATGAGTTTGGGTCTCACGCGCTCAACAGCACCAATGATAACTGTGTCGTAAAGATCTGTTAAACTCCTCATCTTCCCACTGCGCACTTTATCAGCAAACACATTATCAAGATAGACAAGCATGACAACACCCGTTTCAGCAGCAAGACCGGCCAGTGCTATAAAACCTACACCGACGGCAACGCTGAAGTTGTAATCCAGGATGTACATGAACCAGATACCCCCTACCAAAGCAAAGGGCAAGGAGGACATCACGATGACACTTTCAGTGAAGTTTTTAAAGTTGAAATACAGCAACAAAAAGATAATCAATAATGTAATCGGAATGACAATCTTCAGCTTCTTTGCAGCGCGTTCCATATACTCATACTGACCTGACCAGACAAGACTATATCCTTCGGGAAAAGTAATATTCGCTTCAACGACCTTTTTAGCGTTCTCAACATAAGTCCCAACATCAATCCCACGTAAATCGACATAAAGCCAGGCTGTTTGTCGAGAGTTTTCGCTTTTTATAACTGGAGGACCTTTGGTGATCTTGATATCAGCTAAATATTCCAAAGGAACCTGAGCCCCGGATGGAGTAGGCACCAAAACTCTTTTAAGGGCATCAATGTTATCACGCAATTCGCGACTATATCTGACATTGATGGGATAGCGTTCCAGTCCCTCAACCGTATAGGAGACATTCATTCCACCGATTGCAGACATGATCACATCCTGCACATCTCCGACGGTAAGACCGTAACGTGCGATTTCATCACGATTGATATCAAAGTCCAGGAAATTCCCGCCAATGGTTTTGTCCGGGAATACGCTCAAGGTGCCCTCAACATTTTTAATCACGCCAGCGATTTCCTGTCCAAGATCGGAAAGGACTTCAAGATCTGGACCCATAAGCTTAATGCCTACAGGGGTTTTAATGCCCGTCGCAAGCATATCAATTCTCGTTTTTATGGGCATGGTCCAGGCATTGGTTAATCCGGGAAATTGGATGGCTGCATCCAGCTCAAGGATGAGCTTGTCAATGGTCATTCCAGGCCGCCAGGTATCTGTAGGATTCAACATAATTGTTGTTTCGATCATCGATAAAGGAGCAGGATCTGTTGCCGACTCCGCCCGTCCAATTTTCCCGAATACGTGGTGAACTTCAGGGAAACTTTTGATGATCCTATCGGTCTGCTGAAGTAGCTGTTTGGCTTTTGTGATACTGATTCCAGGATCGGTGGTCGGCATATAGAGCAGATCTCCCTCATTTAAGGGTGGCATGAACTCAGATCCAATCTTGCCCAGTGGAATAATTGTTACAGCCATGATCACGATCGCGATCAAAATGGTTGCCCATTTAAAACGCAAAACTGCATGAATAATCGGTCTATATATCTTCATGAGAAAGCGACTGATAGGATTTTTGTCTTCAGGGAGGATCTTGCCACGAACGAAATAGCCCATAAGAATGGGAACAATGGTAATGGCCAGGAAGGCTGATGCGCCCATGGCATAAGTTTTGGTAAACGCCAGGGGTTTGAACAAGCGCCCTTCCTGTGCCTCTAGTGTGAATACTGGTAGAAAGGATACTGTGATAATCAACAGCGAGTAGAATAATGCCGGTCCTACTTCCTTGGAAGAATCGATAATGATTTGCCAGTGGTCTTTTTTACCTTTGTCTCTTTCGATGTGCTTATGAGCATTCTCAATCATCACAATAGCAGCATCAACCATAGCTCCAATAGCTATGGCGATTCCTCCCAGAGACATAATGTTGGCATTAATGCCCTGGAAATACATAATGAAAAATGAAACCAGTATACCCATTGGTAATGTGAAGAGTGCTACAAATGCACTCCGGAAATGGAGCAGGAAAACAATACACACGATCGCCACTACCAATAGCTCTTCAAGTAACTTTAAGCTCAAATTGTCGATAGCTCTGTTAATCAGGCCAGAACGGTCGTAGGCAGACTTAATGGTCACCCCTTCAGGAAGCCCTTTCTTAAGTTCTTCTAATTTTTGTTTAACCAATTCAATCGTTTTGAGGGCATTCTCACCAGAGCGCATGACAATCACACCACCGACAGCCTCTCCTTCGCCGTTCCAGTCCGTTATCCCCCGCCTCAGCTCAGGTCCAATCTTGACATTGGCAATCTGTTTGATAAGAATGGGGATTCCTTCAGAATCCACACCCAGGGCTATCTTTTCTATATCTTCCTTGCTTTTGATATATCCCAGACCACGTACCATGAACTCTGTCTCGCCCATCTCAACCAGCTTGCCACCGACATCATTATTGCTACGCTTGATGGCCATTTTCACTTTCTGGATGGGAATGTTATAAGCAAGCAGCTTATTAGGATCGATTTCAACTTGATATTGTTTTACATAACCACCAATGCTGGCCACTTCTGCCACACCGGGAACACCCGTTAACTGATATCTTAGATACCAATCTTGAATAGACCTTAGCTGCTGGAGATCATATTTATCCCCACCATCTAATACATATTCGTAAACCCAGCCAACACCTGTTGCATCTGGACCGAGCGTAGGTGTGACCCCTTGAGGAAGGCGGCTGGAGACATAGTTCAGATATTCCAGAACACGAGATCTTGCCCAGTAGAGATCTGTGTCATCTTCAAAAATGATGTACACAAAAGAAAGCCCGAAGAATGAGTATCCTCTGACTACTTTGGCGTATGGAACGGCCAGCATGGCAGTTGTCAGAGGATAGGTTACCTGATCCTCAACCACCTGAGGAGCTTGGCCTGGGAATTCTGTAAAGATAATTACTTGGACATCACTCAGGTCCGGGATAGCATCAATGGGTGTATTCAGTACTGCATAAATTCCACCCAGGGCAATCAGAGCTGTAAATATGATGACTAGGAATCGATTATTTACTGAGGCTTCTATGATTTTTTCTAACATATTAATTCTCTATATTTTTCTCGCCGATGGCGCTTTAATAACAATTATCTCATCCATATTTGAACCAACCACAACTAGTGATTATGGCTCATTGCGGTTTCTGAGCTTTCGTTATCGTTCGTCATTTGCTCCATTGGTCGTTCCAGGGTTTTCATTGAGCCGGAAGGGATTTGAATCTTGTCATCCTTCATCTCAGCTTTTGCTGAAGCTTTTTCCATTAACATCTTCTGAATGGCTTCTTGAAGACGACTCTCACTATCAAGTAGAAATTGAGCAGAGGTAACAATTTGTTCACCTTCTGTGAGACCAGCCAAAGCCAGTACCTCCCCGTTATCGCCTTCCTGTCCAACTCGAATTGGGCGTGGCTCAAATCTGCCTTCTCCCTTCGCAATGAAGACTAATATTCTTTCACCTGATCTGATCACGGCTTCTGACGGGATGACAAGCGCATCAGGAATTGATTGGGTATTAATATTTACATTGGTGTACATGCCCGGTTTCAGCATAAGGTTGGGATTAGGGAAAACGAGACGCACTTTAACATCGCGTGCTTTTTCGTTTAGGTAGGGATAGATGTAGGCTACTTCTCCCTTCAGGATCTTACCCGGTGCATATGACAGTTCCATCTCAGCAGTTTGACCCACTTCTACCCAGGGGACTTCATTGTCATAAAGGCTGGCAAGCACCCAAACTGTGGATAAGTCAGCAATTCGATACAGTGAACTTCCCGCCGTGATGTGTTTGCCTTCCACTGCATTTTTATGGATTACAACTCCATCTGCAGGTGATTCAAATGTAATTGTTTTACTGACAACACCTTCTTCCTCGAGACGTTGAATTTCTTTATCTGGTATGTCCCAATATGTCAATCTTTGCCGCGTGGAAGCGAGTAATGACTCCGCACCATCTCGAATGCTGGCAAAGCTGGAATTGCTGATCAATTCTTTGTTCTTTAAAGCCAAAAGATATTCTTGTTGTGTGGTTACCAGATCTGGGGAATATAGCTCCAACAAAGCTTGTCCTTTGCGAACGGGTTTCCCAGTATAATCCACATGTAGTTTTTCTATCCAGCCCGAAATCTTGGATGATACTTCATAGATATTCTCTTCATTGTAATCGACTTTACCTAATGCGCGGATATTCCTGCTAAATGCCTGTCTTGTAACTGTAGCAGTCCGCACACCCATATTCTGTACTGTATTGGGATCAATTAATACTTCACTACCTGAGTTTGTGTGATCATCATATACGGGGACCAAATCCATTCCCATGTTCGACTTGCCAGGCTCATCATATATCTCTTGAGGATTCATGGGGGCTTGCCAATATAGAATCTTCCGTTCACTGTCAGGTTTTACCGCTGTAGACTTCGAGGTGGCGTTTATCTTCATGGGCGTCAGGTTCATTCCGCAGATTGGGCATTGACCAGGGCCTTCAAGAATAACTTCCGGATGCATACCACAAGTATATAGTCCCGCCTCTTCTTCACTATGCGCATGCTTGCTGTCTGAATTGGCTGCCTCACAACTGACAATGGATATTGTCAATCCAAGGCTTAATATTAAAATCATAATCGTAATAGTTATTCTCATTGTCATTCTCCAAAACATATTGTAATCCTCGTGAGGTTTGTCCGGTCAATTCAAGGGCAAGGGAGTGCCAATGAAAAATTCCAAATCAACTTTTTGTTTATTGTAGTTACTAATGAGTCTTGCGTATTCAAGCTCAAGGTTGAACAGGGTCATTTGACTGCTGATAAGCGTCAAAAAGTCTACTTTATCTGTCTGATATCCTGTCATTGCGGATGCCAACGACTGACCCGCTTGTGGGATAATACCTGTACGGTAGAGATCTATCAACTCAAGGCTCTCTTCTAACTTAGTTAACGAATTATAGATATCACGATACACCTGATTCTGAACACTCTTGTACCGCTCCTGTAATCCTTTATTCTCAATTTTCTTCTCAGTCACATTTTGCCTCTGCTTGTTTCTGCTGTAGATGGGTAGATTCAAGCTTACACCTGTTGAGAGGAAATCTGCCCCTCCTATTCCGCTTTGAAGGACATCCCGTTGAGTGTATGCGGCAGATACCGAAAAATCCGGCATCAAATTCTTCTTGGCCAGATCAATTTTTCGTGTGCCCTTTTCAATACGCTTTTGCCACTGTTTCAATAAAGGTCTATTTTCATCGCCAAGTGTTTTTAGCTCGGTCAGAGAGAGAGAATATTTTTCTATAAGGGGGGTTCCCGTGGGTCCGAAAGATTGCTCGACTGGTCGATTTAAAAGGGTGTTAAGTTCTGCTTCAATCTGTTCTCTATTTTGTTTCAATGAAATGATGCGCTCTGTCATCAGGGATAACTCGACTTGAGCTTTCAACACATCTTGCTGTAACCCCTTACCCACCGCATATTTTTGTTCGGCAACTTTGAGTAATTCAGTTACAAGTTGACGGTTTTTATCAATGGTTGCGATGGCTTCATCAACAAAGTAAAGGTTATAATAATATGTGGAAAGACTCCTGATGAGACTGTTACTTGCCTCTTCGTATAGATCTTTAGAAATCTCAACATCGACTTCAGAAATCTTCTCTTTTAGTCGAAGCTTGCCCGGGAATGGAATGCCTTGCATGATGGCGAGTTGTTTTCCAGACATGGGCTCCTGATCAAATCCAAAATTTTCAAAGGGTAAATTCATCAGATTCAGCGAGAGCATTGGATCGGGCAGTGCACTAGATTGAGAAACCTTAGATTCTGCCACACCTATATCTTCGTAGTACGCATGCCGAAGAGGATTATTTGCCAATCCCTCTTTAATCAAGTCATTTAGTTTGGTCTCGTTCTCTATGGGGGTTTGCGAGTATGCTATACTCCATATAATGACCCCCAGAAATATTCGTATGGTTAGCATTTGTTTGTGATTCCCCATTCCTATGTTTTCTATGTTTCGATGCCTAAAGGCTTTCATTTTCGATAACAAGTGCAGTGTATGCTTCTTTATTAACATTCTGTATATAATTTCAATTAACATGCCAACAGTGCAACCGTAGAATATAAGGCATACTTATATTACTGTAATTAATGCATATACGGAATTCTATACATTAATTTTTATAGATATCATAAGTAAAGTATGACAATAACATTGTTGATTATTCTACAGTTATTTGGAGAATAGTCTTCACTTTTATCAAAACATCTTAAGGCATTATTTTGTATTTATACTCAACTTCTTCAAACGATAGAGAAGTACATGCCTTGGGATTCTAAGCATACGCGCAGCCTTGGATTGGTTGCCGTTTACTTTTTGGAGGGTCTCACGAATCAATTTTTCTTCCACTTCGTTGAGGGAAAGACCATCCGATGGAATTTTTATCGCTAATGAAGTGAGATTTACTTTTGCAGATCGTATGTGATCAGGGAGATCAGATGAGGTAATCAAATCCCCTTTGGTCAGGGTGACAATTCTTTGAACGAGATTTTCGAGCTCCCGAATATTACCTGGCCAAGTATAATGATCGAGAACATCCAATACTTCGCTGTCTATTCTGAAGGGCTTGTTTTTAGCGTATTTCTTTAAAAAATGATTGATAAGAATCGGGACATCTCCGGGCCTATCTCGCAGGGGAGGAATCGTAATTGGGATTACACTTAATCTGTAATAGAGATCCTCTCTAAATCTTCCCGTCTGTGTGAGGTCCCAAAGGTCCTTGTTCGTTGCTGCAATGATGCGAACATCTACTTTCATTGTCTTCGAGTCCCCCAAGCGCTCAATTTCATGCTCTTGCAGGACTCTGAGCAATTTCGCCTGGACAGATTCCTGGAGGTCTCCTATTTCGTCAAGGAAAATTGTTCCACCATCGGCCATTTCAAATTTCCCTTTACGATCCTTTACCGCCCCAGTAAAAGAGCCTCTAACATGTCCAAACAGCTCGCTTTCCAACAGGTTTTCCGGGATTGACGCGCAGTTTACCGTAATAAGAGGTTTTTTGCCTCTGGCGCTGTTATAGTGGATCGCCTTCGCTATGAGTTCTTTTCCCGTGCCACTCTCACCCAGGATCAATGTAGTTGTATTACTATCGGCAATTTGACCCGCTGTTTCTAAGACGCTCTCCATCGCAGAATTATTGGTGATGAGATTATTAAACTTGTATTTACCTTTTAATTCGCGCCTCAATTGTGTGTTATCCAGCTGAAGCTCTCGAAGACGCATCGCTTTCTCAATTACAAATAACAGTTGTTCATGGCCAAAAGGTTTGGTTAGATAGTCATCAGCACCCAGTCGACACGCCTCTATAGCATTGTCAATACTTCCATAGGCTGTGATCAGGATGACGACAATATTTGAATCCAGTTTGCGTATTTCTCCCAGAACATCAATTCCAGACATATCCGGCATCTGTATGTCTGTAACAACGATATCGAAGGTTCTCTTCTTAAACTCGTCGAGACCTTCCTGCCCACTATTTACGACAACTGTTTCAAATCCGCTCTGCTCGAGTTGGTACCCTAAAACTCTACTTAAACTGATATCATCATCAATTAGCAAAATGCTATTCATTTTTTATTGATCCTTTGGTAGCCCGTTAGATTCAACTTGGAGCAATGGCATGGAAAGCGTGAAGCGGCTACCCACAGTTTCACGGTTTTCCATGTTGATCTGCCACTGACGACTATCTACAATCCGTTTTACAATACTTAAACCCAACCCTGTTCCCTGCTCCTTTGTGGAAAAGAAGGGCTGAAACATTTTCGTCAAATGTTCATTTTGGATGCCCAGCCCCTCATCTTCTACAGCGATAAGGCATCTATCCTGTGATGCGCCATTTACTTCAGCAGTGATCAAGATTTCACCAGATCCGTTCATAGCCTGAATACCATTGAGGACTAAATTGACTAAGACTTGTCTCAAGTCATTCGGATCTCCCTTCAACATCAAAGGACCACTGGGAATCCTGCATTGTATACTGACTTGGTCTCGACGTGCACGACTTGCCAGGAGCATTGATGTATTTTGGATAATCTCAATAATATCGTATTCAACTTCGGTGCCTTTACTCCGCCTGGCAAGCGCCAGATAGTTTTCGACCACACCACTCATTCTTTCTGTTTCATTGATCAGTATCTGGAAGAACTCACCGCGTTTTTCCTGTTCGCTTAGTTCCTTCTTGAGGATGTCCACGCTGCCCCGTATGGAGGCCAGTGGATTTCTAAGCTCATGGGCAAGACTCGCCATCAATTCACCTATCACGGATAGCCGTTCCGAGTGACTGAGTTGTTCTTCTAATTCTGCTATCTCCTCCGCTTGTCTTTCAAGCGCTGACAGCGTTTTGGTCAGCTCTTCAGCGGTTTCGGTGAGATGATCCCGTGCGTTCTTTTCTAATTGAGCCTTCAAACCAGTCAGGTAACCGATAGCGTTATAGATGGCAATTTGAAGGTAGCCAAGCAAGTGATGTTGAGCTCCCCCAATCCATTGAAATATTATATGGGGAGCAACAATAATGCTAATAACTAGGGCTGTACCGAAGCCACCGACCACCCCAAATTGAATGGCGCCTATCAAGATGGGTACGAGGTAAAACTGCATAAGGATCAGGTGAATATGACCTTCATCTGGTGGGGTTGTAAAATGAAAATATGAGATTAGAGCGGTGGAAATTAAAATGGTCAGCCACCAAAACTGGGGGCGATGCAAGTTCAGTATTTTTATTTTCAACATATCAAAGCTTTCTGCTATCGGTTAAGTATGTACTTGAAGATAAGCTAAAATTGTAGAATATTCCATAGTTATAATAAAAGACCACGCCACCTTACGTCTGTCCTGCGAAAGGCACATAGTTACAAATATTCCATGTTCATCGCGCATTTATTGGACACGCGCATTCTCATGCCCCAACAGCTAATTGATAAAATCTTCCTGGTTCTGATCTATTCCATTACTCTCCTCCAAGAAGTTTAATTAGTACCAGCAATATTTTAGCCACCAAAACCCGCTAGCCTTTACTGTATATGGGACTGCATACTACTCAAAATCTCCGTCCCGACACTTCCCCGTTTCCCTTCGGCGGGGTCTGCGACGTGTTGCCCTTCGGCGGGATAAATGTCGTTAGTGTAACTTCCTTTCTGTAATTTCACCCGCACAAAAAAAGTGCGGGCCATCCGGCTCCTCTTAGATTTGGGATAACTACAAACCAAGCTAAGGAGAAAGCCATGACGACCCACGAACTGAAAAATAGGAACGAGCGAACAGACCTGATGGAAAAAGTTTCCCAGATGATAATCGAATACGGCCCGGATGCCATGACCGAGATGTTCCGCTTGCTGATGAATCACAGCATGCGTATTGAACGAAACGAGTTTCTCAAAGCATCACCTTGGGAGAGAACAGAGCGACGAATAGGCATGGCCAACGGGTACAAGGACCGAAATATCAAACTCCCAGCAGGTGAAATTCAAGTTTCCATTCCACAGGTCAGAGGAATGAAGTTCTATCCGAAATCATTGGAACGAGGCTCGATGTCAGAGAAGGCTCTGAAACTCGCTATTGCCGAGATGTACATCAAAGGGGTCTCTACTCGAAAAGTTTCTCAGATCGTCGAACAACTCTGTGGTATCTCGTATGTTAAGAAAATGGAGAAAAAGATAACTGAAATGGTTAATATAGAAAG
>ERZ890510.1322-NODE-1322-length-16370-cov-6.960956_pt1 | contig 16370 bp, 14 predicted proteins | sample MGYA00521265_ERZ890510 | MGnify/ENA primary metagenome ERZ890510 (study PRJEB32303, sample SAMEA104408624) | aquatic metagenome | biome: Brackish water; feature: Chemocline; material: water | place: Baltic Sea | collected 2014-10-26T21:54:00 | depth 110 m ...
ACGAGGCCAGCCTTGAGCTGAACCGGGTACGCCTTCATCTGGATCTTGTCCTTGAAACGGGCCTCGGGGTCTTCGGTTTCCTCGTACGGCTGTTCGGTGCATTGGCCGGTCTCATCAAAGAGCCAGCCGTGGTACGGGCAACGCAGGCCGTTCTCTTCAGGGATACCGTAGATCATGTTCATGCGTCGGTGCGCGCAGTGGGGCTCCATCAGACCGAACGTGTTGGATCGATCCTTGTACAGGATCAGATCCTCACCGAGGATGCGGACTTTCATCGTCCACTTGTCGTTCATCTGTGAAACGGCGGCGACGGGATGCCAGTAGCGGCGCATGAGCTCCCCGGTTGGGGTGCCCGGCCCTACTCTCGTGTAGCGATCATTCATTTCCTGGGTCAGCATCGATGGCCTCCTCTACTGTTGCCTCACGCCATGGCTGCGGCGCGACATTGAGGAAACATTACCGACCAAGAATGAACTCCACGTGAAAGCGTGAGCGAATCCACGTGAACGTTCTGTGAATGGACGCCAGACATGGCTCAATCGCTCGGAGTTCCAATACAGGTAGATGCGCCTAATCTGAGGGGCCGGTGACTCGGGCCTGCCCTTTGGTACGTAGCCTCCCGCGAAGGTAAGGCTGCAACCTGATTCCGAGGGCAAATCATGAAGAGAATCCTAGTAGTGGACAGCGACGCCGAGATAGTGGAGTTCAATGTTGCAGCTCTTGAAGAAGAGCCCGGCTTCATGTTCGGGAAGGCGTATGACGGCAAGCAGGCCGTCGACATCGCGACTGTGTGGCCTCCGCATGTGGTGTTGCTAGATATCACGCTGCCTCGGTGCGACGGACTCTCAGTCCTACGCCTGCTGAAACGAGACCGCCGCACGGCCCATGCCAAGGTCATCATCATCACCGGTGAGGGTGGAGCCGCCGCGGAGGCCAACGCCATGAAGCTTGGCGCCGACGGTTTCATGGAGAAGCCCGTGAGTGCAGAGGACCTCCGACTGAAGGTCGCTGAAGTGCTCAACATCGAGTTCGCGGCCGCCGCTTAGCGGTCGATTCCACTGGACGGCATCCTGCCTGCTATAGGTCAGCAGACCGGGGCCTGAGCGAGTCGGGATGCTTGTCTGCCCAACGCCAGTAATGCTCCCACGCCTCGCTAACCTCACCTCGCGCACGCTTGTCGAGCGCGGGGCGCAATGTGGCGTTCGTCAGCACGCCCGGCTTGCCTATCAGTTGCGCGCGCCACGTCATCTCCGCTTGGTACTCGATGGCGATGGCCTCCATCGTGACCGTGGGGACGTTGGGGCCCGCGAACACCATGCCGTGGTTCTGTAGATGGCACGCGACGGCGTCCTTCATCTTGGCTGCGACAGCTTTGCCCTGCTCCACCCGCCTGATCAATGCCTTGTCCTCGTCGAATACGGGGGCGGGCTCGGCGACTGGCGTGGCAAGTTCAGCGTCGATGACCGGCAGGATCGTTTGGCCTGCGATGGCCATCATGGAGGCCCACTTCTGGTGCGTGTGGAGCACGCTACCGAGATTCGGGTATGCCTTGTAAAGCTCAGCGTGGATCGGCCATTCGCTGACTTTGGTTTTAGTCTGCACGTTGCCGCCAACGATGTTGCCTTCGAAGTCCATGATGATCAGGTCATCAGCGACCACGCGGTGCATCTGGACGTGGGGCCACGGCTTGATGAGGAACGTGTCCGTGCCCTCGATACGCGCGCTGGTGTGCCCTCGCGTGGTGCCGAGGCCGGTTCGGTACATCAGGCGATGCGATAGCGCCACGTCTTCTTTGAGTGCCGCGAAGTCTCTGCTGTCAGTCGTCATTCAATCGCTCCAATCGTCGGGCCAATCATTTGGCGTTTCCTAGAGTGAGATCCCGCGTACCCAAGAAGCGTCTTGGTTGTCGTCTAGCCACTCCTGGTTGCCCCACTCACCCCTGGCGACACCGTCGCGGATGTCGGGCTTCGGAGGCTCCCAACGCTTGGCGACTTCAGCCTCGACGTACTTCATCTCGATGGGCTCGGGGGTGCCTGCCAACATGGATAGCCACGTGATCTCCGCTTGCTCTTCGGCATCGGCGGCGGCAAGCACGGACTTGGAAACGGTGGTGCCCACGAACACCATGCCGTGGTTGCGGAGGTGGCAGGCGACGTTGTTGCCCAGCAATTCAGCGACGTGTTCTCCTTGCTCAGGGTTGTGCACCAAGCCTCCGTCCTCGTCGTAGACAGGCCACGGCACGGCAGCCACTGAGGCGGTCGGCGGGTGGAGCAACGGCAGCACATCACGCCCAGCGATGCCCAGCACGGTGCACCACTTCTGGTGCGTGTGCGTCACCGAGGCGATCTCGGGGCGAGCCTTGTATATCTCCGTGTGCAGCGACCAGCCATTCACGCGGTCGGGGTACTCAGGGCTGTGCTCAACCACGTTGCCGTCGAAGTCGACGATCATCAGGTCTTGCGCCTGGATGCGCGAGAGGCTCACGGAGGGGCGAGCACGGATAATCATCAGGTCTTCGCCTGGGATGCGTGCGCTGACGTGGCCTTGGTTTGAGCCGAGGCCATAGTGGTGCAATAGTCGATTCGCCAACGCGACCTGCTCGCGGAGGTCTTGGATCTGGGCGTCATCCATCTCTAAACTCCTGCTATCCAACCACTGTTTCGGCTACTGCTTAGACTTTTCGATGGCCCGCCAAACACGCTCGGGCGTCAGCGGCAGTTCACGTAGCCGCACGCCGGTCGCGTTGAATATAGCGTTGGCGATAGCTGGGGCGACGCAGACGATGCCGCCCTCTCCAACGCCCTTCGAGCCGTAAGGCCCAGGGCCGTCGCCGAACTCGATGAGCACGGTCTCGAACTCACCGGGCAGGTCTTCGAAGGTAGGCACGCGGTAATCGACCAGGTTGGGGTTGAGGAACTGGCCATCCTCGAACAGCATCTCTTCGAACATGGAATGGCCAATGGCCTGCATGGCAGCGCCCTCGTCCTGGCCCTCGACCTGCTTGGGGTTGATAGCTTTACCGGGGTCTGATGCCGATACGTAGCGAAGTAGCTTGACGGTACCGGTGTCCTCGTCGACCTCGACCTCAGCCGCACCGATGCTGACTTCCCAGAACACGGGGTCTTGGGTGAGCCTGCCGCTGGCGTGGTTCTGCGTGACGTATCCCCTCCCCATCAACTCACCGCCAGAGCCACCGAACATCTCGCGAACCAACGCGCCGAATGTCATCGATTCGCCCTTGAATGTTGCTTTGCCGTCGGCAGCCTCGATCTGATCTGCGAACGTTTCGAAGTGCTTCGCGGCGATCTCCAGCAACTGTTCACGAACGTCCACCGCAGCGTCATGGACGGCGAGGCCCATGAGCGTGGTGGAACGGCTGGAGCCGGTGGAGCGATCGTAGGGGACGGCGTCGGTGTCGGAGCCGATGACCTTGATGGATGCTAACGGGATCCTCAATTCCTCAGCCGCGATCTGCGCCATGACGGAACGAGAGCCCTGCCCTATCTCGGTCGTACCGATGTAGACGGTCGATGAGCCGTCAGCGTGGAACCGCACGAGCGAAGTCGATGTCGGGCTGGCGCCAGAGTTGGTCACGTTGCACGCGAAACCGATGCCACGCTTCACCGTGGGGCTGGGGTCTTCGCGGACATAGGTGTCCCACCCGAACTTGTCGAGCACCATCTGCAACTTCGGGGCGAGGTCGCCTTCAAGCGGACGTTTGCCGCGCCGAACCTCATCGCCCTTCTTGGCCAGGTTCTTCAGCCGGAGTTGGATCGGGTCGATCCCTAATGCCTCAGCGATAATGTCGGTCTGCGACTCGCACGCCCACGATGCTTGAGGGCCGCCGATGGATCGGAAAGACCCCGCAGGCGTGCTGTTGGTGTAGATGCCGTAGGACTTCACGCGCACGTTGTCGAAGATGTACGGGCCGACGATGCGGTCGGAGATGCGCTCGGTCACGCGCACACCGTTGTCCGTGTAGCCACCGGTGTCCACGTAAGACAGGCACTCTCGAGCGACGAACGTACCGTCGTTCATCACGCCAGTGCGGATCGTGGCGCGGGCAGCGTGACGGCGGACGGTCTTCATGGACTCCTCGACCGACTGCGCAAGGCGTACCGGTCGTCCAGCCTCACGGCTCAGCGCGGCGACGAGTGGCTCGATCTTGGTGTAGGACTTGCTACCGTAGCCGCCTCCGACGTAGGGGACGACGACCTGCACTTGGTCGAGTTGCATGCCGAAGATACGTGCCAGTTCGGCCCGCACCAAGAACGGATGCTGGGCAGAGGTCCACGTGCGGATGCGGTCATGCTCGTAGCTGACGACGCACGTGTGCGGCTCCATGGCGTAGTGGTAGACCATCGGGAACACGAACGTGTCCTCGAAGATTCGGTCGCACCCCGCGAAGGCGGCATCGACATCGCCCCACTCGTAGCCGTATTCGTGGCAGTAGTTGGAGTCGTGGATGGGCTCAGCGTCAGGAAGCAACGCCGATGTCAGGTCAGACGCCGCCGATAGCGCTTCGTATTCCACCTCGACCAACTCAGCGGCAGCCTCGGCGGTTGCCAGATCGACGGCCGCGACGGCAGCCACGGGCTCACCCTGGAAGCGAACTTTGTTCATCGCGACGATGGGGCGGTCCTTCTTGTCTGACCCATAGTGCGTTTCCATGTTGACCAACTCAGCGGCGGTCAGCACCGCGTACACGCCGGGCAATGCCCGTGCTTTCGAGGCGTCGATGCTCTTGATGAGGGCATGCGGCAGCGGGCTCGGCACCAGCTTGGCATACGCCATGCCCGGCACCACGACATCCACTGAGTACACCGCCCTACCCGATATCTTGTCGTACGAATCGATCCGCCTGACCGACTGTCCGACGGTGTTGAACTTTTGTTGTGTCATCCCTGCACTGCCTTTTGAGCGGCTTCTTGGATCGCCTCAACGATTTTTTTGTAGCCGGTGCAGCGGCATATATTGCCGCGCATGTAATCCTTGATCTCGTCCTCCGACGGATGGGGATTGCGATCCAGCAAGGACTTGGCCGCCAGCACCATACCCGGTGTGCAGAAGCCACACTGGATCGCGGCGTTGTCTATGAATGCATCGGTTAGACCAGCCATCCGATCGTCGGCAGCGAGGCCCTCGATGGTCGTCACGCTCTTGCCTCGGACCTCGAACGCTGGCACCGTGCAGGCGCTCACGGGGAGACCATCCACCAGCACAGTGCACGCGCCGCAGACCTGCATGTCGCATGACCGCTTAGCGCCCTTGAGCAGCAGGCCATCGCGGAGCATGTCGACGAGCGCAGTCTCAGGCGTCACATCGATCTCTACGTCGCCGCCGTTCACGTTGAAGGCGACCGTTAGCTTTTGATTGGCTTGAACCACGCTACTTCACCCCTCGTTCGACGGCTTCAGTGAGTGCACGCTGCACGAATACCTGCACTAGATGCCGCTTGTACTCCGCTGACCCATGCAGATCATCGATAGCATCGCAGTCCTCGGCCGCAATCCGGCCTGCCTCGATGGCGACGGCGGGATCATCGACCGCCGCACCACGCAAGACCGCCTCCGCGTCACGCATGCGCGTCGGCTTCGGCGGCGCGCTACCCAGCGTCAGCCGAACGTCCACGAACTTGCCATCCGTCACGCTCACGGCAGCGCCAACGCCGAGCGTGGGCCTGTGGTGGTAGCCGAATTTGAGGTAGGCGCCGCGCATGCCGTTGGGTAGTAGAGGCACGCGCACTCGGGTGACCAATTCATCACCAGCAAGTGATGTCTCGTAGGGCCCGACGACAAGCTGCTCTACGGACACGGAACGTGTCCCGCTGGGCGAGGCGATGTCGACTTCCGCTCCATACAGCAGGAGCAATGCGCCCGGATCAGAGTGAGGCTCGGCGAAGCAGAGGTTGCCGACAACGGTGCCCACGTTCCGCACGCGAACATTCGCGACTCGGTGCTCAACGCTGGAGATCAGCGGAGCGTGCGCGAGCACGTCAGCTGAGTGCTCGACCGTCGAATGGGTGGCTCGCGCGCCGATGGTCAACGTGCCGTTGGAGTACGACACTCCTTCCAACTCTGGGACGGTCTTCACGTTCACCAGGCCGTCGTACTGGAGCAGGCCAGTCTTCATGGCCAGCAGCAATTCAGTGCCGCCCGCGTACAGCTTCCCATCGTCGCCCAACTCACTGAGCGTGGCGACCGTCTCATTAATCGTCGTCGGCTCATACAGCCGGAAAGGTCTCATGCAAATGTCCCTACTGGCCGCGCGGCCCATAGCGAGGATTGCGGGATGCTAACCTGGCGACTGCCTTCCGGCAATACGCTTACTGGAGTTACGAGATGACGACGAGTAACGCGCCTATATCAGCGTGGGTCCAGGCCAACGGCCTGAGCCTCCACTACCTGGACTGGGGCAACCCCACGGCGCCGCACGTTTTGTTGCTTCACGGCCTGCAAGATTGCGCTGCGCTCTGGGCCACATTCGCCTCCAGCATCAGCGATCGCTATCACGTCGTGGCGTTGGATCATCGGGGCCACGGAGATAGTCCGCGCGCGGAGGCCTACCCGATATCTGACTACGTGGATGAGGCCGCAGATGTCGTTCGCGCGCTCAATCTCACGGACGTGACGCTGATCGGGCACTCCGCTGGCAGCAAGAACGCGTGGATGTGCATCGCCAAGAATCCCGGCATCGCGAAGAAACTCGTCATCACGGACATGGATCCAGATTCCCACAACCCAGGCTCCGTTGCGATGATCTCTCGCTACAAGGCTGAGGATGACGAGTATGACTCGCTGGAAGAAGTGGTTGAGCGTCTGCGCGACCGGCAGCCCAACGCATCCGACGCCGAGACACGCTACGACGCGGAGGTCATGACGATCGCAAGCGCCGACGGCAAGCTCACGTGGAAACGCTCGAGGGATGTCGTCACGAAGTACGACCGTCCTGATGTGTGGGACACGTTGCCCAACGTCAACGTACCTACGCTGATCGCGCGTGGTGCGGACAGCACGCTGCTGCGCCATGATGTTGGGATCCGCATGGAGCAGGCCATCCCTGACTGCAAGCTCGTGGAGATCCCTGGCGGTGGCCACTGGATGCACCTCGAACAACCAGAGGCCTACTCCCGCACCGTCGCCGAGTTCCTCGCCACCTAGGCAGGCAGGGCACGCCCTGCACCCACTTGCTGCCGCTTGGTGGGTGGCAACGGTGATAGATGACCGACGAGGGCATCGTGATTGTGCCCACCCTCCCTGCCCTCTATCGCTGCTTGCGCAGTGCCACCGAGCCGGAAATCCAACATTCGCGAACATTCCGGGAGCGGCTAAGCGACCTCTAGTCCCAGCGGTGAAGCCATGGGTTCTACGGTTGACGCGCGAGAGGCTCGCCGATAGGCTCCGGGCGCACGACTTTCCGGCTAGGTGATTCCATGGAGTTCGGCCTCTACCTGCGTTCGTTCCTTACAGATCGGACACGCCCTTTACATGAGCAGATCGACGATGTCGTTGAGATATGCCACGTCGCCCGCGACGCGGGGTTCTCGACGGTGACGATGCCACAACATTGGGTGTCACATCCGACGACGTGGCCGCAGCCTTTCTCGGTGCTGGCGCGGCTCGCTCCCGAAACTGGCGACATGAAGTTGATGACCGGCATCGTCCTCCTGCCGCTCCACAATCCGCTCCAGATGGCTGAGGACGTGGCGACGCTGGATCAGATATCCAAGGGCCGCTTCGTGTTCGGCGTTGGCATCGGCTACCGTGAGAACGAGCTTGAGGCCGTCGGCGCTACCCGGAAAGACCGCGTTCCTCGCATGGTCGAATCCATCGAGATCATGAAGCAACTGTGGACGGGCGAGGAGATCGACTACGAGGGCAAGTACTGGCAGATCCACGGCGCGAAGATGGGCTTCCCCTGTTACCAGGAACCCCACCCTCCTATCTGGATCGCATGTCAGTCAGATGGAGCAGTACGACGTTCCGCCCGTATCGCTGACGCCTGCTACCTGGCTCCCCAGGTTGGGTTCGACGATGTCTCCACGCTGATCGGTGCATACAAGGACGAGCGCGCCAGTAAAGGGCTCGACGGCGGTCGCGTGACGATCTCACGCGGGGTCGCTTTCGGCACCGACCGAGCATCTGCCATCGCCGAGGCCACAGCAGCCGCGGAGGCCTCCTATCGCATGTACAGCACCTGGAACATGCAAGAGGACACCATGGTGAAGATCAACATCGACGAGGGAGCCAAGGTCGATGGCTGGGCCATCGCTGGCAACGGCGACGATTGCATCGAAGGCTTCGCCAAGCTTGCTGAGCAGGGTGTGGATTACGTCGGTGCCACGTTCTACAACATACCCAAGGGCCTCGACGCCCGGCGCGAGTACCTGCAAGCATTCGCCGACAACGTCATCAAGAAGATGAACTGATCATGCGCCCATTCGAATACATCAAACCAAGCACGGTGGATGAAGCTACGAGCTTCCTCGCCCAGAACGCCGAGGACTCGCTGATCATGGGCGGCGGCACCGCAGCAGTGGTGCTCCTCCACCTGGGCGTGGTCAGGCCACGCTATGTCGTCGACCTAGGCGGCATCGACGCGCTACGGCAAACGACCATGAACGGCTCGCTGCACCTTGGTGCGCTGACGTCCATACGCTCGCTGGAGCGTGACCCCGCTATCGCTGCGGACTACAACCTGTTATCAGAAGCTGCATCGCAGGTCGCCAACATCCGCGTCCGAAATGCTGCGAGCGTCGGGGGGGCCGTCGCATACGGTGAACCGCAGACCGACACGCCGGTGGCGCTGACCGCACTCGACGCAGCCGTCGAGATGGCTGGCGCAAGTGGCACGCGACAAGTGCCTATCGCCAACTTCTACCGTGGCCCCTATGAGACGGCGCTGGAACAGGGTGAGTTGGTTGTCGGGATCTACGTCCCGAAACCTGCCGCCAACAGCGTCGGCTGCCACATGAAGTTCACCATCGGCTCGCCCGAGAACAAGCCGGTTGCCAACGCCTCTGCGCTGATCACGCTCGACCCCTCGTCGGGCAAGATCATCGCCGCTCGCGTGGTGATGGGTGCAGTGGGCGGTACGCCCGTCGTTGCGGCATCGGCTGCTGGGCTCATCGGCGAGACACCCAACGACGATTTGTTCGCGGATGTCGCGGCGCAGGCCGCCAACGAAACCGACCCTATCGAAGACCTGCGTGGACCGGTCTGGTACAAGCGTCGGATCGCTAAGGTCATGGTGGAAAGGGCTCTGAAATGTGCGCTGCAGAAAAGCCAAGGGTAACCCGACTCATCGGGCAGTCCATACCGACGCTGGAGGCCGCCGATAAGGCGACGGGCCGTGTCGAGTACATGGGCGACCTGACCGTACCGAACATGACGCATGCCAAGATCGTGCGCAGTCCGTTCGCCCACGCTCGCATCACGAGCATCGACGCGTCCGCCGCGCGGGCGCTGCCCGGGGTCGTCTGCGTGTTCACGCGTGACGAGTTGCTGGCCGACGACGACATGGAGACGCTCTACGGCTTCGTGTACCGCGATGTCCCGGTCGTAGCCACCGACAAGGTGCGCCACGAAGGAGATATCGTCGCGGTCGTTGTCGCTGAAACGGAGAACATCGCCGAAGAGGCGGTCGAGCTCGTCGATGTGGACTACGAGGAACTGCCATCGGTGATGAGCGTGGACGCCGCGCTGGAAGACGGCGCGATCCACGTCCACGATGACTTCTTCCCGATCGCACCGGAACTCAGGCCACGGGCAGGCACCAACATCTGCCACGAGGCGCAGATATCCAAGGGCGATATCGTGCAGGGCTTTGCCGAGGCCGACTTCATCTACGAAGACTCCTACAGCGCGCCGCCGGTGCAGCATTGCGCGCTGGATCGCCACGCCGTCATCGTCGACTACGAAGGCGACGAGATCACGGTGTGGACGAACTGCCAATCGCCCTTCCCGCTCCAGCGTGAGATCAAGCGCATCTTCAACAAAGACGCACGGGTTATCGTGCCCTACGTGGGCGGAGGATTCGGCTCGAAGAGCAGGGACAGGATCGAGGTAGTGATCACGGCGGCGGCGAAGCTCGCCAAGCGCCCGGTGCGCTACATCATGACCCAGGAAGAGACCTTCCAGACCTTCATCAGGCCCGCCTACCAGAGTTGGATCAAGACCGGCGTAAAGAAGGATGGCACGATAGTCGCACGCCACCACGTCTTCACGGTGGACGTCGGTGCGTACGCCATCAGCGGAGCGCGCTCAGCGAACAATACCCTGAAGGTCGCGACGGGGCCGTACAAGATCCCCAACGCCGTGGTGGACTGCTACGCCGTTTACACGAACAAGCCGCCCAGCGCGCCCTACCGTGGGCTACCCACGACCCAGCACACGATGTCGTACGAGACGCAGTTGGATCGCATCGCCAAGGATCTGGGCATTGATCGCCTGGAGCTTCGCAGGATGAATCTCGCACGAGAGGGTGATATCCACCTGACGGGGGACTGGCTCCGCAACGCTCACACGCACGAGTGTCTTGATCAGGTGACCGAGGCCATCGGCTGGGACAAGCCATTGGCACCATCAGCCGACGGCAAGATCGTACGTGGCCGTGGCGTGGCGTCAACTATCAAGTACACGCTCACGCCGCCACGGGAGATGTCCGAGAACAGCGCTGAGGTCGCGTTGGGCGAGGACGGCATCTTCGAGGCCCGCTTCGGCACCGTGAACATGGGCCAAGGCTCGGACACGACCATGGCGCAGATCACCGGCGACGCCTTGGGCGTGGGACTCGACCTGCTGCGGCTCGTCCACAGCGACACTGGCCTTACGCCAGTCGACAGTTCAACGACGGCCAGCCGCTCCACGTACCACATGGGCAACGCGCTGGTGGATGCGTCGGACAAGCTGAAGGAGCAGATCCTCGCGGCGGTCGCTCCGATGCTGGAGCAAAGCGCGGACAAGCTCACGATGGGTGATGAGGGTGTCACGGTCGACGGCGATCCAGGCAACGGCCTGAGTTTCGACGAGATCGTGCGCCGCAACGGCGGCCCGTTCGCCGCGATGGGCGAATGTGTGGTCGGCGGCACGTGGAAGGCTCCAGACGGCAAGGAATACCCCATCGCCTCGACGTTCTGGACGTTCGCGTCCTGCGCCGCTGAGGTCGAGGTGGACACGGAGACAGGACAAGTACGTCTCGTGAGCGCGGCGGCGTCGGCGACCACCGGCACCGCAATCAACCCGCACTCCATCGAGACGCAACTCGAAGGCGGGGTCGGCCAGGAGATGGGGCCGACGTTGTTCGAGCAGATGGTGTGGAGCGACGAAGGCCAGCTTATGAATCCCACGCTGATGGACTACCCCCTGCCGACCATGCAAACGATGCCCCACTACGAACCACGGTTCGTTGAGCACCCGTTCGACGGTGGGCCTTTCGGGGCCAAGGGCATGGGCGAGATCGGTGCGGTCATCGTGCCTGGCGCCGTCCTCAACGCCGTCAACGACGCCACCGGCGTCATGTTCCACGAGGTGCCTCTCCTACCCTACAAAGTCCTTGAGGCGCTGGACTCCCGCGCCGGCAGCGAGGCCTAGGTCACATGAACGTCAACGTCACTATCAACGGCAAGGCAGAGCAACGCGACGTGGAGCCGTCAGTCACGCTCCTCGAATTCGTGCGCGACGTGCTCGGGCTGAAGGGCACGAAGGAGTACTGCCACAGTGGTGTCTGTGGCGCGTGCACCGTGCTCATGGACGGCAACGCGATCAGCGCGTGCTCAACGCTCGCAGTGCAAGCCGACGGCCACGATCTGCTGACGGTCGAGGGGCTGGGCACGCCGGATGACATGCACCCCATCCAGCAAGCGTTCGTGGACAACTTCGGGCTGCAATGCGGGTACTGCACACCAGGGATGGTGCTGCTCACCAAGTCACTTCTCGACGAGAACCCTCAGCCGACGCGCGAAGAGATCATCCGTTACATGGGCAGCAACATCTGCCGCTGCACCGGCTACGCAGGCATCCTGGCCTCGGTCGAGGCGGTTGTCGCCCAGCGCGGGAAGTAGGCCCGATGGAGCTCGCGGATCGCTTTGATGTCCCGTCCACGCCAGACCAAGTCTGGGCGTTGTTCTGGGACCTACCACGTGTCGCTATGTGCTTGCCGGGGTGCGAGAGCATCGAGGCGGTCGATGACACCGCGTACAAGGCTCGCATGGTGCAGAAGGTGGGCCCTTTCCAGATCGCGATGGACATCGACCTGACCATCGACGAGATGCACGAGGGGCAGCAGGTCGTGGTGTCCGGCAGCGGCAAGGATCGCATGGGCAACCGACTCAAGCTATCCAAGCTCTCGCTGGATCTCGAAGAGGGCTCGTCTGGCACCGGGGTCGCGTACACCATCGATTTCACGCTGTACGGCAAGCTCGCTGCGCTGGGTAGCTCGGTCATCAAGCGCAAGGCCGAGGACATACGCGTCGAGTTCACCAAACGGATCATCGCCGAACTGGCCAGCAGCTAGTTCTTTATCTCGTCCCCTAGCCCACATCACCGGAGGCACACCATGACGACTCCCAAGCCCGAAGAACTGGCAAAGCTCACGCCCGAAGAATTGTGGGCGCACTACATGGAGAAGCAGATCGCGTTCGGCAAGGCGTCGCGGGCGCTGGAGAACCGCCGCAAAGCAGGTCGGCTCCACGTGACGGCAGCCGAGGCGGACATCGAGAACGCTGGCCCAGACCAACGCATGATCGTGGGGCCCGAGATGGGCTTCAACATCCACAACTTGCACATCTTCACGTCGGGGCGCGCTGGCGAGTCCGAGCGCTACCACACGCATGGCGACGCGCTGAAGTACTACATCAAGGGCGGCGGCCAAGAGCTGATCGGCGAGGACAGGTTCGACGTCAAGGTCGGGGATTTCTGTCACGTGCCAGCGAACATCTGGCACGGCACGGAGAACCCCAACCCGGAGCCGTTGGTGTTCTTGGCGGCACAGCAGTTCCCTGGGACGTACCGGCAGGTGGCCACGCCGTTCATGCATCTGGTGGCGCCACAGAAGCCACCGGAAGTGAAAGACCTGTCCGAGGAGGAGTTGGGCAAGCTTGAGCCGTGGCCGCTGTACCTCCGGTACTTGGCCGAGCAGATGGACTTCGGTCGCGTGGCGATGGAGTTGCAGAAGCGTCGCGAGCAGAAGCGTTTGCTGGTGAAGGCGGAGGATGCGCCGCTGATGACGTGGGGCCCCGGACGACACCACATCATCTCGCCGGAACTGGGCTTCGACATCTACTCGTTCCAGCTATTCATGGAGCACGTCCCCGGCAAGACGGAGCAGGGCGAGCCGTGGACCTCTGGTGACGCCGTGCGCTACTACATCGACGGTCAGGGCACCGAGGTCGTTGATGGCCAAGCGATCAAGGTGACGGCAGGCGACTTCATGTGCGTGCCTGCCGGTTCGATCCACGAGACGCTGAACCCGCACGATGAGCCTTTGCGGTTCATCTCGTGGCAGCAGATCCCTGGTACGTTCATGCAGATCGCAACGCCTGTGACACCGGCCTAGGTCTTCGGCAGTACCAGCGGGCGCAGCGTGGAACTGGCGTCCAGTGGGTCGCGGGCCTGGGCGGCTGCGACGTAGCGAGTCACGTCTTCGGTGAGCAGGAAGCCCTGCCCTGCCAGTTCCTCTGCCGCAGCGCGGACGGCGTCGACGTAGGCTGCGTGTGTGCCGTAGCGCTCCTCGATGGAGAGACGCGGGTCGCCAGACGCGTCACGGTCGGCTTTGGTGCGGGGGAACGGGATGAAGCTGCCGAGTAGCGATGCGAGGTCGTTTCCACCGAGTTCGGGCTTTCGGATGTTCCAACCCGTGTGGGTTCCGGCGGGGGCCATGATTTCTGGCGTGCGCAGGCCGCCGAGGTCGTTTCCGTCCGCATCCACCAACGGTAGCTGCACCGTGTATTCCTTGTCCCCGACTGGCTTCGGGGGGAACTCGGTGACAAAGCCATGATCGAAGTCGGAGCCGTGGTCGTAGAGCGGGAGCCGACTGGGCTCGGCTGGGCGCGTGACACCAGGGATCCTCGGCAGCGCGGCGATGGCTTGCTCGGGCGAGACGAGGGTGCCGTTGGCGCGACGTGGCACGATGCTGGCAGGCGGCGGCGTGCCGTCGGTCACCCAGCGATCCATGGCAGCGAGGGCTCCGCGCATGAGGGGGCCGTTGGACATCTGATTCTGTGCTTGCTGGCCGATGTCTTCGGGAGCCGGGTTGGCACCCATGTGCTGGGCACTTGCCAGGAAGTAGGCCCGAACGCTGTCCGGGAATTCGATGTCTTCGCCCGTCTTGGGGCTCGTGTGGCCCAAAGAGGCGTGTCGGTTCCAGTATTCGGTGTTGGTGTGGGTGTGCATGACCAGGGGGTCTGATTCGGGGCGTTTGAGCACAGCGTCCAACTCATCGGAGAAGGCGTCGGGCACTGCTGAGTAGGCGAACGGGTAGCGCTCGGACGGCCACTGATGTTCCTCGTGCTGGCGCGGGTAGCGCCCGACCTGAGCGAAGCGAGCGTTGGCGAAGAGTCGACCGCCACCGGAGACGTGGGTGTAGACGGCGTCGAATATCTTCGTACCGTTGGCGTCTGCGTTGTAGCCGTCGTAGATGAACTGGCGTACGACGCGGGCGCTGAGGGACTGACCGTAGAAGTACGCGCGGCTTGTCCCGCCAGCCAGGGGATTGGCGGCGGAGCCATCGGTGCGCAGGAAGGCCACGAGGTCGCGGATGCCGACGATGCCGAGGCCCATCACGCGTGAGCCTTCGGTCTCGTACACCAACTCGTAGATCCAGCCTGGCTTGAAACCGCCCTTGATACAGCAGTCGCCCGCCGATACCTCGGTCGTCACCTGGCCGTCAGCTGCACGCTCGGCCGCGGCGAACGCCCAATCTTTGGACGACAGCGGCACGCGTTCGTCTTGCTCGTGGCGGCGGAGGGTCATGGTGGCTTTGGCGGTGTCGAGGTCTACTGCCTCGTAGTTGCGGATGACTGGCGCGCCGCTGAGGGGCATGGAGAGCACCCCTTCCCGCTCGGCGATGAACTCTTGGCGGATGAGACCTCGCAGACGCTGGCCGTCCGGGAGTGCTTCCGGTAGGTCGCAGGCAAGCAGGCCGAGGCCGGGGAGCAGATCGCCCTGCCAGCCGGAGTTCACGATGGTGTAGCCCTGGCGCTGGAGGTAGCCGTTGCCCAGCGACTCGATGGTCTGCGGGTCGTTGCCAGCGGGGGCGTCGTTGAACGCCCGCAGGCCGGTCATGTTGCCCCGATTATTGACATCGTAGAACAGCGTTCCGTTGCCACGAGCAAGATCGACGGGCTTGAGGATGTCGAGGTCAGCCGAGAACTCGACCATGCCGTCGGCGTTGATCGGAGCCAACGCGAGATCGACCACGTTGGCGTTCACCGCGTCTCGCGGGTCCAGGGCGAAGTGCGCTGTTCCGACGAGGTGCTCGTACGCGCCAGCGTCGCCGAAGACGTGTCCTTCCGCGATGGTTTCTCGGCTGGCGATCTCGATCCTGACGTTGGTACCCACGGGTGCATCCTCCAGAACGCGTGCTGCGAGCCGTCACGATAGCGTACGCGGGGGCGTGGCGCTACGTGGAGGCAGTCGGTTGTCACTCCCGGGGCCGTTGAGCGGCCGTGAGCGTTATTGGTCGTCCGATGACCTCCAACGACAAGGGATGGAGCGACTTGAGCCGGGATGAGCGGGGCGGTTTGCCTCTGGATGACGGCCGACGGGCGTCGGGCGCTCCTGATGCGCAGCTGGAAGCGCCTGGGGGTATGGTCAAACGTGCTCATTAATGCTCATTTTGTTCGTGAAGGATCGCAATCCAGGTGGGGTCAAATGGGTCCATTTGGGTTCATTCGCTCCTGAGATTCGGCCCCGGCCGCCGGGCTCGTTGGTGGGTTCTGGTGTGTAGCAGGTCGGGGCTCGCCCTTGGAATTCATGGACTTCGTCCGCCGGACTAAAGGTCGCTCGGCGCTCCAGGAACTCCGGGCTCGTTGGTGGGTTCGGTCGTGTAGCGAGTCGGGGCTCGCCCTCAAAACTCATGGACTTCGTCCGCCGGACTAAAGGTCGCTCGGCGCTCCGGGAACTCCGGGCTCGTTGGTGGGTTCGGTCGTGTAGCAAGTCGGGGCTCGCCCTCGTATCTCTTGGCTTCGCCGCCGGACTAAAGGTCGCTCGGCGCTCCGGGGGCTCCGGGCTCGTTGGTGGGTTCGGGTGTGTAGCTAGTCGGGGCTCGCCCTCGTATCTCTTGGCTTCGCCGCTGGGGACTAAAGGTCGCTTGGCCGCTCCGGGGGCTCCGGGCTCGTTGGTAGGCAGGCCGTGTAGCAAGTCGGGGCTCGC
>ERZ890510.1323-NODE-1323-length-16361-cov-6.320496_pt1 | contig 16361 bp, 16 predicted proteins | sample MGYA00521265_ERZ890510 | MGnify/ENA primary metagenome ERZ890510 (study PRJEB32303, sample SAMEA104408624) | aquatic metagenome | biome: Brackish water; feature: Chemocline; material: water | place: Baltic Sea | collected 2014-10-26T21:54:00 | depth 110 m ...
TATATATTTTTCAATCACTTAAATTTTTTCATTGAAGATATGGTAATGGAAGAGGATTATAATAATGTTATAGAGGAGTTTTATAATGATCAAAATCAGCCGTATATCATCCCCACTTCGGGATAAAGTTAAAAACCTTGAAAATTGTTCCCAACTATCTGGTGATGGAGTTTTTGAAGGTAAATACAATACATCAGGTTCAATTCTTATAAGAAATCATTTTATAGGAGAACTTTCAGCTGATCAAATTATAGTAGATGAAAATGGTAAAGTTGAAGGAAATATAAAATCAAATGAATTAATTATAAGTGGCAATGTGAGTGGTAAAATTAATTCAGATAGTATCGTTATAATGGAAAATGGAAATTTATCTGGTGAAATCATTTACAAACAAATTGCAGTATTTGAAGGTGGTATTATCAATGTAGCAGGCCTTAAACAAGCTACTGAAGAATTAGATAAAGTAGTGGAAATTAAGAAAAAAGTAGCTGATTAATTTGTAAACTATGTCTTTATTGTAAACTCTAAACCCGCCATTGATCCGACGTATAGATTTTGTTTTGTTTTTTTAAATTTTATAATTGCACCAGATATTTCAACATCTATTCCTAAATTATTCATTCTTATTATTTTTCCTTCACTTTTTGTATCTCTATCAGTACAGAAAATTGTAACCTTTTGATCTAAGTACATACTAAATCTCCTAATTTGAATATACTATACAGCGTATTCTTTTAAATGATCTAATTCAACTAAAGATAACGTGGCTATATTCGTTGATTTAAGAAACACCTTAGGAGCTTTTCCTGCTTTATATGCTTCTTTCCAACGTGCTGCACATAAACACCAAGAAACACCTTCACTTAATCCAAAGAAATTATATTCTGGAATAGGAGTACTTAAGTCATTACCGACTGATTTTGAATATATTAAAAAATTTTCTGTTATAGAACAACACACGGTGTGAAGGCCATAATCATCATACCCAGTGTTACAACAATTATCTCTATAAAAACCAGTGACAATATTTTTATCATTATGAAGATCGTAATTACAAGGTTCAAGAATGCCGCCTAATACATTTAATTGCTTGTTATTCCCTCCACCAGAGCTAAACCCATCCATAATTATTTTTCCATATTTATTAATTCATTACATTTGTTCTCAATATCGCTTTCTAATCTTTCCATGAATTCTTTTTTTTTTAATCCAGGAGGTATTTCTGGAAGAATTACCAATGTGATAGCTTTAGATGAAACACTATCTGCATATTTCATAAAACTGTTTTTTGGCCAAAATAACCCTGCATTGTGCGCAACAGGAATAACTGGAATATTACTTTGAGAATAAAGAAAAAATACGCCAGGTAAATATGGTTTTTTAGCGGTTGTAACACCTGGATTCACTCTAGTTCCTTGAGGAAAAATCATCATAGACCTATTTTTTTTTACAGCTAATTTAGCTTTTTTTGCCATTTTTTTTAACGCATTAATTCCTTGATTTCTTGTTATAGGAATAGCTCCAGATCTTAAAAAATATAACCCTATAATAGGCAAAAAAATTAATGCTTTTTTTAAAACTATTGAAGGCATAGCAAACAAATCAGTACAAAAAACAGTTTCCCAAGCTGATTGGTGCTTAATAGCATAAATAACAACTTTATCTTTTGGAGGCAAATTACCTATAACTTTTACATCTAAATTAAGCCACCATTTCATTCCTTTAATCATTATAAGGCACCATATTCTGTTTACAAATAATACAAATGATCTAGGAAAAAGTAGACATGGTAAACATACAGTAACTAAAACACTAGTACCTATATAAAATTGAACATTAAACATTAAAGATCTAAAAAAATTCATAATAAAAGTAACCAAAACACGTGTTAAGTTTTTAATAAAGTAAAGTAATGTAATCCAGATAATGAAGACTTAATTGATATATCATAACCTTCATTTTTACAAAAATGAGAAAAATCTATGGGACTAGCAGGGTCGTCTGAAATGAAAATGATTTGGTCACCTTTTTTTAAATTTTTTAACTCCCTTTTTGCCTTTAATACTGGCAAAGGGCACTTTAATCCAGTAAAATCATGCTCTGGAATCAACTAAATCTCCTTAAAAAAAATCTATAATTAGTTTTAAGCTTATTCAAAGAAGTATTCCATTTTTATTTTACTTGAATGTAATCATGCGAAACTGTAATAAACAAATCATGAGTATATGGGGAAAAATTATTGGAAGCGCATCAGGTTTTGCGTTCGCCGGCCCTATAGGAGGCCTTATTGGAGCCGTTGCAGGACATGCTATAGATAAAGTTCCATCTAAAGATCAATTACCTGAAGAAATAGCTGTTAAACAAATAGGCTTTACAATTGGAGTTATAGTTCTTTCAGCTAAGATGGCAAAAGCTGATGGCAAAGTTACGAAAGATGAAATAATTGCATTCAAGAAAAAAGTAAATTTTCCAAATAATGAAATTAAAAATGTAGGAAGGTTATGGGATCAAGCAAAAAAAACAATTGATGGGTTTGATATTTATGCGAAACAGATAGCAAGTTTATTAGAAGCTAAGTCTCCAGTTTTAGAAGAGTTGTTAAACTTATTATTCTTTATTGCTAAAGCAGATGGAATAATATCTTCATCAGAATTAATTTATCTAAAAAAAGTTAGCACTATTTTTGGATTTACTGATGATCATTTTGATAGAATTTATTCTTCAAACATATATAAGACAATTAATCCCTATCAAGTTTTAGGAGTTACAAAATTCACTCCATTGGAAGAAATTAAAAAAAAATGGAAGAGATTAGCTATAAACCATCATCCTGACAACCTTGTTTCCAAAGGATTGCCAGAAGACTTTATTCAAAAAAGTACTTCTAGGCTTCAAGAAATAAATAATGCTTGGGATATTATCCAACAAAAAAAAATAAGGTAAATATGTCTATTCCTCTAATAACTGTCCAAGACCTTGTGATTTCTCAATCAAATAAGTTGCTCATTAATAAAGTTGATTTTGCAATCCATAGATTCGATCGTATAATATTAGTCGGAGAGAATGGATCGGGGAAAAGCACTCTATTAAAAACAATTAAAGGTACACATGAAAACGATAAGGGAAATATTTGGAAATCACCTAATCTAAAGATTGAATACCTTGATCAAAATCCAAGAATACCAACTATTCATAATCTTTCAGAATTTATCTCTCAAGATATTGAGCATCCAAATATTTCTAAAATTGGTGAAATAATAGAAGAATTAAATATACAAAATGTAGATCTTTCAAAAACAATATCTGGAGGAGAACTTAGAAAAATTTTTATAGCAAAAGCTTTACTTCAAGAACCAGATATAATTCTTTTAGATGAACCAACCAATCATATTGACTTACCTACAATTGGATGGTTAGAGCAAAAGCTAATAAATATTAGAACTACTATGATCGTTATAAGTCATGATCAAGAATTTCTTAAAAAAATTGGTACTAAAACTTTTTGGTTAAACCACGGTAAATTAAGAAAACGTGATGGCCAATACGAAGGTTTTTTTGAATGGTCTGAAGAACTTATAGAAATTGAAAAAAATCAAGCACATAAACTTAAACAAAAAATTAAAATTGAAACTAAATGGTCAATAGAAGGAATATCAGCAAGAAGAAAACGGAATATGGGAAGAGTAAGAGAATTAGATAAACTTAATGAAGATTATTCTAATTTAAAAATAGATAGCAAAAACTCAATTGATATTTCTTTAAACAAAACAAGTGAAACAGGATCAAATGTCATTGAAGCATTAAATTTGAGCTTTAAATTTAATAAAAATGGCGATAAAAAAGATGTGAACAAAGAAATTATTAAAGATTTTAATTACAAAATTAAACGTCTTGATAGAATTGGAGTTATAGGAGCAAATGGAAGTGGGAAAACTACTTTAATAAAACTTTTTCAAGGAATCTATCAACCAACATCAGGAACAATTAAAATTGGTGAAAGACTAAATATTAAATATTTCGATCAAAATAAAGAAACCTTGGATTTAGACAGCACACCATGGAAAACCTTAACACCAAGCGGCGATCATGTTGAGTTTCAGGGCCATAAATTACATGTATTATCTTATCTTAAAAAATTTTTATTTGATGAAAAAAAATCAATGCAAAGTAATTCCACTTTGTCAGGTGGTGAAAAAGTAAGGCTGTTATTATCAAAATTATTTTTAAACGAGCATAATTTTTTAATTTTAGACGAACCCACAAATGATCTTGATTTTGAAACTTTGAATCTGCTTAAGGATAATATTAAAAATTATGATGGAACAGTTTTAATTGTTAGTCATGATAGATATTTCTTAGATGCAACTATAAATAAACTTATAGTTTTTGAAAATGACAATAAAATTTTGAATCATTCAGGTAATTTTTCTGAATATTATGTTAAATATGGATTCTCAAAACTAAAGTTTTTAAAATTAAAAGATCAAAACAAGGTCTTAAAGAAAAGCAATCAAATAAATCAAAATAAATCAAAAATAAAATTAAGTTTTAAAGAAGATTTTGATTTAAAATCATTACCAAAAAAGATTGAAAATTTAGAATTAAAATTAGCTAAATCAGAACATATTTTAAATAATAATAATCTATATGATGAAGATAGAAATAAATTTAATCTAATTATTAATGAGATATCTCTTTTAAAAGAACAACTTTCTAAAGCAGAGAATGATTGGCTTGATCTACAGTTATTGCAAGATGAAATTAATAATTTTAAATAATTTTAATTATAACTATTTAACCCTTGACCAAATTACATAGTAAACTTATTTATTAAAATATCAGAGAGTTGAGTAGTTGCTGTTTTATTACAGAGGAAAGTCCGGGCTCTACAGAAATAAAGTGCTGGATAACATCCAGCGGGGGTAACCCTAGGGAAAGTGCCACAGAAAATATACCGCCATTTTTTTGGTAAGGGTGAAATGGTGTGGTAAGAGCGCACCGCATTTCTAGTGATAGAAATGGCATGGTAAACCCCACTTAGAGCAAGACCAAATAGAAGAAACATATTTTGTATTTCTGCAAAGTTTCTTGGGTAGGTCGCTAGAAAAGTTTAGCAATAAACTTTCAAGATGAATAACTACTATCAAAATTTTAGATACAAAACCCGGCTTATAGACTCTCTGATAATTTCTGTAAAAAAACAAAATATCATTTATAATGATAATTTAATAAATTTTCCATAAATAACATATATTTTCCCATTGACTCCCATAAAAACCCATGATATCCCATTATAATATGTATTTGTTATTTGGAGCATAATAGAGAAATTATTTTTTAATTAACATGACCAATTTCATAAGTGCTTGTTAAAATTTACTAAGGATCTTATTAGAATTATGTTTTTATCAACCTCACATAATAAAATTGATCTAAAATGTCGAGTATCCATTCCTGCTTCATATAGACTCAATCTTGAAAAAGAAAGTAGTCCATTAATTTTGTTTAAAAGCCTTCAATTTAAATGCATTGAAGGAACCACCGCTAATCGAATGCAACAGTATATTGATGCAATAGATCAGCTAAACGCTTTGTCTGATGAAGCTGCAGTTTTAAGAATGATGATGGCAGACGCCTTTGAAATGAAATTTGATAGTGGTGGCAGAGTTATTATTCCAGAAACATTAATGGATTTTTCTGGTTTAACAGATAAAGCTGTTTTCATGGGAATAGGAGAATCTTTTTATATTTGGTCACCTTCTGAATATCAAATTCAATATGATTATTCACAGCAAATACTAAAAGAAAAAGGTCCTCCAAAATTAATTTTAAGTAAAAGCAGCCTTTTAAAAGATGTTAGTAATGAATAACGAAAGTTTACATATTCCAGTCTTATTAGAAGAAACTTTAAATGCTTTATTAATTGAAGATGGTGAATTTTATATTGACGCAACTTTTGGGTTAGGAGGTTATAGCAAAGCAATTTTAAAAAAAAATAATTGTAAAGTTCTTGCAATAGACAGAGACCCCGAAGCAGAAATTATAGCTGCTCAATTAAAGAAAGATTTTAAGAACAGATTTTTTTTTATCAATGGCAATTTTTCTGAAATTGTTAAATTTGTTAAAATGCTAGAAATAGAAACAGTAGCTGGAATAACTTTTGATTTAGGTGTTTCTAGCCCTCAATTAGATCAAGGAAACAGAGGTTTTTCTTTTAGATTAGACGGTCCTTTAGATATGAGAATGTCAAAAAAAGGAGCAACTGCAGAAGAGTTCATTAATCAGGTTGAAGAAGATACCCTTGCAAACATTATCTATGAACTTGGTGATGAAGTTTTTTCAAGAAGAATTGCTAAAAATATTGTCAGAGAAAGATCCGCACAATCTATAACAAATACTGCACAATTAGCGTCAATCGTAAGAAATTGTGTTCCTAAAATTAATCATAAAATTCATCCTGCTACTAAAACTTTCCAAGCTATAAGAATGTATTTAAATGACGAAATTTCTGAATTAGAGCATGGGTTAATAGCTGCTGAAAAAATTTTAAAACCAAATGGTATATTAGCTGTAGTATCTTTTCATTCTATTGAAGATAGAATAATTAAAAAATTTTTTTTAAAGTGTTCAAAAAATAGTCCTACATCTCGTTATTTGCCTGACTTAATTTCTTCAGCACATAGTTTAAAAATAATTACAAAAAAACCTATACTTCCGTCAGAAGAAGAAATTTTAAAAAATAAAAGATCTAGATCAGCTAAGTTGCGTATTGCAGCTAGAACTTTTTCTCCATCTTTATATGGAGAAATTTCATGATAAGATATCCGTCGTTTTCGTTTGTATTTTTTATAATTTTTATTGCAATTTCTTTGTATCAAATAAAATATTTTATTTTAAAAAGAGAAGTAGAGCTTGCTAAAATTAATCAAGATATAATGTTAACAAAGTCAGATATAAATATTCTTAGAGCTGAATTAAACTATCTAAAAAGGCCAGATAGAATAGAAAAACTAGCAATAGAAAAATTAAACATGAAGCCGATTCTTCCAATAGATATTTGGAATATAGAAGATTTAGTTAGCACTCAAAATATAATAAATAATGGAGAATTATTATAAAAATTCTTAATATTATTTCCTATCAAAACAATAAAATTCAAATGCCCAATATAAGAAAAGGCAAGCTGTTCGTTTGCGGATTTATTTTAATGGCATCATTTTTCACTATAGGTTATAGAACGGTTAGCTTGGCTAATATTAACAAATATGATGAAGCTACAAAGGTGATAAAGAACAATGACACCTCATCATATATAAAAAAAAATGTAGCTCGCGGAGATATTTTTGATAGGAATAAAAATCTTTTAGCTACAACAATTGATATTTCAAGTTTAAGTATTAATCCTCAAAATATCTTAAATAAAAAAGAAACCATTTCAAAGCTCAAAATTATTTTTCCATCAATTAATGAAACTATTTTATTAAAAAAAATAAATACTACAAAAAACCAAATCAATTTAATTAGAGAGATAACCCCTAAAGATCATGTTGATGTTCTAAAAGCTGGAATTGAAGGAATTATAATAGAAAAAAAGAATAAACGAGTTTACCCAGGGAATAGCTTGGCATCTCATATTCTCGGCAACACTGATATAGATGGCAAAGGAACTGCAGGGATTGAAAAATCATTTGATAACAAATTATTAAATGGCCAAGATGTTAATTTATCAATTCATGCAGGAGTTCAGCATATTTTAAAAACTGTCCTTTCTGAACAAATCAGTAAATTTGAAGCTGAAGGTGGAGCAGGTGTAATTATGAATGTAAATTCTGGAGAAATTTATGCTCTTGCATCTTTTCCTGATTACAATGCAAATAATTATAGAAAATCGTCTGATGAGCAGCTCTTTAATAGAGCCTCTAAGGGCACATATGAACTTGGATCAACTTTAAAATTGATAACTGCTGCAATTGCTTATGAAAGTAAATTAATTAAAGAAACTGATTTATTTGATGTATCAAAGCCTCTAAAAATATCTTCAAGAATTATAAATGACGACCATGCCTTAAAATTGGCTATCAATATACCTGAAATAATAGTTCATTCAAGCAATATAGGCTCTGCTTTGATAGCTGAAAAAATTGGGCCAGATATACAGCTTAAATTTTTAAAAAAATTAGGTCTTTTTGATACTGTAAAACTTGAAATTCCTGAAATCGGCAATCCTCAAATAATAACTGATAAAAAAAAAATATCTACAATGACTATTTCTTATGGGCATGGAATTTCAATTACCCCAGTTCATCTTTCAGCAGCCACTGCATCAATCATAAATGGTGGATTGAAGGTGAGCCCAACTTTAATAAAAAATTCATTAAAAAACATTAAGAAAAAACGTATTTTTTCTAATAACACATCTACTGAAATGAAAAATATAATGAGATTAGTTGTCAGTAATCGATATGGGACAGGGAAAAAAGCTGAGGCACCAGGCTACTTAGTTGGTGGAAAAACTGGAACAGCTGATAAAGTAAAAAAATCAGGTGGATATTTTAAAAACAAAAATATTGTAGCGTTTACTGGAGGCTTTCCAATTAATGAGCCCAAGTTTGTAATAACAGTAATGATAGATAATCCTAAGGGGCAAAAGTTTTCACATCGCAGTACTGCTGGCTGGATTGCGGCTCCTGTTATAAGTAAATTAGTAACTAGAATTGCTCCAATTCTTGGAATAAATCCTCAAACTGATAAGACCTTAGCTTTTACTAATCAATTATTAAAATATAAAATAAGAGGAGATGAATTATAAAATGATGCTCTTCAAAGACTTGGTTTCAACAAATCCTTCTCTTAAATCAAAATTAAATAATTTTGAAAATAAATTATTATTAAAGGTATCAGGTGTTACCTCTAATAGTAAAGAGGTTAAACCTGGATTTATTTTTGTTGCTATAAAAGGTCTTCAATACGATGGCTCTAACTTTATTAAGGAAGCTAAAAAAAATGGCTCAGCTTTAATCATTTCAGAGAAATTAAATGAAGAAGATATTATTACGATAAAAAAAGGTTGCTCAAGACATATTTATGCTCTCTTGTCTGCTTCTTATTACAAAAATCAACCTCAACAAATAATTGGCGTTACCGGAACCAATGGCAAAACTTCTGTAGTTGAGTTTTGTCGTCAAATATGGGATCAAGCAGGTTGGAAGGCTGTTTCGATGGGAACACTTGGTACAAGAATGCCCAAAAATACAATGTTAAATCAAAGTGAACACTCTAAAAACAAACTAACCACATTTGAACCTTCAATATTATATAAACAATTAAACGACATGGCTAAAGATATATCTCACGTTGCTCTTGAAGCTTCTTCACATGGTATTGATCAATGTAGATTAGACGGCGTTAATTTTTCAGGAGCTGTTTTTACAAATCTATCACATGACCATATAGACTATCATAAAACAGAAGAAAATTATTTTTCTGCGAAAAAAAGACTTTTTACAGATATTTTAAAAAAAAATTCTGCCGTAGCAATTAACATTGATGATCCTCATGGAATGTTATTATATGAACAATTAATAAAATTGCCCTTGTTTATCTTAACTTTTGGGAAAAATAAAAAAGCAGACATTGTAATAAAATCAATAACTCAAAATAATAATTCTATAGATTTAGAAATAAAATATAATAACGTTATTTATTCATCTCCTATTGGTATGATTGGTGATTTTCAAGCATATAATGTCATAGCTTCTGCTACTATATGTATAGCTTTAGGAATGGATCCTAATTTTGTTTTTAAATCTTTAAGTGATCTTCAACCTGCTCCTGGGAGAATGCAAATAGTTTCAGGGCATCCAAAAGATGCATCAATAATTATTGATTATGCTCATACACCAGAAGCATTATCTTCTACTTTAAGTGCATTAAGACAAAACACAAAAGGAAGAATAATTACTCTTTTTGGATGCGGAGGCGATAGAGATAAATTAAAGAGAAAAATAATGGGCAATATTGCTCAACAACAATCTAATCAAGTAATTGTTACTGATGACAACCCAAGAAATGAACTTTCTTCAGACATTAGAAAAGAAATCTTATTAGGTTGTCCAAATGCTATTGAAATTCCTGACAGAAATAATGCTATAAAATACGCTATATCTGAATTAAAGAAAAATGACTTATTACTTATAGCTGGCAAGGGCCATGAATCATTTCAAGTGATTGGTAATCAAAGCCTTCCTTTCAATGATTATAATGTAGTAAAAGAAACAATTAAAAATCTTATCAACCATGGACATTAAATTGATACCTTTATGGACAAAAAAAGAATTAATTAAGGCAATCAGCGCGACTGATCCCACTGATAATTTTTTAGTGAAAGAGAAAACAGAAATATTAGGCGTTAGCATTAACGATAAAACTATTAAAAAAGGTGATTTATTTATTCCTATAAAAGGGAATAAATTTGATGGTCACAATTTCATTGAATCTGCAATAAAAAATGGAGCCGTAGGAGTTATTGCTTCAGATTTTAAATTAGCTAAAAAGTATAACGCATTATATGTCAATGATACAAAAAAAGCATTAATCAAAATGGCACAATTTGCGAGAAAAAGATTTAAAGGTAAAACTATTGCTATCACAGGAAGTACTGGGAAAACCAGTGCCCGTTATATAACTTCAACAATTCTAAAAAAATATGGTGAAACTCATTATAGCCAAGGCAATAATAATAATTTAATTGGTGTTTGTTTAACCTTATCTAGATTGCCTGCAACAAAAAAATATTGTGTATTAGAATTGGGTATGAACCACATAGGTGAAATAGAAGAATTAACAAAAATAGTTCTACCAAATATTGTCTTAATTACAAATGTTTCAAACTCGCATATAGCTAATTTTAAAAATGAAAAAGAAATTGCTGAGGCCAAAAGTGAGATTTTTTTAGGATTAAAAGATCCATCTTCAGTTATTTTGAATGCTGATAATAAATGGTCTAATTTATTATTTAAAAAATCAAAAAAAGCAAAAACTAAGATTCATTTTTTTGGATTTAAAGATAATTCTAAGACTAAAATTATAAAAATTGAAGATAAAAAAAACGGGTCTATCGTATCTTTTAATAATATTAAAAATTGGCATTTAAAATATCTGAATTCTATTCAAGCGATAAATGCATTAGCAGCTCTCTCTATTTTGAATGAATTAAATTTAGATATATCAATTGGAATGAAGATAATTAGTGAAATGAAACCTTTACCAGGAAGAGGTGAAATAATAACAATAAATTTTGAATGTAAAAATAAATCGTTTCTAATTGATGATAGTTATAATGCAAGCCCTGCTGCAATGGGGGCTGCTCTTTTAAGTTTCTATAAATCAAAATCATCCTTACAAGACTATGAAACTGTTATTATTATTTCTGATATGCTAGAGCTTGGGAAAGATGCTGCAAAATTACATGCAAACTTAATTCCTATAATTAAAAAAATTAATCCAGATATTTTAATTACACTTGGGTCTGAAACTTTAAAAATTGCTATAGAATTGAATTTAAATAAAAAAATTATATCTTATCATGACATTGAGCAATTATTAAAAGATTTACCAAAAATTTTAAAACCTAAGCAAAATATTCTTGTGAAAGGTTCAAATGGAACAGGTCTTTGGAAATTAGTTAATTTTGTTAAAAATGAATATAACTATCAGGAGAGTAATAATGCTGCCTGATTTTTTCTTAAATTATACTGATTACTTTCAACCTTTAAATTTATTTAAATATATAACATTTAGATCAATTGGTTCCCTACTAACAGCTTTAATAATAAGTTTTGTTTTTGGATCAAAGATTATTAATTTTTTAAAAGCAATGCAAAAACATGGTCAACCTATTAGAGGCGATGGCCCAAAAAATCATATTATATTGAAAACTGGAACTCCTACTATGGGAGGTTTGTTAATATTGCTGGCATTTACAACTTCAACAATTTTATGGGCAAAATTAAATAATTTATATATATGGATTGTGATTAGTGTCGCTATCACATATGGATTGATAGGCCTTGTAGATGATTGGCTAAAGGTATCTAAAATGTCATCTAATGGTCTAAAGAGTTACCAAAAACTTATTCCACAAATTATTATAGCTTTTTGTGCAGCTTTAATTTTAAAAGAAAACACTCCTGTTGATTTGCACAATTACCTTTCCATTCCCTTTCTTAAAGAAAGCGTTTTCTTTTTAGGAATATTTTATATTCCTTTTGTTATAATAGTTATAGTTGGATCATCAAACGCTGTTAATCTTACGGATGGTCTTGATGGACTTGCAATAGTTCCTGTTATGATAGCCGCTGCCTCTTTTGGAATTATAGTATACTTAACCGGTCACATTAATTTCTCATCTTATCTACAAATTAGCTATATCCCTGGATTAGGTGAAATAGCTGTTTTATTAGGAGCTATAATTGGAGCTGGATTAGGTTTTTTATGGTTTAACGCACCTCCAGCAATGGTTTTTATGGGAGATACAGGGTCTTTGTCACTTGGGGGCGTTATTGGGGTAACAGCTGTCGCTGCACGACACGAATTAGTATTAATTATAATTGGAGGCTTATTTGTGCTTGAAGCTGTATCAGTGATTGTTCAAGTTTTATCCTTTAAGCTTACAGGTAAACGTGTTTTTAGAATGGCTCCATTACATCATCATTTTGAACAAAAAGGTTGGGCTGAATCAACAATAGTCGTTAGATTTTGGATAATCGCAGTTATTCTGGCTCTTATTGGATTATCTACTCTTAAACTTAGGTAAAAAATTGAAAAATATAAGTTATTTTAATGATAAATATGTTGGGGTTCTAGGATTAGGGCTATCAGGAAATGCAGCAGCTAACGTATTAGTTAAGTCTAATGCAAATGTCTTTGTCTTCGATGATAAAAAAAATAAATCTTTAGTACCTAAAAAAACAACATGGCTAAATTACAAAGATTGGGATTGGGAAAAAATTGATACTTTATTTGTTTCACCTGGTATACCTATAAATTCTACAAAAACTCATGAAGCTATCAAAATAGCAAAAAAAAATAATGTAAATATACTCAATGAAATTGACTTATTTTTTCTAACAAGACCAAGTGCAAAGATTATTGGTGTTACAGGAACGAACGGCAAATCTACCACTGTTGCCTTGTTAAATCATATTTTAACTTTTAATAAAATTAATAGTGTAATTGGTGGTAATTTTGGTTTACCAGCATGTGAAATTATTGATCCAGGGAAAAACGGCGTCATTATACTTGAACTATCCAGCTATCAATTAGATGGAGCATCTAAACTGTCATTACATGCTGCAGCTATAATTAATATAACACCTGATCATATAGATTATCATGAAGATTTCCATAATTATATAAAAAGTAAATTAAAAATTATAAGTTTTTTAAATCAAGATTCTAAATTAATCATAAGTAATGATGATCCATTTCTGAAGAAAATAATTAATACACAAGAAATACCTAAATCAAAGTTAATAAAAGTTAACCGATCAATTGGGAAAAATTTTGTTCAAAATAGTATTTATTTATCTGGAAAACATAATCATATAAATGCTGCAATCGCAATTGCACTAGCTCAAACTATGAAATTAAATGAAGAACAAATAAAACAAGCAATAAATAGTTTCAAAGGACTGCCGCATAGACTAGAGCAAATATTCTTTTCAGATAAAATTAGAATAATCAATGACAGCAAAGCAACTAATGGAGAAGCCACCGCAGCAGCTTTAAGCTCATTTAAAAATATTTTCTGGATAGCTGGAGGAAGACCTAAAAGTGATGGAATTGGTAAAGCTTCGAATTGTTTAAAAAATGTTCTTAAGATTTTTCTATTTGGAGAATCTTCTGAGTTTTTTTCAAAACAAATTTTAGCTCTCAACAAACACATTCCAGTAATTTATTGCGAAACATTAGAAAATGCCACTAAACTTGCTATACATAAAAGTCAAAATTCAGAATTAAAACACATAATCATATTATTATCACCTGCAGCTGCTAGCTTTGATCAATTTAAAAACTTTGAAGAAAGAGGTGATCACTTTAAAAAAGCAGTCAATCTATATTCCCAAAAAGGTAATCTAGTATGTTGATATCACGTTCAGATAGATCGATTATTGCACTCTGGTGGTGGACCATTGATAGATTTTTACTAACTTTATTTAGTATTTTAATAATAATTGGTATTTTTTTAGTTATGGCATCAAGTCAACATCTAGCTCAAAGCTTTAATATATTTTCTCATTATTTCACTATAAGACACATTTTATTTGTAATTATCAGCTTGCCAATAATTTTTATATTTTCATTACTTAATCAAAAGAAAACAAAAGCAATTAGCATTATTGGGTTAATAATCACAATTTTTTTAATGTTAGTTATTTTAATTAATGGAAATGAAATTAAAGGCGCACAAAGATGGATATATTTTTCTGGATTTAGCTTTCAACCTAGTGAATTATGTAAGCCATTTTATGTTATTGTTAATGCTTGGTTTTTAACATTATGGATTGAAGGAAAAAATTTTCCAGGATGGGCATGGTCTATTGTTTCATTAATTTTAATATCTTCATTATTATTAATTCAACCAGATGTAGGTATGACAATAGTAATAATTTTAACATGGTGTTTTCAATTGTTCATTACAGGCATACCTCTAATTATAATAATTTGTTTAACATTCGCTGTCCCTCTTTTTTTAATTATGACTTATCATAATTTTGATCATGTAAAAATTAGAATTGATGGATTTCTTGAAGGAACAACATATCAAGTTTCAAAATCTCTACAATCATTTGAGTCTGGAGGTTTTTGGGGCACCGGTCCAGGAGAAGGTTTTTATAAAAAATTTCTGCCTGATGCTCACTCTGATTTTGTTTTTGCTGTAGCAGCAGAAGAATACGGTATTTTAATATGTTTAATAATTATACTAATTTATAGTTTAATTGTTTATAGAGCATTTAAATTATCTTTCATTAATAAAAATCTCTTTTTTATAATTGCTGTAAGCGGATTAACTTTTCAATTTGGAATTCAAACTTTAATTCATATGGCAAGCAATACAAATTTAATACCTACAAAAGGTATGACACTACCATTTTTGTCGTATGGAGGTTCTTCAATGATCTCTTCAGCAATAATAGCAGGTATTTTACTATCTCTAACAAGAAAAAATATCTCACTGAATCCTATCAAAAAACAAATTCACTTAAAGTCAAATAATGAATAAAATTGATCAAATTTTTAATAATACAATGGTTGTTGCGGCAGGAGGAACAGGTGGACATATTTTTCCTGCTCTATCTTTGATTGAAAAAATAATAGATTTAAAATTAATTGTCATTACTGATAATAGAGGAGAGATATTTTTTAAAAATTTTTTTAAAAAAAGTAAAATTAATTTTAAAGATAAAAATTCTAATTATCAATTAATTGTTCAAGATTTAACAAGCCCTAGTAATAAAAATTTACTAAAAAAGTTAATCTCATTTTTCAAATTCTTAATTAGTACTATAAAACTGTTAAAATTGTTTATATATAAAAGGCCAAATTTAATAATGGGGTTTGGAGGATATCCATCTGTAGTTCCTGTGATAATTGGTAAAATACTAGGAATACCTACAATAATTCATGAACAAAACGCTATTTTAGGAAGAGCAAATAAATTTCTTTCTAATTTTTCAAATATATTAGCTTTATCTTTCAAAGATACAAAGTTGAATGAAAAAAGATATAATTCAGTATTCACTGGAAATTTTGTTAGAAAAGAATTCAATATAATTGGAAAATCAGAATATGTAGCTCCAAATTACAAAAATCAATTTTGTATTTTAATTATGGGGGGGAGCCTTGGGGCAAGCTTTCTTTCTGAAGAAATGGCTAATTTGTTATGCACTCTTCCTGTTAAATATAAAAAAAGACTACTAGTCTTCCATCAAGTAAAAGATTATGATATTTCAAAGGTAAAAAAACTTTATATTAAAAATAAAATTAAAGCTGAAGTAAGCTCTTTTTTTAATGATGTTTTTATAAAATTTAAAAAAACACATTTGATAATAGCAAGATCAGGTGGCTCTAGCGTAGCAGAAATAATAGCCACACATATTCCATCAATATTAATTCCCTTGCCTACAGCATTAGATAATCATCAAAAAGAGAATGCTGCATTTATTGCAAGCATTAAGGGTGGTTGGCTTTTAGATCAAAACACATTTAACTCTAAAGAATTTATTATTTTAATTAAAAATTTAATGATAAATCCAAAAAAACTTAAAGAAGCAAATTTAAATATAAAAAATATATCTATA
>ERZ890510.1327-NODE-1327-length-16338-cov-7.719769_pt1 | contig 16338 bp, 14 predicted proteins | sample MGYA00521265_ERZ890510 | MGnify/ENA primary metagenome ERZ890510 (study PRJEB32303, sample SAMEA104408624) | aquatic metagenome | biome: Brackish water; feature: Chemocline; material: water | place: Baltic Sea | collected 2014-10-26T21:54:00 | depth 110 m ...
TCCAATATCCACCACGCCGGGGGACGCCCCGCCTGCATGAGGCGCTGCTGCCGCAAGATAATCAACGCCGACGGCGACGTTCCCTCCAAACTGGATGTCCGGAACCAGTACCGAGGGCAACAACTTGGCCTGCTGGGACCAAGTCCCGCTGCGCTCGAACACGTATGCGGCGCCCTCAGGATTGGCACCGCCGAGCGGTACCGAAAACCCATCCGCGCCCACGGCAAGTATGTTTCCCAGCAGCGCAACCGTGCCCCCAAAACTATCACCTACGGCAGCGTCCGAGGCCGTCAGTTTCGCAGCCTGCGACCATGTTGCGCCGGTCTTGGTGAACACGTACACCGCGCCACCGAAAGAGGCGGCCTCGCCGCTCACCGGTGCACCGAACGCGGCAGTACCCCCGTCGAGCGAGATCGAATCGCCGAACGCCTGACCTTGGGCCGTTGCGCGGTCATCTGCCACCAGTTTCGCGGTCTGATTCCAAACGCTGCCTGTGCGATTGAAGACATACACGGTGCCCGGTGCGAGCGGCGAGAAGTCACCGATAGCTTCAGTCCCGTCGAGGTGATACAAAGCGTCTGTCATCAGCTCGTCCCCGTCCAACGCGAGACGCCTTCCGAACAGATCCCCATCGTCCCCGTCGCTCGGACTGAGCGTGGCCTGCTTCGTCCAAGTGCTGCCGGTGCGCGTGTACACGTACACCGCTCCAGGCCCCGTTGCGAACCCTGGTACCGAATTCGACGCGCCGATAGCAATGGTGTCCCCGGAAATCGCCACAGAGATGCCGTAGCTGTCGATGTCAGAGACGCCCGCTTCTGCCAGCGTTGCCTGAAGGCTCCAGGTCGTCCCTGTCCGAACGAACACGTAAGCGGCTCCCGCACCGGGCTCCGCGCCGACATCCGTTCCAGGGGCAGTGGCAACGAGCGTATCCCCATCGATGTCTACGGCAAAACCGAATAGGTCGAATTCATGGGTCGTTGGGGTTACCGGCGCGGTGATTTTGGCCTGCTGTGACCAGATGCTCCCAGACTGAGCGAAGACGTAGATGACGCCCGCATTCATACCCAACTGGTCATCTAGTGGGCCGCCAGCAACGATCGTGTCGCCGTCCGCAGCGAGGGAGTCGCCGACGCGATCTCCGTTGGTCACATCGCTGCCCTTGAGGATGGTTTCGCTGCCGATAGTCAGCGCAAATGCAGCGGCGGGAAAACCCAGCAGCCCCAGCGCCACGATCATCATGGCTATCGCGCGTCTGACGTTACCTAAAGTCCGGTTCTTGGCGATGGTACCCCACTCACTCTCGACAGTCTGCGAATTCTAGCAGTTTGGTGGGGTTCCATGAGAAGTTCTTCGGTATGGCTCGGTGTGGATGCTGAATGTGACGTTAGGTGAGTAGGGGAGCGGGGATGGTTAGGAGAGCGCGAAGGTGGAGCCGGCGTTGGTGCGGGAGACTTCGATGCGGACGGGGAAGGCTTCTTTGATCTCGTCGATGTGGGTGATGACGAGGATGCGCTGGAAGCGGTCTTCGATCGCTTTGATGACGTCTAGGACGCGGTCGCGGCCGTCGGCGTCCTGGGTGCCGAACCCTTCGTCGATGAAGAGGGTCGGGAGCGGCGCACCGGCGCGCCAGGCAAGTAGCTTGCTGAGGGCGATGCGTAGGGCGAAATCCACGCGGAAACGCTCGCCACCGCTGTACATCTCATAGTTGCGCGTGCCGAGTTCGTCAGAGACTACGATGTCGAGGGTTTCCACGCTTTCGGAGCCGTCTGCACCCCTGCCGGTTCGGCGGGCGCGTTGTGTCTCCAGCTTCAGAGACATACGCCCTTCTGTCATTTGTTTCAGCAGATCGTTGGCCTCATCCTCCAGCCTGGGGATCGCCGCCTCGATGAGCAGCGCTTGCACGCCGCCTTTGCCGAATGCGAGGGCGAGTTCGCCGTAGGCTGTAGATTCTTCCACCATGTCTTTGCGGCCCTGCTCTTGCTCCTTTAGCAGCGCCTCTGCTGCTGTGATCGCTTCGAGTTGGTTCGCCAGGGATCCCCTTTGGGCTTGGAGTTCGTCGCGGGCCTTGCCCGCCGCCGCCGCCTCGGCCTCAACCGCAGCACGCTGTGCCCGGTAGGAGTCCAGCTCGGCGATCTGCTTCTCGATGACTGTCCGCTGCTCTGCGACCCTGGTGATCTCCGCCTCGGCCTCCGCTACGCGAGCCTGCACGCGCAATAGCGCTGCCTCGTCTTCTGGGCGGCGCGTCTGGGCCTGGGCCAGCGCCTGATGCTCGCCGTCCCAACGCTCCAACTGACTGACGGCCTGATCAGCCGCCGTCACCGCATGGGAATCGAACGCCAGTTCGGCGATGCGCACCCGTAGGGCCTGCGCGTCGGCCATCTCTGACGCGGCGTACTCACCCGACTCCAGACGCGCCTCGGCGGCGGCGAGATCGGTGGTGGCGTCCGCCAATACCAACTGCGCCTGCTTCGCCTCGTCGCGCTGAACGACCAGACGGGCGTTCTCGGCGTCCAACCGCCTGCGCTCGCCCTCGATCTGCTCGCGGGCGGCCTTGGTCTTGCCAGCCAGATCAGCCGCCTGTGCGTCTAGCCGCGCGACCTCGGACACCTGGGCTTGGTGGCGCTCCAGCATCTCGCGGATCTCCGTCTCGTACGACGCCTCGATGCGCTGGAGTCCCTCGGGGCCTAGGCCAGTGCCGCATAGCGGGCACGCCGCCGCATCTTCGTGGTCATGGGATAGCAGCGCGATCTTGCCCCGCGTCTCCTTGCCGAGTTCGGCGATGCGGACGTTGTCCTGCTCTAGACGTCGGGCCTCCAAGCGCAGCGCTTGCTCCTGCTCCTGCGCGCCTGATGCCTCGACGGACTGCGCATCCATCGCCTTCAACTCTGCGACCACTTCTGCCAGGCGCGCCTCGACGGCTGCGAGCGACGCCGCTTTCGGCGTGAGTTCTTCGTTGAGGCGATGTCGCAACCGCACTATCTCGCTCTCGAGTCCGGCACGTGCCGAGCTGATGCGCTGGTCCATCGGTGATAACTCGCGCTGGAGTCCTGCTACGGACTGCGCTGCCGCGTTCAACGTGCGGAGGCGTTCGCGCGCCTGCTGTAACGCTGCGTGGCCTTGCTCGATCTCCGCTGCGCGTGCTTCGGCCTGGCGCCATCCGATCAATCGACGCTCGACCTCCAGCATCTCGACGCGGTCCTGATCGCGCCTGGCAACCGCCCGAGCCGATTGCGCGCTAAGTTCGACTGCCTCTGCGCTGCGACGCTCTAGGTGCTCCACCTGCGTTCGCAGGAGCGATAGTCGCTGGTCCACGGACGTGGTCCGAAGCTGCGCGGCCTCCAGCTCGCCGTCAACACGCTGAAGCGCCTCACGAACCTGATCGCCCAGCGCCACCTGCTCGCGCAGTCGCTCAAGGTGGAACGACGAAGCGGACAGGGCACTCTGGAGATCGCGGTTGTGGAGCTTGGCGCGCTCCTCGAGGCGGTCGTAGATACCGAGGCCCAGCACACGCGCCAGCACTTCTTTGCGCTGACTCGCGGTGGCCATGGCGAACAGGTCGGCGCGCCCCTGCACGAGGTACGCGCTGTTGACGAAGGTGTCGTAGTCCATGTTGGTACGACGGATGATGTCAGCTTGCGTCTCGCTGATGGTGTCGCCAGTGATCGGCCGATAGTCGGCACCGGTGAACACGCCCAACTCCAGCGACGTTTGCGGCGTTTTGCGCGCACGCGAGTAGCGCCTGGTGGCCCGATACCGCTCCTGGCCGATGTCGAACTCCAATTCCACGAACATCTCATCCTGTCCGTGGTGGAGGAGCTGATCTTGGCGTTGTCCGCGAGCCCGGCCCCACAGCACCCAGGTGATGGCGTCGAGCAGCGCTGATTTGCCGTTGCCGTTGGCGCCACACAGGCATGCGACATGCACATTTTCAAGACGCAACGTAGGGGCTGCATCGCGGTAAGAGAGGAAGTTATGGACGGTCAGGCTGATGGGGAGCAATAAGACCTCGCCCTATCTATTCAATCTAAGCTAATGAGCGGATTCTACACGCCGATAACACGTGCGAAACATTCTTGAGCGATGATGGTGAAAGCGGCAATGGGCGCATGTCTTTTGTTGCTCAGGGTGCAGGTTCAACCTCAGGCCTCTGGCCTCGGCCTTAGGAGTAGCGACATGATCCGAGACGCGACGGCAGACGACCTTGGCGAGATAGTCGCTATCTACAACGCTTCCATCCCCGGACGGCTGGCCACGGCCGACCTCACTCCCGTGTCCGTCGACTCGCGTCGAGCCTGGTTCGCGGAGCACGACCCCGCGCATCACCCGCTGTGGGTATACGACGACGACGACGTCGTCGCTGGCTGGCTTTCGCTCGGCTCGTTCTACCAACGCGCCGCGTGGGATGCCACGGCCGAGGTCAGCGTTTACGTGAGCCCAGGCCACCAGAAGCGTGGCCTCGCTGCAACGCTGCTCAGCGAGGCTATCTCCCGGGCACCAGAGTTTGGCCTAACGTCCCTGGTGGCGCTCATATTCGGTCACAACCAGCCCAGCCTGAACCTCTTCCACCGATTCGGGTTCGACGACTGGGGCAACATGCCCGAGGTCTGCGATGTCGACGGCATCAAGCGGGACGTGATGATCTTGGGGCGTCATGTCGCCTGAGAAGGGGATGTCCTTGTGAGCCTTACCCCTGTTCGGTACAATTTGATTGTGAATTCGTTTGCAATCTCCCGGGTGGGTTCGCCTCTGGAAGCCCTCTCCCGGCGCTCAAGTGAGGCCGCCGCCCTATGACCCTCAAGATCGTGGTTACGGCCAAGCAGGTCATCGACCCCGAAACCCCCACGTCAGCGTTCGGTATCGACTCTAACGCCGTCACCGTGCCGTCCAACCAGTCGCCGGTAATCAACGGCTTTGACGAGCAGGCCATCGAGGCCGCTCTTCGCCTGAAAGAGGCCTCTGGAGACGCACACATAACGGTGGTGTCGGTCGGCTCGGGCTTCGCGCTCGATGTCATCAAGAAACCGCTCGCCATGGGTGCCGACGAACTGATCCTCCTCGACGATCCAGCGTTCGATAACGCAATCGACCCTACGGTGACGGTCGCGGCGCTTGCCGCAGCGATACGCAAGATCGGTGACGTGGACGTTGTACTCGCAGGTCGGCAAGCGAGCGACTGGGACAATGCGCAGGTGCCGATAGGGGTCGCTGAGGCGCTGGGTTGGCCTGTGGCCACGGTTGCGAAGAAGGTAGACATCAACGGCACGACGCTCCGCGTGGAGCGCGTGCTACCCGACGGCCATGAGGTGGTAGAGGCTGACCTGCCCGCAGTGGTCACCGTCTCCAACGAGCTCGGCACACCTCGCTACCCCAACATGCGCGGCATCATGGCCGCGCGCCGGGTGCAGCCGACGGTCTGGTCGGCGGCAGACCTCGATCTGGCGATCGGCTCCCTCAGCCCAGCGTTCGAGTTGGTCAGCCTCAGCAAGCCTCAGAGCGGTGTCGAGACTGAGATGATCACCGGTGACGACGATGAAGACGCGGGCCGCAAACTCGCGCAACGCCTCCGCGACGAACGGATCATCTAGGAGAAACCATGGCGGACGGCAACGGCATACTCGTGATAGGTGAGATGGCAGGCAACGAGCCCGCTTCGACGACGCTCGAAGCGTTGGCGGCTGGCCTCTCACTTCTGGCATCCCTACCTGGGGAGAAGCTTTCGGTGGTTCTGGCAGGTGCGTCCACCGCAGCTGCTGCGCAGGTCGCCATAGCCCACGGGGCGCAGACGGCTTACACGATCGACGACGCATCGCTGGCGGACCCAGCCCCCGAGGCGGTGGTCGCTGCGGCCGAGGAGGCCGTTAGGCAAGCTTCCCCCCGCATCGTTCTCGGTTCCAAGACGATATTGGGGCGCGACGTTATGCCTCGCTTGGCGTTCCGCCTAGGCACTGCGCTCGCCCAAGATTGCACCGCAGTCTCGATCGACGATGCGAAACGCCTGCTGGCGACACGCCCCGTCTACGGAGGCAACGCTGTTGCGACGGTCGCTTGCGTGTCGGACATCGCGGTTGCCGCGCTACGTGCGAAGAGCATCGACGCTGGCGAGCCTGACTCGTCCCGCACGGGCGAGGTTGTTGCACTGAGCGTGGATCTAGCATCTGCGGTGCGCGTGCGCCCAGTGGACCGGGTGGAGCAGACCGCTGAAGGCATCCGCCTAGAGGATGCACGCGTAGTTATTAGTGGTGGACGCGGACTCGGAGGCCCGGAGCCCTTCAAGGAGCTCGACAAGCTGGCAGCCCTCCTCGGGGGTGCGGTCGGCGCATCGCGAGCAGCGTGCGACGCGGGTTGGGTGCCTTCCAGCTACCAGGTTGGTCTCACGGGGAAGACGGTGACGCCAGAGTTGTACATCGCGGTTGGCATCTCAGGCGCAAGCCAACACATGGCTGGATGCAGCAATTCACGGACGATCGTGGCGATCAACAAGGACGCGGGTGCCAACATCTTCAAGGACGCTCGCTTCGGCGTGGCAGGAGATTGGCAAAAAGTGCTCCCAGCCTTCATGGAACAACTTCAAGAGTTGTTAGGCTAAACTGGGAATGGTTAGTCACAGGGAGGTGAATCTATGAGCGACCAAGAGTTCGACCGCGAGATGGCGGAGGCGCTTCAGAACGCAGAAGCGGCGGAAGTCGTGTGCGTGATTCTTCCTATCATCAATCAATGCCTGGTATACGACAGTCGATCAGCGCTTGATGACCCGCCGCGTATCACGGTATCGGCACCGCTGGGCTCCGGTGAGCGCAGGCTTCGTCACGTGAACAAGGCTCGACCGCAGATGGAGCGCGCCCGCGAGTTGGCAGTGCTTCCGTGGTCAGGCTCGATAAACGCATTCTCAAATTCCAAGATCTGGGGCATGCTCCAGGATCGTATGCTGAGTTCCGGCTACCAGAACGCTGAGCGCCAGTGCAATGACGCGCTGGATGAGCTTCACCAGTGGGAGCGCCGATCTATGGTGTCGATGATCCGCGGCCAAGGGCCCTTCCACACCATCTGGTCCCGCACCAACTAGGCAGGGTACTCCCTGCACCCACGTCGTCGGGCCCGTACGCTGGTTTAGATGAGCGTAATGGGGCCCTCCGGGCAGAACGATATGAAACAGCACAATAGGCCCCGCCAACCGGCGGGGCCTCGTTTTTCCCAAACGCTAGCTCACCCGGAGCAGTAGCGGTTTGGTCACTTGGGCTCGACAGCCCCCCATCCGTGTGCAACGCGGATCCGATGAGCAACGTAGAGTTAACGAGATGATTGCGAAACTCCCTTCATTCCGTATTCTTCGCACCTCGGCCGCTTTTGCGGCGGTGCTCCTGCTGCTGCTTCTGAGCGTGGGACGCGGAGACACGATCTCCGACCTGCGCATCGCGGCTGGCGCATACGAGCAGGACCTGGTGCGCTGGGAATTAACGCACTTCATGGACAAGTGGTTCGTCCGAACTACCGACCTGATCTTCCCTGGCACTCCCGACGACGTTGAGCGGATGGCAGCGGTCGACGAGTTCTTCGGCCTGCGTGAGGATCTCTCAGACGCGCGGCGAAGCGTCGAGCGCACCCTTGCGTCAGGTGACGCCAGCGCGGAAGCGCCGCTGGTGGCGCAGGCGACGGTCGACGACCTCCAACAAAGACGAACGGAATTGCAGGCGGTCGTCGAGGAAACGTTGGAGGCGGCCATCTCCAAGGTGGTTCACGACCAGGGCATCATCGGCGGGGTAGGCCCGTTGCGTTGGCCACCCGTAGATTTCACCTTCGAGGACCGCGGCTTGGTGCTGGTACGTTCGCCTCGCGACCGTATCGCGCGCCTAGACGACCTGCTGCTTGATCCGGGCGTCAGCTTGCTGGACCAAGTCGCGGTGGAAGCGGACGTGGAGTCGCTGGACGCGAACTCGTCGGCGCTGGTGGTGCGCATAGGCGGCGTTGCCACGTATCCCGCGCAGGTCAGCCCCGATCGTTCGTTGCACGGCACGTTGGAGCTAGCGTCCCACGAGTGGCTCCACCACTGGCTGATGTTCAAGCCTCTAGGGCGACGCTGGTTCGCTGGAGGTGAGTTGCAGAGCATCAATGAAACGGTCGCCAACATCTTCGGTCAGGAGATAGGCGATCTCGCTCTGGAGGAGCTGACCGGCGAACATTTCGAGCGCGCGCCCTGGGTGCCGCCTACGGTTCGGGAGCGGGAAGAGCCTGCGCCCGATGTCTTCGATTTCCGACGCGAGATGCGCGAGACACGGGCTCGCCTGGAGGAGATGCTCAGGGACGGCCTCGTTGAAGAGGCGGAGGCCTTCTTGGAGCAGCAGCGGTTGGCGTTCGTCGCTAACGGCTACCAGATACGAAAGCTGAACAACGCGTGGTTCGCTTTCAACGGCACCTACGCCGACAGTGCGGCGTCGATCAGCCCGATCGAGGGCCAACTGCGCACGATACGCGCCGATTCTGCCGATCTGGCGGAGTTCCTCGACCGAGTCTCGGGTATCAACAGGGAAGGCCAGCTTGAGGAGATCGCCCTCGCTGCGGGCTGGGTGCCGATCGACACTTCCACTGGTCTGGCGCTCCAGTGATCGCCAACGCTTAGTAGTGCGCGCGAAGTAGGTTCAGCAGTTCCATCATCACCTTGCAGTCCACCTCGTTGTACTCCTCAATCTCACGCATCAGATCGAGGTCACGCATCGAGCTCTCTTGCCTAGCTGCCTCAGCGTCGCACCACCATGCCCCAACCATCGCTCCAAGCCCGTCTACTTTACTTTCTCCCCAGGAAGTCGCTATCAAACCGTGGCTGTGCGCGGCTTTGGCGACCGCCTTCAGCCCGAAGCTCAGTGATCCACGGATCACTATAGGCTCCGCCTTGAACACGCGGTCCCACAGATCGAACCACGCCAAGTCGGGCCAGCCCTTCTCGGGGTGACGGGCACGGGCAGAGTCGTACGCGAATTGGTAGTTCACGGGCTCTGCAAACGACCAGTGGATCACGCGCGCGGCCTGATCGCTTGCAACAGCCTTTGCCGTCTCCCCCATGTGGGTGATCCAGGCATCGATCACCTCTGCCTCACTCTCCTCGGTCAACCTATCCGTCGTGAATGTCCGGAATGCCCATATGCCTTCATGCATATGTCCGCAACCAATCATGTAGATAAGTGGTTGACCGTGCTGCTTCGGGAAATTCGCCATGTCGTCTTTCAAGTTGCTCACCGTCTCGAAGTCCACGAAGAACTCCATCGGCGGGACGACGCGCCATTCATCCTGGGCTGCCGTGACCTTTGCCGGACGCACCACGGGGCCGCTCGCGTCCTGGTGCATGTCGATGATCGCCTGGAGAGTCGGCTGCGTCCGCTCCCCCGTCACGCCGAGCAGTTCCGCCGTGACGCGAGGGTCGGTCCAGCGCTTTACTCCCTTGCGGATCGCCGCGTCGCGCTTATCCACGCCTACCCACCAGAGCATCGTTAGCTCGTCCAACTCTTTGGCTATCAAGCTCTTGGCGCCATGCCACGGGAAATCGCTATCGCCTGTCGCGTTTGGGTATAGCTCTGGCACGCTAGGCTCAGGAAGCGCCACCCAGTCACTGCCTTCTCGCCGCACACGACGCACCCAGTCGACTGCGGCATCCACATAGGCTCCCTGGGCGGCGTCCATGGCAACGGGCCCCAGCCGATCGAACGCGTTCTCGACCCGAGTCGTTACGCGACTCTTCGTCTGCTCCCAGCCACGGCCCAGCAGGAAAGCAGTCTCAGGCGTGTAGCCTTGGATACGGCCCAAGGCTCGGTTGTAGATGAAGAGTTGGCCTTTGTACGCAGGCGCTGAGCCCGAGTTGCCCACCTGGCCTGAAGCCGAAAGGTGCAGCGTCGTGAACTTCGCATCGACGACCACGTAGTGATAGCGGGCATCTAGGCTCGGCGCACCCGCGACCAGCGCATCCAGTGCCAGTGCGCCTGGGAACAACTCGGCCAGCTTGTCGGAACGCACGAGGAAGTCGGGTGCGCCATACGTTTGTGTCTCGGCGTCGTGCAGGACGCCCTGGTGGATCACGGGGTGGCCGGCCGCCATCGCCTCCATCGTCTCCAGTGCGGCCTGGGGATCTCGGATGCGCCGGTAGTCATCGGCGATGACCACGACAGGCGACAGTGTCCGGAAATGGTCCGCGACCGCCGCCTCGAATGCGTTCCCGCGCCCCATGATGAACGGCGCGAACTCCAAACGCTGGTCGTAGTCCGGCTGCTCGTCGTCACGGACGAACCCCTGGTCGCGCCCGAACCGCGCTAGCCAGTCCACCAGCGGGTCGCGCAGCAGGAAATTGCGCGTCGCGGACGCGCTGACCCAATCGTCGTTGATCTCGTAGTTGGTTTGGCCCGTAGTCATGGGCCCGTTATATCACTATCGCAGTGAGAAGCGCGCCGGTCAGGTGTCGCGGTCGTCGCGTTACCAGTCGGGTTGCGATGCGGCGATGTCACCTACTGACAGCTTGTTCTGTGTGCCGTCGGTGGTGGTGACGAACAATTCCGACTTGCCCGCCGGTCGCGATTCGAAGACCAACTTGCCGGTCGGGCCCCAGACGAGGGCGAGCTCCTCGACCTGGTTCCTCGTGAGCGTCTCGAGGTCTTCACCCTTGTCCGAAACCGTGAAGATGTCGCGGCTGTCGTTGCGGTCGGAGATGAATGCTACTCGCTTGCTGTCCGGGGACCAGGTTGGCGAGAAATCGCTGGCCGGGTTGTTGGTGATCCGGGTCGCCTGCCCTTCAGGACCGTCGGGGCCCACATGCAGCACGTATATCTCCTGATCACCATCGCGGGTGGAGGTGAACGCCAGCTTCTTGCCGTCAGGGGACCAAACCGGATTCCGATCAGGCGATGCTGAAAGTTGCAGACGGTTCACTCCGTCCGGGTTGCGCAGGAAAAGCCCCTCGGAATTGCCGTTGTCATCCAGCGCGGCGAACGCGACCCAGGTTCCGTTGGGGGACCAAGCGGGATCAACTTCGCTGTTGCTCTCAAAGATCAAGCGATTGGGGAGAAGATCCTTGAAGCGCACCCAGTAGACCCTGGGAGTGCCATCAGCATCAGGTGAGACGTACGCGATCCGCTGCCCGTCTGGCGACCAGGTCGGCTGCGACTCATCCACGCCGGTGTTGGTCACCGGGGAAACGGTCGAGCCGTCCACGGTTCCGACGTAGAGGTTAACGTTGCCATCCCGATCGGATAGGAAAGCGAGTCGGGAGTGATCTGGCGACCAAACGGCGCCGAAGTCGTCGCCGGGCCCAGCGATGACGATCCGTCGGTCACTGCCGTCCGACCGCGCCACAACGATGTCACGTGCGCCTTCGTCACCAACGGAATACACGATGAACGTGTCCTCGGTGAGCAGGCCACACGCGCCCAGCGCAAACGTGGCGACGATGGCCAGGGCTGGGAGGAAGGCTAATTTAATGTGGTTTGGTCGCAGCATCGTTGGTGAAGGGCTCACATCTATCGCGCGTAACTGGCAATAGACTCACAGGTAAAAGTAGCAGCAAACGGGCCCAAAGGGCCAGGAATTAGGCGTGGCGATTATGAGGAATTCGCCACACCTAGAAGGGCAGCCATGTCTTGTCGCGGTCTTCGAGACGCTTCGGGGCAGGCGCAGGCGATACGAATCCGTACCCGAACCCACCGAGCAATCCCATGAGCCCGCCACCCGCGATCAGTGCGGGAGGGAGCCACTCTGGTTGTTCGGCGAAGTCCTCGGCACAGTTGGTCTCTATAGCTCCGGTAGCGGCGATGTCGAACTCGCGCTGTTGCTCGCAACGCTGGATGTTGCCGATGAAGATCGCCTGCACGAACAACGCGGGGATGATCGAGAGCCCTGCACCAACCACACCAATCATCAAGCCGAATATCATGCCTCTGTAGAGGCGTCGGCCCCTGGTCAACCTCGGTTTTGCCGCTGGCCCACCTATGGTCATCTGGTCATCAGGCGAGCACCGCCGCTCGGTCCTCGCCAGTGAGTTTGGTCGCCGCTAGTTCCATGATGATCTTGGGGCCCTTGCCCTTCCATGGGCCTAGGAATTCGACAACGCGCGGTGCCTGGAGCCTGGTCATCTCCATGAGCATGGTGCCTACCGCGTTCTGCACGTCTTCGAGCTCGTCCGTCATCAAGGGTTCGGCGACGGTCAGCGCGTCGGTCATGAATCGCCCCTCACGGACGAGGGGAGAGAACGAGGACACGGCGGCGATCCGCTTGGGAGCCGAGCCCGATTTGGCCCACTCTAGCAGGCGTAGAGCGATGGACGGCTTGCCTGACATCGCTCGTGATATGCACTGCGTGCCGAGGGCATCTGCAGTCTGGGGATTGGTCAGCTTGGCTGCCCATAGGTCGAAGCGTTCGAAATCGCTCCCGCCGATGTGGCGTGCGTTGGCGCCGACGAGCTGTGCGCCGATGAGCCCCTCTTCAAGGTTGCCCGTGCTGAAGAGATCATCCGCAACTGCTAGCGACGCCGAGTAGCCGGGCGAACGCAACCGACGGACGTAGTCCATGCCGATGTTGTGCAGGTCGGCGGGCTTGATCCCGTAGCAGGGGACATCGTCGCCGTACGCCCGCTTGAGTGCGTCAGCCTGGTCTTTGCGACCAGCCTTGGCGAGGCGAGCGCGAATCTCTTCGACGATGGTGTTGACCGCGTCTCGGTCAACGTCCAAGGGAGCGGGCCCCGTAGGTTGGGGGGGCCTGCGTCTTCTGTTCTCCATACAAAACACCATAGGTCACCTGACGCCGTGCGCCTTGTGACCGGGTTCAAGTTGATCTGCTGCGACCAACGGATCACATCCGTAGCGCACCTGTATTGTAGCGCGCCCCGATAGCGACGAATCGTACGGATGGGCGGGCCCCGCGCCGAAAATGCAGAGCCCCCTCAGGTCGAGGGGGGTCTTGGTTCTGTAGCCCTTCGGATCGTGGACAGGAACTAGCGAACGTCGGTTGTGGTTGCCTCACGACCGCCGAGATCCTTGACCTCTTGCCAGTCCTTGAGCGCCTCATAGTTGACGCGTTCGTTCTTCTCGACGGTCACGTCGCGCGCGAGGACGTGGAATATCTCCAGCGGCTCGTCGCCCACCGACTCGAACCAGTACGGGGTGGCCTTCGGGATGAAGATGCCCTCGTGATGCGCCAAGTCGTGAACGTCTGATTCCTCGAAGCCGTGGAAGCGAGCGGCGCCGCCAAGCACGAACCACGCGGAATCCACGCCTGTGTGGGAGTGCATGTTGGTCTCGCCACCGTCCTTGATCTTCTGGACGTCGATGCGAAGCATGTCCTGTTTGTTCCACAGAACCGAAATCATCTTCGGGAACTGATCGAACTCGGGGCTCACGTAGCTGATGGGCTCCATGGGCTTGGCGTGGTGCTTGGAAACGTCCCGCACCGGGTCCTTGGGGTGGTTGTCGATCTGGCGATCTCGCAGCGGCTGGAAGTTGAGCCGGGCGTCTTTCGCCATGATGTTTTTCGCGGTGATGTGGAGGATCTCCAGATCCTCGTCCGAGGCGGACTCGAACCAGTAGGGTGCGGCGCGCGGGATGCCGAGCCCTTCCATCGGGCCGAACTCGCCGAAGAGGCTGTCCAGGCCGTCGTAGAACCGGACGCGCCCTTTGAGGACGAACCACATGCTCTCCGTTGCGGAGTGGGCGTGCAGGTTGGTGTCCCCGCCCTCTTTGGCGACTTGGATGCCTACGCCTAGGACTTCGGATCGCGCTAGGGGTAGCGTGACCTTGGGCTTTTCTTGGGTCACGGGTTTTTCATACGTGAACTTGGTGAGCCCTTGCTTGTTTGCCGTCAGAGTCATGTCGTCCTCCTCGTTCCAGATTTGAATAAACAACACGCTATGGGTTAGGCCCAACGCATGGCCATTCTGTCGTTTCGACCATCCCCTTGCCCCCTTTTCCCCGGGCTCGTTGGTGGGCAGGTCGTGTAGCTAGTCGGGGCTCGCCCTCGGATCTCTTGGCTTCGCCGCTAGGACTAAAGGTCGCTTGGCGCTCCGGGAGTCCCCGGGCTCGATTCTAGGCAGATCGTTGAGCCAGTCGGTGCGAGCCCTCGAATCTCTTGGCTTCGCCGCTAGGACTAAAGGTCGCTCGGCGCTCCAGGGGTCTGGCAGATGGGACTTCGCCCCATCTGCCAGAGTCTTTTCCACTATCGGACCTATTCCCAGGGGTGGACGGACACGTGGATGGCGTCCGTGATGCCTTCTCCTGCAACCGCTCGGATGGCGGTGTCGACGTCTTTGAGGCCGAAGGTGTGGGTGCGCATCTGTTCCAGGGGGAACCGGTGCGAGGCGATGATCTGGAGGCCCTTCTCCACAGAATCGAAGCTGTGGCCACGGGCGCTCTTGAGGGTCATGTACTTGCGAGTCAGGCGTCCGATGGGGAAGTCAGGGAAGAGCGGCGTTTCTGCCTGCGCGACCATGATGCCGCCCTTGCGCTTGGTGGCCTCGACCGCCAGCAGCGTCGGCGCGAGGCCGGCGTGGGAGGTGCAGTCGACGACGGTGTCGACGCCGGCCTCGGGGCCGCCACCGGTGAGTTCCTTGATGCGCTGGAGCGGGTCTTCTTCCTGTACGTTGATGATCACGTCAGCGCCTAGGAGCTTGGCGACCTCGAAACGCTTGGCGTCTTTGTTGGTGCCGGTCACGATGATGAGGTCTGCTCCTGCCTTCTTGGAGGCGATGACGCACGCGAGGCCTTGCTGGCCGGGGCCCTGGATGAGGACGGACTTGCCGAAGCCTGCCTGGCCTTCGACCAATGCCCACTGGACGCCGTTGCCCATGGGTAGCGCCATGGCGGCTTCCTCGGCGGTGACGCCGTTGGGAATCTTGTGGAGCGCGGCGTTCGGGGGGATGAACAGGTACTGGGAGTATCCGCCCCAGAGTGACGGCAAAACGTCGACTGATGTGGAGCCGTAGCGGATGGCGGCGTCGTTGGCGGAGGAGTCGGTCGCGTAGCAGTGGCGGTATTCGCCGACGCGGCAGAACTCACAGAAGCCACACGGGAGGTACTCCTCCAGCGCGACCATGTCGCCTTCTTTGACGTCCCAGCGGTCCGCGAAGACGCGGCCGACCTTTACGAGGTAGCCCACGTTTTCGTGGCCCATGACGACCGCTCCGCCATTCATGTGTCGGTGGTACCCACCGACGTCGCTCCCTCAGACGCCTGCGACTTCAACTTTCATGAGCGCTGCGTCTACGGGGATCTCTGGGAGTTCGATCTCCCTCAGTTCAGTTTCACCGGAGGCGATCTTTGCCGCCACCAAAGCCATATCAGCCATCATTTACCTCTTGCAGTCATTAACGTCCGGTGCGTGCACCGGCATTTCGAGCAACATACGCCGACCGTGGTTGGAGGTCAACGAGAGCGGGGTGTTTTACCGTCCACGAATGGACGGTAAAACGAGGAGGGTCGGCAGGGCAGTTTCGTGGTCGTGATGCGGTCGGTGCCCGAATAAAGTCCACTGTAGCGGTATGGGTGCTTCGGCGTAAGGGGCAGCTGTCATAAGTATGACATCTTCATGTAGCGCGATGCGACACAGATGACGACAATGGCTGGAGCACGTTCGTTCTGTTCAGGCCGGCTGGTCAGGCCGGCTGGTCAGGCTGGCATGGGCGCGCTGGTATGGGCAGGTGTAGAGGCGGTTGGGCTGCGGAAGGGAGGGTGCGATGGGAAAGGCGAGTTCGGTGAGGCAATCGCCGCATCTGGAGGTGATCACGGAGTTGTTGCTCGCGGGGTGGTCGGCGGAGCGGGTTCGCGAGTACTTGGTTGCGTTGCATGGGGAGGGGCCGGAAATCCCCTCGGGGAAGGCGATCAGGCGGTACCGGGTGGCGAATCTGCCTGCGACGGCGGTGTTGCCTGCGAGCGTGATCCGGCGGGCGTTGCAGGGGATCGAGTACAGGGTCGATGCGGCGGTGTTGTTGGATGAGTTGATCTGGGCGCAGGAGCAGCGGATCGGGTTGTTGTGGGCGCGGGAGCAGGAGACGGGGAATGTCGAGGGGGCTCTGGATGGTTGTCTTCGGACGGTTCTGGAGTTTTTGAGGGTGCGGCATCGGTTGGCGAGGGATGTCGGTGCGCTTGGGGAGCCGAAGGAGCCGCGGGATGAGGTGGAGACGGGTGATGCGTTGGTGATACCGGAGTCGAGTTTCGAGGAGATCGTGGGGTTGTTGCGTTCGGCGAGGCGTGCGGTGTAGTGGGTGGGGGTGTGGGTGGCGACGGTGATGGATGGCTGGTGGGGATGGGGGGTGGGTGTTGGGCGGGCTCCTCTTCTCTATCCACTCCCAGGGGCCGAGGAGGCGTCCCTATTAGATGG
>ERZ890510.1328-NODE-1328-length-16338-cov-4.998956_pt1 | contig 16338 bp, 19 predicted proteins | sample MGYA00521265_ERZ890510 | MGnify/ENA primary metagenome ERZ890510 (study PRJEB32303, sample SAMEA104408624) | aquatic metagenome | biome: Brackish water; feature: Chemocline; material: water | place: Baltic Sea | collected 2014-10-26T21:54:00 | depth 110 m ...
AACATTTTGGATGTATTTCATTTAAGAACTGATCCAATGCTTGCTATCGATGAGGTAGCAGTAAATATCACGATGGAAACTAGAGGACCAGTTCACGAAAACGAAGTGCTGGAACGTATCAAATCCCTAGGCCATGAGGCACAAGTTCAGTAATTGAGTAGAATTGATTTAAATAAACAATTCAGGAGTTTTCTTGCCAATTGCAATTAGTGCTAAAAATTTAGTTAAGAAATATGGCGATGTAGTCGCACTCGATGGTTTGAGTTTAAATGTTGAACAGGGAACTGTTTATGGTCTGCTTGGTCCAAATGGTGCAGGAAAAACTACCACCGTTCGAGTATTAACAACTCTTTTGATGCCAGATTCTGGTGAAGCAAACGTATCTGGTGTTGATGTTATTAAAGATCCAGAGCATGCAAGAGAAATTATTGGGCTATCAGGACAGAATGCATCCGTTGATGAAAATTTAACTGGACGCGAAAACCTAGTTATGTTAGGCAGACTTTTTAGATTACCGAAAAAAGAAGCAATCGAAAAGGCAGTTAATTTGCTAGAAAGATTTAATTTAACTGATGCCGCAAATCGTATTGTGAAAACATATTCAGGCGGCATGAGACGAAGACTAGATTTAGCAGCTTCTTTAATTGCTAACCCAAATATTTTATTTTTAGATGAACCAACCACAGGTTTAGATCCACGTTCCAGAATGATGATGTGGGATGTAATTGAGAATTTAGTCAAAGAAGGAACAACTGTTTTGTTGACCACCCAATACTTAGAAGAAGCAGATCAATTGGCTGACAAGATTGCCGTTATTGATCGTGGAAAAGTTATTGCAGAGGGAACAGCTGATGAGCTAAAAGCCCAAGTTGGTGGCGAAAGAATTGAAGTTGTCGTAGCAGAAAATGATTCTGCACGTGCAGCCCAAGCTCTGCAAGAAATGGCAAGTGGAAAAGTGATAATTGATGGAGAACGAGTCAAGGTTCCAGTTTCTGGTGGTGGTGCAAAAATTGTTGATGCGGTTCGAGCATTAGATGTAGCCAAAATTGAAATCAAAGAAATTCAATTAAGAAGACCAACTTTGGATGATGTATTTCTTTCCCTTACTGGACACGTTGCTGAAGAAGTAAAAACTGAAGATGAAGCACCTAAGAAAAAAGGACGTCACTAATGTCAACTCGTTCAATAACTGAAAGTTATGCCAGTAAACACGGAAACATCTATTGGTTATTTCATGATTCATTTGTTATTGCCTGGAGAAATCTATTAAGATTTCGTCGAAATCCAGAAGTCTTATTTTTTGATGTTGTGCAACCAATTATTTTCATTCTACTTTTTGCTTATGTATTCGGGGGCGCAATTGATGTAGGTGATAATTCCTACCGATCATTTTTAATTCCCGGAATCTTTGTGCAGACAATTGCCTTTGCTGGAGCATCAGCTGCTATTGGTTTAAATGCTGATATGAATTCAGGAATTATTGATCGTTTTAAATCTTTACCAATGCGAACTACTGGAGTTTTGCTTGGTCAAAATTTTGCTGACATGGCAAGAGGTGTTGTTACTTTAACTATCATGTCTTTAACAGGACTTGCTATTGGTTGGAGAATTAGTGGTGGATTCTGGCATGCAGTTGCAGCTTACGCACTGTTATTAGCTTTTGGATTTGCAATGGCTTGGATTGGTTCCACAATTGGTTTATCTGTTTCTTCCCCACAAGTTGCAAGCACCGCAGGTTTTGCATGGCTATTTCCTTTAACGTTTTTATCAAACGCATTTGTGCCATCTGAATCTTTGCCAAGTGTCTTAAGAATATTTGCCGAATGGAATCCAATTACATCCATTGTGGCTGCTGAAAGATATTTATTTGGCTACCCAATGCCACAAGTTGAAAACCAAGCATTTCCATTAGAACACCCAATTTTGATGACAATTATTTGGTTAGTAGTAATAACTGCAATATTTGCACCAATGGCTGGACGTAAATTTAGAAAAGCAACTAGCCGTTAAGCAGAGTAAATATCTACACTTTTAATTTTGATGGAAATTTCTTTTCCATTCGGTAATTCAAAACTAGAACTATCGCCAGCTTTTTTGCCAAGCACTGCTTGACCAAGTGGTGAATCTGGGGAATAAACATCCATAGTTGAGTGTGAAACTTCTTCTCTTGAAACTAACCAAAACTTTTCTTCATCTCCATCACTAAATACAACAGTGACAACATGTCCGATAGCAATAGTGCCAGTGTCAGTCGGGGGAGTACCAATTTTGGCATTTTCTAATATTTGTTTTAATTGTCGAACTCTGGCTTCGTTTTTACCTTGTTCTTCTCTTGCTGCGTGATAGCCGCCGTTTTCTTTTAAGTCGCCTTCTTCACGTGCTAGTTCAATTTTTTTAGTGATTTCACTGCGCATTGGTCCGGAACGCTCATTTAATTCTTTTGTTAAACGATCAAAGGCTTCTTGGGTCAGCCAGGTATATGCAGTATTCATAATCTCTTATTGTACTTACAAACCAGATGAGATCGCTGGGGGATCTTGCACTGGGGCAATTACGCCTGGTGCAAATTGTGAATATACGAAAAGTCTGGAATCTGCTTTATCATCGCAAGCAACAATTTCTGCACTATAGGCTTCTTCAGTTGTCTTCAAAACATAATTAATCTCTTGATAGTCTTGTCCGTTTTTAGGAATTTCGATAATGGCATAACCAATATCTGACATATAAAAATCTTTAGCCCTTAAAAGACACCACACATTCATTTCCAAAGGTCTTATGATTTCAAATGTGATTTCAACATTATTTTTATCAATAACATCATAGGCAAGAAGTTTTTGGGATAAAGGTGGATTAATAACTCTTTCCACACCAATCAAAATAAATGTGCCGATGAAAACAGTGAAGAGTAAAGCTATTGAATAAAGAAACCAAGGACGACCAGATTTTGGATATCTTTCTTGAATATGTTCAGGCCACTGGTCTCGGTTAGCTGACAACATTTAATCCCCATAAGATTTGGTTAGTACTTAAAGACTTTAGTCTTTGCCTCTTTAAAGGATATAGAAATGTCAGAACTTCGCTTACTCAGCGTGCATGCTCATCCTGATGATGAAGCAAGCAAAGGATCAGCAACTATCGCTAAATATGTTGCCCAGGGAGTCGAAGTGATGATTGCCACTTGTACTGGTGGTGAACGAGGAGATGTCTTAAATCCAAAAATAAATACACCAGAAAATCTTGCAAATTTAACTGAAATTAGAAGAAAAGAAATGCAAGCATCCATTGCCGTATTGGGTACCAAACACACTTGGCTGGGATTTCAAGATTCAGGTTGGCCAGAAGGAGAACCTAAACCTCCGCTACCAAAAGGTTGTTTTGCAGATATTTCAAGAGAAGAAGCAGCTAAACCTTTAATTAAATTAATAAGAGAATTTAGACCACAAGTAATAATTACTTATGACGAAAAGGGTGGTTACCCACATCCAGATCACATTCGTTGCCATGAAATAACTTTATTTGCTTTTGAAAACGCAGGTCGAGTTTATAAGTTTGTAGATTTAGGAAAACCTTGGCAACCATACAAACTTTATTACCAGAAATCATTTAATCAAAATCAAAGAAAAGCAATTGCTGAAGCTTTTAAAGAATTAGGTAAAGAAAACCCTTACGAAGAATGGTTTGATGAAAATGAGCCAGATGAAACATATAAAATAACAACCCAAATTGAGTGCGCAGAATATTTTGATATCAGAGATAAAGCATTACTTGCCCATGCCACCCAAGTAGATCCTGAAGGTGTTTGGTTTGCGCTGCCAACAGAAATAACTAAAAGAATCTGGCCAACTGAGGATTATGAACTGGCGATAACTCGTGTTCCCGCACAAACTCCTGAAACAGATCTTTTTCAGGGAATAAGATAGATTGATATTTATGTTAAACAAATTTCTTATTTTTGTCACAGAAACTCCTGCTCCAGAATTAGATCCAGACACAGTTAGACCAGGGTTACCAGGACTACTTTCATTTGTTTTACTTATTGCAGCTGTGGTAATAATTTCATATTTTTTAAGTAAAAGTTTGAAGAAAGTAAATAAGCAATATCCTAAGAATTAAACCCTAATTTATTAAGTTGTTTAGCTGTTTGGATTAATTCTTTTTCAGTAGGAATAGTTAAATTTTCCCAAGCTTTTTGACAAAGTAATCTTCTTTTAGGTGTTGAGATACCTAGAAATGGTGAAATGTCTTTCATGTAATTTCGGGCACCAAATGCCATTTTTCGATTGCCAGCATCTTTTAGTGCCGCTTTTGTTAAGGCAACAGTGCCTTTAGTCCAATTAGTCATTGTGTCTTATAGATTAGTGCCATGCCACCAATTCAAGACATAATTGCATTTGCTCTGGCTTCATTTTTGATAATTATTATTCCAGGACCTAGTGTTTTATTCACTATAGGTAGAGGTATTTCTTATGGAAAGAAAGCTGCCTTAGTAAATGTTTTAGGAAATTCTATAGGTATGTTTATTGGCTCTTTAGGGGTTGCAATTGGAATTGGAACATTTGTGCAAGATTCCGAAGTTGCATATTTAGCTGTTGGAGTGGCTGGTGGTGGTTATTTAGTTTATTTGGGGTATGAAAGTTATAAAACTAGAAAAGAAGTTACACAAGCTTTAATTGCTAAAACTGATCCAAAACCAAGCTCAGTTATTTTCAAGCAAGGTTTTGTAGTTGGTTTCTTGAATCCAAAATCTTTAGTATTCTTTGCAGCAATATTGCCACAATTTGTGGATCGAAGCCAAGGTCAAGTAATTTTACAAATGTTTTTTCTGGCCTCTATATTTTTTGTGATTGCTGTAGTAAGTGATGGCACATGGGGAATAGTGGCAGGCACAGCTCGAGATTGGTTGGCTGGAACACCTAATCGAATTGAAAGAATTAGTGGCTTTGGAGGATTTATTATTATTGGACTAGGTTTAAGTGTTATTTTTTCAGCGATTCAACGCTAATTAGGCTTTAGTCGTCAAAGATACTCAATCGAGGCTATTTTAGACAAATTATCAGTTTAGTTTTTAAAAACAGTTTTATAATCAGCAAAGAAATGCTAAATCAGTAATCAAGGGGTATCATTAATTTATGACTAAATGGGAATATGTAACCGTACCGGTTCTGATTCATGCCACGAAGCAAATTTTAGATAACTGGGGAAGTGAAGGCTGGGAACTTGTGCAAGTAGTTCCAGGTGCCAATCCTGAAAATCTAGTGGCTTATTTCAAACGTCCAGTAAATTAATTTCAGCCTGATTCTGGGCCAACTGGAATTCTAGAACCCAAAATTCTAGTTCCTGAGTCAAAGAAATTATTACCTTTATCATCAACCACAACAAATGCTGGAAAATCAACAATGTCTATTTTCCAAACAGCTTCCATCCCTAGTTCTTCAAAATCTAGAACTTCAACTTTGGTGATACATTCTTGAGCCAGTAAAGCTGCTGGGCCACCAATAGAACCTAAATAAAAACCACCATTTTCCTTACAAGCATTTGTGACAGCTTCGCTTCTGTTTCCTTTAGCCAACATGATCATTGAGCCACCAGCTTTTTGGAAACGATCAACATAGCCATCCATGCGACCAGCAGTTGTTGGGCCAAAAGATCCTGAAGCCATGCCAGTTGGAGTTTTTGCTGGACCTGCGTAATAGACAGCATAATTTTTAAAGTAATCAGGAATTTCTTTTCCTTCATCAAGCATGGAATTTATTTTGGCATGCGCTAAATCCCTAGCCACAATCATGGAACCAGAAAGAGAAACTCGAGCTTTAATAGGCAGTTTTGTTAACTGAGCCAATATTTCTTTCATGGGCTTATTTAAATCAATGTTTACTACATCATCATTTAGATGAGTGTCAATCACATCTGGTAAAAATTGTGCTGGTTCAGTTTCTAATTGTTCTAAGAAAACACCATCTTTATTTATTTTGGCAAGTATTTGTCGATCAGCGGCACAAGATACGGCAATCGAAACAGGTAGTGAGGCACCGTGTCGAGGAAGTCTAATTACTCGCACATCGTGGCAGAAATATTTTCCACCAAATTGTGCACCGATACCAAATTTTTGTGACATCTCTAATACTTCTTGTTCCATTGCTTCATCTCGAAAGCCATGACCCAGCAGACTTCCACTTGTGGGCAAAGTATCAAGACTTCTAGTTGAAGCTAACTTGGCAACCTTTAATGAATATTCAGCAGTTGGTCCACCAATAACAATTGCCAAATGATACGGAGGACAAGCTGCTGTTCCTAATAGACGTAATTTTTCATCTAGAAAATCTCTAAGTTTTGAAGGATTTAATAATGCTTTGGTTTCTTGAAACATTAGTGATTTATTAGCAGAGCCTCCACCTTTGGCCATAAACATAAATGAATATTCCATTTCGTGTCCAGGTTTAGTATCAGCATAAATTTCTATTTGGGCAGGAAGATTAGTTCCAGTATTTTTTTCTTCCCACATAGTTAATGGTGCCATTTGGGAATAGCGAAGATTCATTTTTTGAAACGCATCAAATATGCCTTCACTTATAACTTCTTCATCATGAGCGTTAGTTAAAACTTGAGAGCCTCGTTTACCGGTAATGACGATGGTGCCGGTGTCTTGGCACATTGGTAAAACACCACCTGCTGAAATATTGGCATTTTTTAATAAATCAAGGGCTACAAATCGATCATTAGCACTGGCTTCAGGATCGTCTAATATCTTTTTTAATTGTTTTAAGTGAGAAGTTCTTAATAAATGTTGAGTGTCATGTAGTGCTTCAAAGGTAAGTTTTTTTATTGTTTCAGGATCAATGACTAAGAATTCTTTATCGCCTAGTTTTTCAATTTTGAAGCCTGAATCAGAGATTTTTCTATATTGAGTGGAATCTTTACCTAAAGGTAAAAGTTCAGTGTATTTGAACTCAACCATCTGGATTTCCTCTCAATAATTAAAATCTTTACACAACTAAGCCTATTCAAGAGATGTGTAAACACAAGTTATCGGTAACAATGGTGTGTATGAGTAGTAAAAAACCTCGCTCTCTTCAGTCGGTTTCTGACATGGTTCGCTCCATGGCCGCAGTTGGGCTCTTGGTTGCCCTATTAGCCACATTCGTATGGATCACAAGAGTTGATTCAGAAAAAGTGATTAGAGAAGTTGATTGGAATGCAATTGCAATCGGGGCGCAAACTAGATCAGAGCTTCCAACTTTTGGACCAATTGGTTTAGCAAATGATTGGGTTGCCACAAGTGCTCGTTTAGAAAAAGTTGGCGAAAGCGAAGTTTGGCGAGTTGGAATGGTTACTCCAAAGCAACAGTATGTAAGTGTAATTGTTTCCACAGCTGATATTAAAAAATTAATAAAAACTTATGTAAAGTTTTTTGATGAAAAAGAATCAACTAAGGAAGTAAATGGTAAAACTTACACAGCGATTGAAGATGAGACAAATAAAGTTTTAGCTATTTCAGAAAATGGAATTTCAATTTTAATTTATGGAACAAGTGACTGGGATGAAATAATTGAGTTCACGGAAAAATTAGCAGTTCCTACTAACTAGTCTTCGTCCTCTTCTTCGTCATCCTCATCATCAGCTGTTAGTTCTTCTAATCTTTCTTGAGCGTTATCAAGAATGGTTTGACAAAGAGTTGCTAACTCTTCACCTTTTTCCCAAAGTTTTAAAGTTTCCTCTAACGCCAAATTTCCTGACTCTAGCGAATTAACAATTTCTTCTAGAGCGGCTCTTGCTTGCTCGTAGGTGAGATTTACGTCTTTGGCCATGGGTTAACTATATTTCTTAACTTTTAACTTGTGCTTGGAGGGAATCTTTTTCAAGTCTGATATTCAACAAATCTCCATCTTTAACATCACTGGATTTGCGAATCAGTTTTCCATCTTTATTTTGAACAATGGAAAAACCTCGAGCTAAAGTGCCTAGTGGGGAGAGGGCTCTTAATTTGGCCAAACTTGGTTTAAACCAACTTTGCTCCACTGAAACTTTCTGGGTAACCAAAGATCTTAGATCAGTTTTCAAATCAATTAAGACGTCTCTATGACCTTGCACAAAATCGGCAGGGGAATTAAGAATTGAAGTTTCAAGTAATCGTTCCAAAGAAATCTGTTCACGTTCAATGCGATGGCTTACTCTATCTCGCATTGAATCTATTAATCGATCAATTAATTCAAATTCTTCATCAAGATTGGGAACAATTTTGTTAGCGGCATCAGTTGGTGTAGATGCTCGAACATCTGCAACAAAATCAAGTAATGGATTGTCTTGTTCATGTCCAATAGCACTAACTACAGGAATACTTGAAGCACTAACTGCTCTAACTAAAGCTTCATCAGAAAAAGGTAAAAGATCTTCAAATGATCCACCACCACGTGTTATGACAATGACATCAACTCTGTTTTCAGCATTTAGTTGTGCCAATGCACTTCTTACTTCTTGCGAAGACTTAACGCCTTGCACAGCAACTTCGTGAACTACAAACTCAATTCCTGGCCAACGTAATTTTGTATTTTCAATCACATCTTTCATAGCAGCACTTGCTCTACCACAAATTAAACCAATTTTTTTAGGCAAGAAAGGTAACGCTTTTTTTCTTTCTGGTGCGAATAAACCTTCTGAGGCAAGTTGTTGTTTCAATTTTTCTAATTGAATCATTAATTCACCCAAACCAACAGGTGAAATTTCTTTTCCTCTAAAGATTAAAGAGCCACGATTCATCCAAAACTCTGGTTTACCGTGTACTAAAACCCTTAAACCACTATCAATTTTTGTTGGAGAATTTTCAATTACTGATCTATTAAAAACTACATTTAGTGTTGCTTCAGCACTAACATCTCGTAGGTCAAGAAAAACCCAGTCACTTCCAGGACGGATTTTTATAGAGGTGATTTGGCCTTCCACCCAGACAGATGGCATGGAGGAGATGATTTCTGAGAGTGCTCGAGCCGCATCTTTGACTTGAATCGCATCTTGAGGTGATTGTCCTGTTGCCATGTGAAACAGCGTAGGTGCTCAAGATGCTATTTACAACGTGAGCGCCTACGATATTTAATATGAGCGCAACTTCAGGCAAAGTTTTACTAGCTGCACCACGTGGATATTGCGCAGGCGTGGATCGTGCAGTGGTGACTGTTGAAAAAGCCCTGGATGTCCATGGTGCACCGGTTTATGTGCGAAAACAAATTGTGCACAACAAACACGTCGTTGAAACATTGGAAAAACGTGGAGCAATTTTTGTTGAAGAATTATCTGAAGTGCCAGAAGGCTCACTAGTTGTATTTAGTGCTCATGGAGTTTCTCCAGCAGTGCATAAGGAAGCTGAAGAAAGAAAACTAAAAACTATAGATGCCACATGTCCTTTGGTTACAAAAGTTCATCATGAAGCAAAAAGATTTGCAGCTGATGGTTACAAAATATTTTTTATTGGCCATGAAGGTCATGAAGAAGTAGAAGGCACTATGGGTGAAGCACCTGAAAATATGGTTCTAGTTGATGGAATTGATCAAGTTGAAGCACTTGAAATTAAAGAGGGCGAAAAAGTGGCATGGCTTTCCCAAACAACATTATCTGTTGATGAAACTTTAGAAACTGTTCATGCTTTAAAAAAGAAATTACCTATTTTAATGGATCCTCCATCAGATGATATTTGTTATGCAACACAAAATCGTCAAGCAGCTGTTAAAAATATTGCAGCACAAGTTGATGTTTTAATTGTGGTTGGTTCAAGCAATTCTTCAAACTCTGTTCGACTTGTCGAAGTTGGATTGGAATCAGGAGCTAAAAAATCTTTCAGAGTTGATTCCTTCACTGAACTAAAACACGAATGGTTTGACGGTGCAAAAACCGTTGGCTTAACCAGTGGGGCTTCAGTACCAGAAGAATTAGTAAATGGTGTTTTAAATTGGTTAGCAGAAAACGGTTATGCAGATGTCGAGGAAGTTGAAACAATTGAAGAACATTTAACTTTTGCTCTACCACCTGAAATTAGAAAAGATATGAAAGCAGCTGGAAAGATTTAAGCGTTTTTTCTGATCCGAATAAAAGAAATTCCAAATGCAATCAAAGTTGAGCCAACAATCCAGGGTGCATTAAAGGCAAGGGTTGTTAAAATCATCGCAACCTCTCGAAGCCAAAGTGCTCCTGAATTTGATAGCACTAATTGTCCTAAAACAAGAATTACAAAGAAATAACTAATTGGTCCAGCCAGAACTGGATCCCAGGTATGCCTTTTGTCTATTCCAAAAGCCAAATAAAGCAAAGTGATGCTGTAGGCAAAACTAGTTATTACGCCAACTTGGCCAGTTAATAAAACATCTAGCAAACCAAAAATTAAGGGAATAACCAAAATCATTGCCGAAGCTATTTTGGCAGAAACTGGTGGCTGAAGCCAAGAAACTTTACTTTCATAATCCTCATCAAAGAACTCTTCTTTTTCTTTAACTATTTTTGTGGGAGCAGTACCGGCATAAAAATCTGTAACTTTTTTAGCAATTTCTTGGGAGTCAGCAAACTTTTCATTAGAGCCTTGAGCTCTTCTTCTAGCCAGGGCCGGGAAAGCCTTGTCACTTTGTGGGCCTGTTGCACCAACTGCTTTATAAAAGCGTGGTTCTAATTTGCGACTCTTTTTCTCACTCACAACATCCACCGTATCCAACTGGGTACTAATTAATCGTCAAGACCTTCTAGTTCTAGTCGTTGATTATCACCAGAGTAGCGAGAATTTGATAATCCAGTAGAAATTTCTTCAGGAGCTTCAATCTGTTTATTGGAGGGCACACCCTTTTCTGCCAACTTCTTTGCTTGGGAAACTGCTTGACGATCAAAGGATGAAACAAAACTGTTGTAGCCATCAACGGCTTTACTTAAACCAGATTTCATGGTGTCAAGATGTTCTACAAGTTTTGCTAAACGTTTAAGCATCTCTGCACCCATACTTCTAATTTCTTCTGCATTGTTTTGTAAATCTCTTTCACTCCAACCAAAGGCAATAGTTCTTAATAATCCCAACATAGATGTTGGGGTAGCTGGAATAATATTTTTACCAAAAGCTTTTTCTAACAACATGCCATCATAATCAAGGGCGTTAGTTAGAAGGGATTCAAAAGGTAAAAACAGGATTACAAAGTTTGGTGATTTTAAGGAAGTTGATTGATATTCTTTGGCTGATAATTCATTAATTCTTTTATTTAAATCTTTAGCATGCTTGTCAAGCAAAATAGATTTTTGTGCCTGATCACTAGATCCCATTGCTTCAAAGAATGCATCCCACGGAAATTTGGCATCAATTAAAACTTCACCACCTCCTGCTAACAAAATTGCAATATCTGGGCGAGCGGTGCCATCTGCTCCGAGTCTGGAATCTTGTCTTTTAAAGTGTGTGCCTTCTAATAATCCGGCATGCTGCAAAAGTTGCTCTAATTGCATTTCACCGTATTGGCCACGGGTTTGACCTTTGCCCATGGCAGAAACTATTTGTTTAGTTGATTCTTCTAAAGATTCATTTCCTCTTTTTAAATGAACCATTTCATTTTTGAGAAAAGTTTCAGCTTCCACTCTTCTTCTGTCTGATTCCTCCGATTTATTTCTAAGTTCATCCAGGGCAGTTTGCACAGGTTTAAGTAATTGATCGATAGCACTAGAGGCCAAATTGGCTTTTTCTAAAGCACTATTTCTTTCCTCCAATGCCTGTACTTTTCCAGATAGCAAGACTGACCTTTGTCGTCCAATAAACCAAGCAAAAGGTGTAGCAATGAAGACGCCGATAGAAATACCTATTAATAGAGTAGTAATTTCCATAAATCTAAGTCTGTATTAATGGGCTGACAATTCTCTTTCTGACTCGCCCGTAAGATAGGGCATATGGCATTGTCAGTGGGCATCGTTGGCTTGCCAAACGTTGGTAAATCAACTCTTTTTAATGCTTTAACAAAAAATAATGTTTTAGCCGCAAATTATCCATTCGCCACAATAGAACCAAATGTGGGCATTGTTGGTGTTCCTGATGAAAGATTAAAAGTCTTAGCAAAAATATTTAGTTCCAAAGAATTACTTCCGGCATCAGTGTCATTTGTTGATATTGCAGGAATTGTGAAAGGTGCATCAGAAGGTGCAGGTTTAGGAAATAAATTTTTAGCAAACATTAGAGAAACCGATGCAATTTGCCAAGTGATCAGAGTTTTTGATGATCCAGATGTCGTTCACGTTGATGGCAAAGTTTCTCCACTAGATGATATTGAAACAATTAATACCGAGTTAATTTTGGCAGATATTCAATCAATTGATAAAGCAATTCCACGTTTACAAAAGGAAGCAAGAGGTGACAAAGAAAAAACTGCTGTACTAGCAGAAGCTGAAAAAGCTCGAAAAGTACTTGATGAAGGTAAAACAGTTTTTGCAGCTCAACTTGATATGGATTTATTAAAAGAATTATTTTTACTAACCGCAAAACCATTTTTATATGTATTCAATGTTGATGAATCAGGTTTAGGTAACGAAGTCCTACAAGCACCTTTGAGAAAACTAGTTGAACCGGCAGAAGCAATTTTTGTTAATGCCAAACTAGAAACAGACCTTGCAGAGTTATCTGAAGAAGAAGCTAAAGAATTATTAGAATCAGTTGGCCAAAGTGAATCAGGTTTGGCAAGACTAGCCAGAGTCGCCTTTGACACTTTAGGTTTGCAAACTTATTTAACTGCTGGACCCAAAGAAGCAAGAGCTTGGACAATTCATAAGGGAGATACTGCTCCGATGGCAGCAGGTGTTATTCATACTGATTTTCAAAAAGGATTTATTAAAGCAGAAATAGTTTCCTTTAGTGATCTAGTTGAACAAGGTTCAATGGCTGAGGCAAAAGCTAAAGGAAAAGTAAGAATTGAAGGAAAAGATTACGTCATGGCCGATGGTGATGTAGTCGAATTTAGATTTAATGTCTGATCTAGTTTTACAACAAAAAGCAGGACAATACTGGGTATATAAATTAACCAAATTTGACGATGAATTAGCTCAAGTTTTAGCAAAGCTAAATCTAGATACTTTTTGGTCAATATCGGTTTCAGGTGACGAAATTTCGGTAATTAGTAGCAAGTTTGACAATATTAATATAGAAAACAGTGAAGGGCCGTGGTCACTTTTTCGAGTCGCTGGTACTTTAGAGTTTGGCTTAACAGGAATATTGGCGTCGCTCACCCTTCCCCTTGCTGATGCAGGAGTTAGTGTTTTTGCGACATCTACATTCGACACCGATTATCTGTTGGTGAAAGTTCAAAAAGCAACTGAGGCAGTATCGGCTTGGCAACAAGCAGGTTTCAGAGTTGAAGTTCTTTAATACAGATAAATAAAATCAACGCATAAGGGAAAAATGACAAATATTAAATCAAGAGATGACATTAGAAATTTAGCAATTATTGCCCACGTTGATCATGGCAAAACAACTTTGGTGGATGCCATGTTATGGCAGTCAGGTGCCTTTAGAGCAAATCAAGATGTGAACGAACGTGTTATGGATTCAACGGATTTAGAAAGAGAAAAAGGTATTACCATTTTGGCAAAAAACACTGCCATCAATTACATAGATCCAGAATTAGCACCTGAGGGTGTAATCATCAACATTATTGATACTCCAGGCCACGCTGATTTCGGTGGCGAAGTTGAACGTGGTTTGGAAATGGTGGACGGCGTTGTTTTGTTGGTTGATGCAAGTGAGGGACCACTTCCACAAACAAGATTCGTCTTAAGAAAAGCATTTCAAAAAAGATTGCCAGTAATTCTAGTTATTAACAAAACAGATCGATCAGATTCTAGAATTGATGCAGTTGTAAATGAAACTTATGATTTGTTTATCGATCTTGCTGATGATTCAATGGCAAATGTTTTAGATTTCCCCATTATTTATGCTTCAGCCAGAGCAGGAAAAGCAAGCTTAACTAAACCAGAAGATGGCAGTGTTCCTGATTCAGAAAACTTAAGACCACTTTTTGAAACTATTTTGAAAACAGTTCCTGCTCCAACCTATACAGAAGGTGCTCCGCTTCAAGCACACGTAACAAATCTTGATGCTTCTGCTTACCTTGGTCGACTAGCTCTTTGTCGAGTAAGAAATGGCTACATCAAAAAAGGTCAAACTGCTGCGTGGATGAAAACAAATGGCGAAGTAGTGAAAGTAAAAATTAGTGAACTATTAATTACTCAAGCTCTAGAGCGAGTTCCAGTTGAACAAGCTGGTCCTGGAGATTTAATTGCGGTAGCTGGGATTAGCGAAATCACTATTGGTGAAACTTTGGCCGATCCAGATAATCCAGTTGCACTTCCATTGATCACAGTTGATGAACCAAGTATTTCTATGTTTATTGGAACCAACACTTCACCATTAGCTGGTAAGTCTGGAACCAAGATGACAGCTCGATTATTAAAAAATAGATTAGACGCTGAATTAATCGGTAACGTATCTTTAAGAATTTTTGATACCGATCGCCCAGATACTTGGGAAGTTCAAGGTCGAGGTGAATTACAACTTGCAATTTTAGTTGAAATTATGCGTCGCGAAGGTTTTGAATTAACTGTTGGTAAACCACAAGTTGTTACTAGAACAATTGATGGAAAATTAAGTGAACCAGTTGAAAGATTAACAATCGATGTGCCAGAAGACTTTGTAGGTGTGGTTACACAATTACTTGGTTTAAGAAAAGGTCGCATGGAACAAATGACAAATCACGGCAGTGGTTGGGTCAGAATGGAATATTTAGTTCCCGCAAGAGGTTTGATTGGTTTCAGAACAGAATTCTTAACTGAAACTCGTGGAACCGGTTTAATGCATCACGTCTTTGATCGTTATGAACCATGGCATGGTGAAGTTAAAACTAGAGCAAACGGATCACTAGTTGCAGATAGAGCAGGGGCAACAACTGCATATGCAGCTTTCTCAATTCAAGAACGCGGTGCACTATTTGTTGGACCAGGTATTGAAGTTTATGAAGGCATGATTGTTGGTGAAAATTCTCGTGCTGATGACATGGATGTCAACATCACTAAGGAAAAGAAATTAACAAATATGCGAGCTTCTGGTTCAGATGACACTGTGCATTTAGTTCCTGCAAAAAATATGTCCTTAGAACAATCCTTGGAATTTCTTCGCGAAGATGAATGTGTTGAAGTAACTCCTCACACTGTTCGAATCCGCAAGGTAATTTTGAACGCTGGGGAAAGAAACCGGTCAAGATCTCGCAATAAGTAAAAGAGATTTGTAAGCTAGGTCTAATTTTTTGAAAGCCTCGACTTGATTAGACCTAGCTTCACCAAGAAGTCAAACTTACGACTAATCTGTTTCATGTGAGTAAAAAAAGTCTTTTATTGGTTCACGCTCATCCTGATGATGAAACAATTGGCACTGGTATCACAATGGCCAAATATGTTTCACAAGGAGTAAATGTAACTTTAGTTACTTGCACCAGCGGGGAAGAGGGAGAAGTTTTAGTCCCCGAATTAATTAATTTAGCAGCTGATAAAGATGACAAACTTGGAAGTCATAGACAAATTGAACTAGCTAATGCGATGCAAGAGATTGGGCTAACTGATCACCGATTTTTAGGTGGGGCCGGAAAATATAGAGATTCTGGAATGATCGGGACCTCTGCTAATGAAAGAAAAGACAATTTTTGGCAAGCTGACTTACAAGAAGCAGCAGATGAACTTGTAAAAATAATTCGTGAAGTTAAACCACAAGTAGTTGTTACTTATGACGACTTTGGTGGTTACGGGCACCCAGATCACATAAAAGCGCATCGAGTTACACATTATGCAACTGATTTAGCAAGTGTGGTTAGTTATAAGCCTGAACTTGGTCAAGTGTGGGAAGTTTCTAAAATTTATTGGACCGCAATTCCTAAATCACAAATGCAAAAAGGAATTGAAGCATTAGCAAATGCTGGAGGTTCTAAATTTTTTGGTGTTGACTCAGCTGATGAGTTACCTTTTGTTTTGGAAGACAAATTTGTTACGACAACGATAGATGGGCAAGATTTAATTGAGAAAAAATTAGCAGCCCTTCGCTGTCACAAAACTCAAGTCGAAGAAACTGGTCCATTTTTTCAAATGGCACAATTGCTTGGAACAGCCGCTCTCGGAATTGAATATTTTAGATTAGTTAAAGGAATTAATTTATTAAATATTTTATATTCAGTAGTAAGATATCCACCTATGTTTTGTTTTATAGTTTCAGCAATTTCTTTTGGCAACCCTAATCCCAATGTATTTATGGACATGTTGTCAATGTCTCTTCTTACTCGTAAAATAGAATTAATTAATGGC
>ERZ890510.1329-NODE-1329-length-16329-cov-4.257896_pt1 | contig 16329 bp, 14 predicted proteins | sample MGYA00521265_ERZ890510 | MGnify/ENA primary metagenome ERZ890510 (study PRJEB32303, sample SAMEA104408624) | aquatic metagenome | biome: Brackish water; feature: Chemocline; material: water | place: Baltic Sea | collected 2014-10-26T21:54:00 | depth 110 m ...
TTCGCCGTACTCCCGCCTGATGACAGGCCTCGAACATGTTGTAGGCACCCACGATGTTGTTGTCATGCAGGCTCTCCCAACCTCGGCCGGCGGGGTCTGCCGCCATATGCACAACAACCTCCATGCCCTCGACGGCCCGCCGAACGCCGGCAACGTCAGTGAGGTTCACTTCGTGGAATCTGTCGTCAGGGATATCGAATACGTGATCGGAGGGCACCCGATCTGAGAGTTTGCGACTCAAGTCGAGGCCGTAGACCTCATACTTCTCGGGTTGATCACGGAGATGCAGGTAGGCACAATGGCCGATGAGGCCACAGGCGCCGGTGACGAGGACCTTCAGTGGAGCCAAAACGATGCCTTCCTCCGGGGTTTATTACGAAATGTCGTAATTTCGCCGAAGGGTAGGCCGAAGAAGGGCGGTACGTCAAGGGAAATTCAGCTGCTCGAGGGTTCCACGGGCAGTCGGCTCAGCAACTCCTCCAAGCCGGCAAGGCACGCCTGCTCCGTAGCAGCAGTCGCCTTCAGCAGGTCGATCTTATCGGCGTCACCCAGCTCCTTGTTGCTGGCACGTCCCAGATTGTTGGCGATTTCCTGGTAGGCGTCTGCCAGGTGAGTGGTCGATTCCGCCAGTTCTACGCGCGCCAGCCCGATTTCCCGGAAGTAGTCTGAGGCCCGGGCGCGACACTCTGCCCACACGGTAGCGTTCCACCAGTTGCCGTGTTCGGCTCCATGCCCGCTCTCGACCGCCCCAATCCACTTGTCATAAGCGCGCAGGCCGACGCCGTACGGTTCGTCGGTGTACAGCCCTGGCCGTGCCAGCATGTCGATGGCACATACAAGGCTCTCACGGACAGCGACCTCCGTCGCAGCGGGCCTCACGCGTTCAAAGGAGTAGAGGTTCATGTGAAACGATTCGCCCAGTTCTTCCCACGTGCCCCACGTCAGGTGCCCAGGAGGAAAATCTACTTGTGCCCAGGGCTGAGTGGTCAGCAATCCCGTGTCATCGCACCCCGTGATCAGCTGGTTCTCGAGGTTGAGAAGCCCACATGGCATACCCTGGTCCAACAAGCCCGTCAGCGTCCTTTCGATGTCCCGCCGTTCATCAGCCGACGCAGTGGGCCCGAAGAACCCGTGATCGGTCCGGGAAATGCCCAGGTTACGCAACAGAACCTCGAAACGATCAACGCGCCAGCAGTAGGGCCCACTGGGGCACAACGTTTCGTGAATATTGATGAGAAAGGCATGGCCTGTCGCACCGTACAGCGTGGCGTCGCTGTAGGTGTAGCCATAGAAGTCTGCCACGCCGCGCACGACACCAAGCAACGTCGTGTTGAAAGGAGGAACTCTCAGGCCATCGAGAATCATTGTTGCCTCCGGTCACCGGGTCGGCTGTACTGTACCGCAATCGTCAGGCGGAGTTCAAGGGCAGATCTGCCTTCGACGCGCCACGCCGCTGATGTTAATGCCTCTCGTGCCGCGGCTGCAGCAACTTGGCAATGATTCCACTCCATCCGGTTTGGTGTGACGCCCCGACGCCGCGCCCCGAATCTCCGTGGAAGTATTCGAAAAACAGGATATGGTCGCGGAAATGTGGATCCGTCTGCAGCCGTTCGTACTGCTCAAATACCGGCCGCCGGCCCTCCATGTCGCGCAGGAATATCCGACTCAAGCGGCGCGCCAGTTCGTTGGACACCTGCAGGATCGTCAGCCAATGCCCGGAGCCGGTGGGACATTCGATCTTGAACTCATCGCCGTAGTAATGGTGAAATTTCTGCAGCGATTCGATGATCAGAAAGTTCACCGGAAACCAGATCGGCCCACGCCAGTTGGAGTTTCCACCAAACAGGGCCGTGTCTGATTCACCGGGCTGGTAGGAGACTTCGAGCGTTTCCTCTCCGTGGGTAAATACGAATGGCTCCGACTCGTAGGCCTTGGACATGGCGCGCACGCCGTACTCTGAGAGAAACTCTGTCTCATCCAGCATTCGGCGCAGCAGGCACTTCATCCGATGGCCACGCAGCAGGGACAGCAACTTGCGCTCACCCGCTCCTGGCACCTGCCAGCGTGAAATCAGGTTAGCGAGCCTGGGGTTCTCGTTGAGAATTCGTTCCATGCGCGCCTTGAAGTCCGGCAGCCTGTCGATCAGTTCCGACTCGAGTGTTTCCACGGCAAACAACGGGATCAATCCCACCATGCTACGCAGTTTCAGCGGTTGTACCGTGCCATCTGGCAGATTGAGCACGTCGTAGTAAAAGCCATCCTCCTCATCCCACAGGCCGATGCCCTCGCTGGCGATATTCGTCATGGCCTCGGCAATGTGCAGGAAATGCATGAAGAATTTTGTGGCGATGTCCTCATAGGTCGGGTTGGTCTGCGCCAGTTCGAGGGCGATGCGCATGAGGTTGAGGCAGTACATCGCCATCCAGCTCGTACCATCGGCCTGGTTGATGAATTCCCCTGTGGGACGTGGCGCACTGCGGTCAAACACGCCGATGTTGTCGAGACCGAGGAAGCCGCCCTGGAAGATGTTGCGCCCCTGCTCGTCCTTGCGATTCACCCACCAGGTAAAATTGAGCATCAACTTGTGGAAGACCCGCTCGAGGAAGTCCGTGTCCCCTTTGCCGCCCGCAGCGTTTCGATCCATCTGGTAGACGCGCCATGCCGCCCAGGCATGCACCGGCGGGTTGACGTCACCAAAGGCCCACTCATAGGCCGGCATCTGCCCATTGGGGTGCATATACCACACACGTGTCATCAGCAGCAGCTGTTGTTTGGCGAAGTGTGAGTCGATCAGGGCCAGCGGTACGCAGTGGAAGGCGAGATCCCAGGCGGCGTACCAGGGATATTCCCACTTGTCCGGCATGGAGATCACATCCTTGTTTTCCAGATGCAGCCACTCGTGATTCCGGCCCGTCTTGCGCTCCTGGGGCGGGGCCGGTTGCGCCGGATCCCCGTCGAGCCACTCGCGCACGTTGTAGTAGTAGAACTGCTTGGACCAGAGCATCCCCGCCAGCGCCTGTCGCTGGACCATTCTCTCGTCGGCGGACTCGATACGCTCCTGCAGCACCCCGTAAAAGGCGTCCGCTTCGGCGATCCGCGCCGCCATGAGTGCGTCAAAATCCGCCAACGGCTGCGCCATTGTATCACGGGTCAGGCGTAGGCGAATGGCAACGGAGCCACCGGCTTCGACAAGAAACTGATACTGTGCCGCCGCCTTTGTACCGGCCTTTGAGGCGCTTACCGCGTTGTGATGGCCATCGACGATGGCATCGTTGATGCCATCCTTGAAGGGTCCCGTGGCATCCTCTGCGCCCTGCAGGCGCCTGCTGTTCGTGTCATTCTCACAGAAGAGGTATTCGGGATCCCCGTCGCAATAGAGCCTCATGCTCCCGTGGTCCCGATGTTCAGCCTCGATGTCGCCCCCCTCCGTCAGCCGCAGGCTCGGGCGGTGATCGTCGTATCCCCAGGACCAGGTGTTGCGATACCAGATCTGCGGAATCAGGTGGACGACAGCGGCCTCAGGTCCCCTGTTGTGGGCAACGACCCGCATGAGGATGTCCTCCGGATCCGCCTTGCCGTATTCGATGACGACGTCGAAATATCGATCGTCATCAAAGGCGGCCGTATCGATGAGTTCGAATTCCGTGTCGCCTTTTCCCCTTCTGCGACTCTCATCAAGCAATTGCTCGTACGGATAGGCGCTCTGTGGATATTTGTAGAGCATCTTCTGATACGAATGGGTCGGCGTGTTATCCAGGTAGTAGTAGTACTCCTTCACATCCTCCCCATGATTGCCCTCGTTGCCCGTGACCCCGAAGAGACGCTCCTTCAGGATCGGGTCGCGACCATTCCACAGTGCCAGGGACATGCACAACGTCTGCGCCTCGTCACAGATCCCGCCGATGCCATCCTCTCCCAGCGGTAGGCCCGACTGCGGGCCATATCATGTGAGACGGACTCCCAGGCTGTGCCATACGGGCTGTAGTCCTCCCGCACCGTTCCCCACTGCCGCTCGGAGAGATAGGGACCCCACCCCTTCCAGGCTCTCGTCTTCGCAGCGTCCTCTGCAAGCCGCAGCTTCTCCGCGTTCATCTCAACTCCGTCCGCTCGCCAACATGGCTGCAACGACAGCATCGGTATTCGGATCCGACGCATCCCGCAGGGCTTCGAGCCGCTGAAAGATCTCAGCAGCAGCAGCATGGAACCCACCTGGCAGACCCGCATCTTCAAAGGTGCGGGAGATCTCCTGCATCTCATCGATCCAGCGCCAGGCACGAGACGTCACGCCGCCGGCACCCTTGCCGGCTCGCTCCGCCAATGGACCGGCCAGCTCCGCACTGAGAGACCACTGATGCACGAGGGCTTCGCGCACACCAAGTGCGTCTGCTGTGGCCAGGATGCCGTAGAACAATGCCGTAGTCCCTTTGGTGTACGCAGCAAAACACATCTTCAATGCCGACGCCTGCGTCAGGCCCGCACCCAGAACATTGGTCTCCAGCAGTCCATCACGGAACCACGCCGCCGCTTCTTCAGCGTCGGTACCCGACAGGTGCAGAAACGTTTTTCCCTGCGCCCACGCCGGGCCGCCGACAATGCCGCCATCGACGAAACGACCGCCACCTGTGGTGATGGTGGCAGCAATCGTTGCGGCCCGCTGGGGTGAAATCGCATTTGCATCCAGAAACAGACCGCTGAAGCCACACGCGGCGACATCCTGGGCGATTTGCTCGGATGCAGCAGGCGGGCAGATGCTGATGATGGCCTCACACTGTGCACACAACTGGGCCAGAGATTCCAGCTCCGTCAGTTTATGCTCCTCGGCGCGCTTGCGTGTGCTGTCACTGCGGCCGGCGGAGACCCAGCAGACCTCGTGCCCGGTAGCGATAGCCGAAGCAGCCAGCGAGATACCCATACTGCCCGGGTGCAACAGACCGATACGGCTCATACAGTCTCCAGGATGATGAAGTCCCAACAGTGAAGGATTGCCTGCGACTGGGACGGCGGCACTTTGTGGTGGAATCCCGCCGCGCCTCGATATGGGCCTCAGGCCGGCACGAGCCGTTCCGCATTCTCATGGAACAACTTGCGTAGCACCGCCTGATCAAGGTTGAGCCCCAGCAACCAGGTGCGCAGCGCGTCCCCGGGCGCGTCACGCCCAAACAGCAGCCGGTCCTGATACATTTCGATAAAGCGCCGGGCGTGCGCCTCATCGCGCTGCATCGCCCCAAGTCCGGAGCCGGCCGATAGATCCGCCCACAGATTCGGATAGCTATCGAGCAGGCGGATCACCTGGCCCCCGGGTGTGATGGGCCCCCGCGGATAGGTCTCCGTTTCGCTCGCTTCGTCGCCACTGATGGACCGCCAGAACCCCGGTGCATGACCGACGAAAACTGTCTCAGGGCACTCCTTCAGCGCCCGTTCCAGCGGCTCTGCGCCGCCACCGTACCAGTTCGTCTGGTAGCGCCGTCGACCGCCATCCAGTCCCGGCAGGAACGGCACATCAAGATGAAGGACCACCGGCATGTGCAACTGACCGGCCTTCCAGAACAGTTCCAGCGCCCGCGGATCATCGAGCAACATGCGGTAACTCCACTCGCCGCAGACGCGTACTCCGTAGAACTCGTGCGCCGCCTGCAGCCGCTCTGCTGCCGACCCTTCAGCCGGGCACGGACAGAAGCCACCGACAAACCGATCCGGGAATGCCCGGCACGCTTCGATGACATCATCGAGGTTCGATCCCGCGTGGGTGCCATCGGTGCGGAAATTGCGCGGGTTGAACGTGCCATGACTTCCGGGTACATCTTCTGCGGGCGGCAGGTTCCAGGTGAGTACCCAGCAACGCTCGATGCCGAACTCGTCCAGTTCCCCCACAACACCAGCTGGATCCAACTGGTGATAGTAGACGTGATTGTGGCTGTCGATGATGCGCATCATGAACTCCCGTTGTCAGCTGCCAGCATCAGCAATCCAGCGCGTTCTGTCGTTCCCAGGCTGTGTGGTGTGAGGCGTAGGCATTCCACTCCGCCTGCTTCAGTTTCGCAAAGGCCGACACGGTTTCGTTGCCGAGGGCCGCACAGAAGGCGCTGTTGCCTTCGAGTTCCCGCACCGCGTCCAGCAGATTCAGCGGCAGTCTACTGGCGCCTTCGGCCTTGTGGGCCTCGGCATAGATGTTGATGTCGAGCCGTGGACCCGGGTCACGCTGCTGGTTGATCCCTTCCAGGCCCGCCGCCAGGATCGCCGCCGGCAGCAGGTACGGATTGGCGGCGCCATCTGCGAGTCTCAGTTCGATCCGGCCAGGATCCGGAATACGGATCATGTGAGTGCGGTTGTTGCCACCATAGGTGACGAGATTGGGCGCCCAGGTTGCACCCGATGTAGTCGTCGCGGCATTGATGCGCTTGTATGAGTTGACGGTCGGATTGGTGATGGCGCACATGGATGTCGCATGCGCCATGAGGCCACCGAGAAAATGGTAGCCCGTCTTCGACACACCCAGATCGCCCTTGGGGTCGGAGAAAACATTGGTCGTCCCGTCCGGAGACCAGACGCTGATATGAGCATGACAGCCGTTGCCCGTCAGATCAGCGAATGGTTTCGGCATGAACGTTGCCCGCAGGCCGTGGTTTTCGGCGATGGTCTTCACCATGTACTTGAAGAAGGCATGTCGATCAGCTGTCACCAGGGCATCGGCATAATCCCAGTTCATTTCGAACTGACCATTGGCATCTTCATGATCGTTCTGATACGGACCCCAGCCCAGGGCGATCATCGCATCGCAGACCTCACGAATCACATCGTAGCGACGCATCAGAGCGGCGACATCGTAACAGGGCTTGTCCTGTGTATCGGCGGCGTCTGCCAGAGATTGTCCGTCGGGCGTGATCAGGAAGTACTCACACTCGACACCGTGCTTCATGCGCAAGCCCTGACCTTCGGCGGCGCGCAAGACGCGCTTCAGGGTGTTGCGCGGCGCGTGCGCGACCTCCTCGCCATCCATGAACAGATCCGCAGCGAGCCAGCCGACACTTGGCTTCCAGGGCAACTGGATGAGACTCGATGGATCCGGAACAGCGAACATGTCGCTGTCGGCCGGCGTCATATCCAGCCAGGCGGCAAAACCGGCGAACCCGGCGCCATCTCGCGCCATGCCGTTGATCGCCGCCGCCGGCACGAGTTTCGCCCGCATCACGCCGAAGAGATCAACGAAGGAAATGAGGAAATAGTCAATCCCCTTATCGCGCGCTTCCTGTGCCAGATCGACCGTCATCAACATTCTCCCACAGTGGTTTCAGGCTTCACTTCCGGGAATCCAACGAGTACCTGCCAGGGGTACTCCGGCCATGGCTGCCGCTTCCACCGTCAGCGCCACCAGATCCTCCGGTTCGAGGTTCAAAACGTTGCTCTTTCCATTGGCTCGTGCAAGCGTCTGCAGTTCCATCGTCATGACCGCCAGGTAGTTGGCCAGGCGGCGCCCCCCCTGCACCGGATCGAGGCGCTGCGCCAGTTCCGGGCGTTGCGTCGTGATGCCTGCAGGATCATTGCCCTCGTGCCAGTCATCGTACGCCCCGGCTGTGGTACCCAGTTTCCGGTACTCTTCCTCCAAGGCGGGGTCGTTGTCACCGATCGCTACCAGCGCCGCCGTGCCGATGGACACAGCATCGGCGCCGAGAGCCAGCGCCTTGGCCACATCGGCGCCGGAACGGATGCCGCCGGAAACGATCAACTGCACCTTGCGATGCATGTCCAGTTCCTGCAGAGCCCGCACAGCCTCACGGACGGCGGCAAGCGTCGGAATGCCGACATGTTCGATGAACACGTCCTGCGTCGCCGCCGTACCGCCCTGCATACCATCAACGACAACCACATCCGCGCCGGCCTTCACGCTCAAGGCGGTATCGTAGTACGGACGGGCGGCACCGATTTTCACATAGATAGGTTTTTCCCACGCCGTGATCTCCCGCAGTTCCAGAATCTTGATCGCCAGATCATCCGGTCCGGTCCAGTCGGGGTGGCGACAGGCCGAGCGCTGATCGATCCCCTCCGGCAAGGTGCGCATCGAGGCGACGCGCGCATTGATCTTCTGTCCCAGCAGCATGCCACCACCACCTGGCTTGGCGCCCTGCCCGACGACGACCTCAATAGCATCCGCCCGGCGCAGATCGTCGGGATTCATGCCATAGCGCGATGGCAGAACCTGATAGACGAGCTTATCCGAATGGGCGCGCTCCTCCTCGGTCATGCCGCCATCCCCCGTTGTCGTCGACGTCCCCATCGCCGAAGCGCCACGACCAAGGGCTTCCTTGGCCTGCGCCGACAACGAGCCAAAGCTCATCCCCGCAATGGTGATGGGGATCCTGAGTTCGATGGGCTTGCTGGCAAATCTGCTGCCAAGCACAACGGCCGTATCGCAGCGCTCGCGATACCCCTCCAGCGGGTAACGCGACATGGAGGCGCCCAGAAAGAGCAGATCATCAAAGTGCGGCAAGCGTCTCTTGGCACCACCGCCACGGATGTCGTAGATCCCCGTCGCCGCCGCCCGACGAATCTCGGACAGCGTATAGTCGTCAAAGGTGGCGGACTTGCGCGGTATCGTCTGGGGCGTGGATTGGGGATTGTTGTTCCTGTCCGCAGGTTCAGACATCAGTATTCACCCATGTGATCGACGGAGAAATGATACAGGCGGCGGGCAGAGCCATAACGTCTGAAAGCTGCCGGATCCACATTGAACCCGGCACGTTGCAGCAACAGATCAAGGACGGCTTTGTGCTCTTCGTCCAGCGGCTTTTCCTCGCAGTCAGCGCCGAGGCTGGCGACTGCACCACGGACGAAAATCTCCGCTTCGTATATGGAGTCACCCAGATCGGTGCCGGCATCACCGAGCACGACCAGATGCCCCGCCTGAGCCATGAAGGCGGACATGTGCCCCACGTCGCCACCGACGACGATATCGACACCTTTCATGGAGATACCGGCGCGGGCCGAGGCCGAACCTTCGACGACCACCAGTCCGCCGTGCCCCGTCGCCGCAAGCGACTGACTGACGTCGCCGCGGACCCGCACGGCACCGGACATGATGTTCTCGGCGCAGCCGGTACCGGCGTTGCCGGACACGGTGATGGATGCGTGTTTGTTCATGCCGCCGCAGTAGTAGCCTGCATGGCCATCGATGGTGACCTCAATGGCAGCATCCAGGCCACACGCCAGTGCATGTTCACCACCCGGATTCAGTACCCGAAAGGCGCCGCTGGTGGCCGCCTGCAGGGCGGCATTCACCTCCCGCAGACTGAGGAACGCAGAATCGAGGTCTATCGGCTTGGTGGTCATGCCGCATGACTCCAGGCATAGACGGTCGCCGGCTTCGGCTCCCAGATGTCAGCGTTGGCCACACCCGGAAGACGGGCGATGGCGCGAAACTCCGAGGACATGGCGACCCAGTCTTCGGTTTCGGCGATGATCGCCGGTTTGCAGGCGATGGCATCGCGGACCACGGCGAAGCCGTCCCGTGTACCGATGGCCAGCGTATAGAAACCATCAAGATCGTGCAGCGCCCGTTCGATCGCAGCCTCGAGACTGTCCCCCTCACGCATGCGCCAGGCGAGGTACCCCGCAGCGACCTCGGAGTCGTTCTCAGTCTGGAAGGTTTCGCCGCGACGTCGCAGGCTCTGCCGCAGGCGGTTGTGATTCGACAGGGAGCCATTGTGCACGAGACAGGTGTCAGCGCCGGTGGAGAATGGGTGTGATCCGGCGATGACCACGGCCGATTCGGTGGCCATGCGCGTGTGGGCAATGGCATGACGCCCGGCGCGTTGTGCCAGGCCAAAGCGCGTCGCGATCGCGTCGGGGTCACCGATCCCCTTGTACAATTCGATGGCGTGCCCAACAGAGAGCACAGTCACGTCCGGCGCCACTTCGATGATCCGGTTTCGTGCCAGGGCACCATCGCCGGTCGTGTGCAGAATGGCGTGATCTTCGATCTCGTGGACATCGACGGGTGCCTCGATGGCTTGTGTCAACTGGCGGGCAAGTGCCAGCCAGTCAGTGCTGCCGGTCAACGACAGACAGCTGATCTTGGTCGCTGTCACGGGTGTTTCGTATATCGCGAAACCGGCAGAATCGGGGCCACGGCCGACCATCTCGTGCAGCATGAGGCCCGTCAGGCGCCCGAGCTCCGGCTGCAGTGCTTCGTTCTTGAGAAACAGCCCGACAATGCCACACATAGGGTTCAGGTCCTCATCCAGCCAGAGTCAGCAGCGCGCCGGTGCCGATCGCTTCGACACCCAGATCTCTTCCCGCCTCCATCAACGTCTCCCACATGTACGCCCCCAGAGCCCGCCCGCCGAGCAGGCGGTACGCCGGCAGTCCGCCCAGATCGGCACGGATCACCAGTTGCCGCGTCTTGGCGACACTCGTCTCCCGCGCCTGTCCATCAGCGAACACCGATGCATGAAAATCGATGCCGCAGACTTTGCTCAGCAGAAGCGGCGCTGCGGGGCCCACCAGACGGAACTCAAAACGGCCGTGGGTGACATCGGTGATGGTTACCGGAAGAGCACCACGTGTCTCGCACAGGGCGGCCCACACCGCTTCACGATCCTCGGCGGTCATGCCCACGTGGCACAGGTCCATTCGCAGGCGGGTGATCTCAACGGTGCCGACGCGCACCACCCTGCCGACAGCGGCCGGCGGCGCCCCTAGGGCCGCACCGATGAGCGCATCCGCTTCGTCCCCCTGTACTCGAATCTTGCCGCGCGGCGTGTCGTCACCAAGAGCCACCGCCTCGCGTGCGGCGCGTAGCTCAGTTGACTCACCGGCAAAGGACTCGGGCACCCGCCAGCCTGCGGCGGTCTGCACGATGGTGGCGCCGTGGGACAGCCATACACCTTCGGCGGGAGATGTCAGAAAAGGTATTGTCATCAGCCGCGCAATCGCGCACCCTCGGCGTCATAGAACGGCCCGTGGTGCACGCGGGCCGGCTCGAGGCGGCCATCCACATGGATGTGGAAGGTTGCCTCAGAACGCTCCGCCAGGGCCGCTGGCAACCAGCACAGACCAATGGTTTCCTGCAGGGTTGGCGAGAACCGACAGGAGGAGACCCAACCGATGATCTGCGGCTTGCCACGGTCGTCCGACTGCACAATCTGCAGCCCTTCGAGCAAAGAGTCGGCGCGGCGCCCGGTGCGGAAACCGACGAGGCGCTGCCTGGGACCGTCGGTAGCGATCCGCGTCAGCGCCCGGCGGCCGAGGAAATCGCAGTCCTTGTCGAGGTGCACGGCCCACGCCGCATCGGCCGAAATCGGGTCGGTCAGTGCGTCCGTGTCCTGACCGACGATGAAGTGCGCCTTCTCGAGGCGCAGCACACGCTGTGCCTCGACGCCGAAAGGTCTGAGCCCGAAATCCGCGCCGGCATCGATCAGTCGCTGCCAGAGATAGCGGCCATATCCGGCGGGACAATGAATCTCATATCCCAGTTCGCCGGTGAAACCAATCCGCAGCAACAGGCACGGCACGCCTGCAACGTCGGCGCGTCGGGCTCGCATGTAGGGAAACCGGTCATTGCTCAGATCCCGATCGGTCTGGGTCTGCAACAGGGCCCGGGACTGGGGACCGGCAAGATTGAAGGCCGCGTGTGTTTCTGTCAGATCGGTGATGTGGACACCATCCCCCCATCCCGACTGGCGCCACCACTCCATCCATTCCAGGGCGCCGCTGGCCCCGGTGGATGTCGTCGACACATACCATTGCTCGTCGCTCAACCGCGCGCAGACACCATCGTCGAGAACGACGCCCTCGTCGTTGCACATGATGCCGTAGCGGACACGGCCCCGTCGCAGGTCCTGCCAGTTGTTGACGTAGAGGCGCTCGAGCATGGCCGCCACACCAGGGCCGGTCAACTGCAGCTTGCCCAGGGGACTGACATCGATCAGGCCCACAGTCTGCCGCATGGCGCGCACTTCGGCGGCGGCATCCCCATAGTGTTCGGGGCGCATCCAGAGACCGGCGACCATCATGCGGGCGCCCTGGTCCACGTGCCAATCGTGCACGGCCGACAGCTGCACGGGCTCCATCTTCTGTCCCGCCAGCACACCAAGTGCCACCGGTGTCACCGGTGGCCGGCCCGTGGTGCGGCCTGTGTCCTGGACGCTCTTGCCCGTACCCTGTGCACACAGGCGGATACCATTGAGTCCGCACATCCGCCCCTGACAGGGCCCCATGCCCACGGTGCTGTAGCGCTTGAGCAACTCGATCCGATCGAAGCCCTCGGCGATTGCTGTTTCGATGTCGACGTCCGTCACGTCCTCGCACAGGCAGACAAACCGTTTGTCGCCGCCCACATCGGGTGCTGCAACAAGGGCCGACGAACGTGCCGTGGCTTGCACATCCTGGCTTGCAGCAATGGGCAGATCATCCGTGTTGCCGGCGGCAGCGGCGCCGGCCCTGGCCCCCTGCAGCCACTCCTGCTCGGCGCTGCAGGGCCCGGCAACGCGGCCGGCGAGAAACAGCCCGTCCGGCAGATTGTCCAGGCGCATCTCCGCCAGCTCGTCGTCGTAACAACTGCGCGCCCCGGCCATGTAGGCGAGCTCCGCCGATGGTACCCACGTCGTACTGAGAGCGACAAAGTCACAGCGCACGACGTGTGAGCCCGACGATCCGTCCACGGCTACCAGGGTCACCTCTTCCACGCCGCTCTTGCCGCGGGCGGCGGCGATGGTAGAGCCCGGCAGAAGAGTCACGCCCGCTGCCTGCAGGGCTTCGATATCCGTACCGACGGGCAATTGGGGGCGCTCATCGGCAACCGCTGCAACATTGACGCCCGCTGCCAGCAGATCGGCGGCGACGGCCCAACCGGTGTCATTTGCTGTGACAACCACGGCCCTGTGGCCGGGAACGACACCATACAGGTGCAACAGACGCTGCACCGCCGTACCCAGCATGATGCCGGGATGATCGTTGCCGGCAAATACGGAGGGTGTCTCGAAGGCGCCACTGGCGACGACCACAGCGCCGGCGCGGATCTTGAACAGGCGGTTGCCGCGGACAGCCGACAGCCAGTGATCCTCGTACCAACCGACAACGGCCGTGTCGTTGAGGATGGTCCCGCCTGACTGCAGTAGCCTTTGCTGCCCGTCGACGATGCGAGCGTGGGCGACGGCATCCGGGCGACTGTAGCGCAAGTGGCCCCCGAGCTCAGGATTTTCATCGATCAGCAAGACCCGGGCGCCCTCGTCAACGGCAGCCACGGCAGCACTCACGCCGGCAGGCCCCCCGCCGACGACAACGACGTCCGCATGCAGGTACTGTTTGTCGTAGTCACCCTCGGGCGTGTTTTCGTCGATCACGCCCAGACCGGCGGCGTTACGCAGCACATGTTCGAAAGCCGGCCACAGCAGGCGCGGCCGGTGGAACGTCTTGTAGTAGAAGCCGACGGGCATGAAGCGCGAGGCGGCCTCAGTGAGTGACAGCAGGTCGTTGTCCAACGACGGCCATGCGTTTTGCGGCTGTACATCCATGCCCGCTTCCAACGCTCGCTTACAGGAGCGCACACTGGGCTCATCACCGATCTGCACGAGACAGTTCGGACAGTGGCCGGCACAACACAACAGGCCACGGGGGCGGTGGTACTTGAAGGAACGACTGACGACGTTCACCCCCGCTGCCGTCAGGGCCGACGCAACCGTATCCCCGGCAAAGCCCTGATAGCTGTGCCCGTCGAAGCGGAACTCCAGGGGTTGCCCCCGATCGAGGCTCTCTCCGGTCTGTGCAGGCAACCGACGACCGCTCATGGGCTGTGGCTCCCCTCAGCCGCAGCAGCCCCATCCGGCTGCCAACGCCAGGTGCGGGCGACAATGTTGCTGCGTCGATCACGCTCGACGAGGAACCAGATCCCGCAGCCAGCTCGGTGATACCACCATTCGATCTGTACGCCCATCACGTTGCGTCGTTCATAGAGGTAACGGATCCAATCGGCATCGGCGACCTCCGTCGACGGCGTGGGTCTGGGGTTCTGCTCCCCACCATAGCGGAACTCGGAAGTGTTACGCACGCCGCAATTGGGACACTCGAGACGCAGCATGATCAGTGCCCCACCGAGGCGGCGCCCTTTTCGCCGACCTGATCATACTCGGCAAACCGGGACAGGCGGAAGGGACGAAGCAGCGCCGGCGTCTGCCGCGTGGCGATCAGCTCCGCCATCGTCTTGCCGCAGATCGGTGAGGCCTTGAAACCATACGTCCCCCAGCCTGCGTCGATGAGGAAGTTATCCACCGGTGTGATACCCATAAGAGGGCTGAAGTCGGGCGGCATTTCGCACAGGCCCGCCCACTGGCGCAGAATACGCGCCTTGGACAGGAACGGAAACAGTTCCAGAACGTGGCCGGCAAGGCCTTCAAGAAAATCAAGACTGCCACCCACGGAGTACGATGTAAACGGGTCAATGCTCGCGCCCATGACCAGTTCGCCTCGGTCGGACTGGCTCACATAGACATGCAGGCTGCCGGAGACGACGACAACATCCAGGATGGGCTTGAGTGGTTCCGTGACACACGCCTGCAGGGGAAAGGTGTCGAGAGGCAACGGCAGATCGACCATGGCAGCCACATTGGATGCCCAGCCGGCCGTGGCAGACAGGACGATGCCAGCCGAGACATTGCCCCGCGTCGTGCGCACACCGGTGACGGCGCCATTGGCGACATCGATGCCGGTCACCTCGGTGTATTGATGGATGTCCACGCCGCGCTGATCGGCACCCCGTGCGTAGCCCCAGACCACGGCGTCGTGGCGGATGATGCCGCCAGGTGGATGGTACAGGGCCGCCTGGATCGGGAAGCGTGGATGATCACTGAGATCCAGCTGCGGGCAGATGCGCGCCAACTCATCCGGATAAACGAGCCGAGAATCCACGCCCTGCAGCTTATTGACCTCCGCCCGGCGGCGCATCGTACGCACCGAACTGTCATTGTGTGCCAGCGTCAGATGACCACGCTGGCTGAACATGACGTTGAAGTCGAGTTCCTGCGCCAGACCTTCGTACAGCTTGACGCTGGCGTCGTAGAACTGCACCCCCTCGGGCGTCAGATAGTTGGAACGGATGATCGCTGTATTGCGACCGGAACCACCGGCGCCGATGTAGCTTTTGTCGATCACGGCGACATTGGTGATGCCATGGTCGGCCGCCAGGTAGTAGGCACAGGCCAGCCCGTGAGCCCCGCCACCGATGATGACGACGTCGTAATGGTCCTTCAGGGGGCGGTCGTGCCACATGCGTGGCGGCCGCCCACCCAGGCCCTGGCGCAGGAGTTTCAGCGACATGGAACCGGCAGGGAAAGGGTTGTTTCGGGGGTGCCGAGATCGGCCGAAAGGGGGTAAAATGGGACGAATGGCCGGACTCCGCCAGCCCTTCACCGATCCTGCGGAAAAACCAGGCCGATCTGTGAGCGACAGTCGTCCAGCAGGCGCATGTTGCCCTCGGTGTCGGCCCAGTTCATCACGAGCCCATGGGCCTATTGAGCTGTCAGTCCGCCGTCGACGGGAATCAGAGCCCCCGTCATGAAGGAAGACGCCGGCTGACTCAGGAAGTAGACGACTTCGGCGATCTCCTCAGGTTCGGCGACACGGCCGATGGGCAGCAACTCGGCCTCTGCTGCCCAGGCGGCCTCAACGTCCCCGTCGAAGTGCTTGTCCGCAAGCCATTGGAACACCTTTTCCGTCAGCGGCGTCTTCACCGTCGCCGGGCAAACCGCGTTGACACGGATCCCGTACGGACTCAGAGCGATGGCCAGGCTCTTGGCCATCTGCGCCACGGCGCCCTTCGTCGCTCCATAGACGATGGACCCCTCTTTGCCGACGAGCGCCTGATCCGAAGCCATGAGCACAATGGTGCCACCGTTGCCGGCATCCCGCATGAGCGCCGCCGCCTCAGCCACCGTATAGAGGGCACCCTTCAGGTTGACGTCGATGATCATGTCGATGTCGTCATCCTCCATCTCGAAAATTCCGGCCAGTTTCTGGATGCCGGCATTGACGAACAGCGCCGTTGGTGGCCCGGGATGAATGGCGGCGGCCGCGATCGATTGACGCACGTTCGCGCGATCCCTCACGTCGGTCTCGAAGAATGTCACCGTGCCGCTGTGACCTGCCGCCGCCAACGCCAGCACGGCCTGCTCATTGATGTCGAAAACAGCCACGTCGTGACCAAGGGCGGCGAACTTACGGACCGTGGCCGCACCGATACCTGTTGCGCCGCCGGTGATGTAGACAGATGCCATATCTCGCTGAATCCCCGTTATCTGTGCGGACGCATTTCAAACGAACCCAGTCTCACCACCTGGCCGT
>ERZ890510.1333-NODE-1333-length-16317-cov-6.284467_pt1 | contig 16317 bp, 14 predicted proteins | sample MGYA00521265_ERZ890510 | MGnify/ENA primary metagenome ERZ890510 (study PRJEB32303, sample SAMEA104408624) | aquatic metagenome | biome: Brackish water; feature: Chemocline; material: water | place: Baltic Sea | collected 2014-10-26T21:54:00 | depth 110 m ...
GAGCGTGATCGCGGCGCCGGGGAAGAACACCAGCCACCATGGCGGCACCAGTCCGGCGTTCAGCGCATCGGCCAGCATATTGCCCCAGGTCGGATTGGGTGGCGGGATGCCGACACCGAGAAAGCCCAGCGAAGCCTCGATGACGATGGCGACGCCGAGATGGGTGGTCGCCAGAATCAGATAGGGCGCCACGCATTGCGGCAGAATGTGGCGGAACATCAGGCGCTTGTGCGAGGCACCGATGCCGCGCGCCGCCTCGACATACTGCATTTCCTTGAGCGACAGCACGACCGAGCGGATCACCCGGCCGCCGAACGGTATTCGGGTGACGGCGATGGCCACGATCACGGTGCCGAGGCCGCCACCCAACGCCATGGCGATCGCCATCGCCAAAATCAGATCGGGAAAGGATTGCAGGAATTCGATCAGCCGCTGGCTGATCATGTCGAAGCGCCCGCCGAAGTAGCCGCAGGCCAGGCCCCACAGCGCGCCGACCGTGGTGCCGAACAGCACTGCGCCGAACGCCACGGTGAGCGAGGCGCGGCTGCCGTAGATCACGCGGCTGAGCGTGTCGCGGCCGATCTGGTCGGTGCCGAACCAGTGAGCCTCGCTCGGCGCCTTCGTCATGGCGCGGAAGTCGGATTTCAACGGTGGATAGGGTGCGACGAGCGGTGCCGCGACGGACATCGCGACGATCGCCGCCGCGACGCAGCCCCAGAAGGCCGAGAGCGGCGCGCTGCGAAAGAACCTGCGGAACCCAGCCAGGAAAGCGCTCAGACGCGACGGCTCGGCGGGCAGTGCCGGCTCGGCGGGGTCGATGGCGGTCATTGGTAACGAATCCTCGGATCGAGCAGGGCGATGGCGACGTCGATCAGAATGTTCAGCATCACAAACACCACGGCATAGAGAAACACCAGATTCTGCATGACGAAGACGTCGCGCTCGCTGACCGCGGTGAACATGGCGTAACCCAGACCCGGCGTGCCGAAGGCCCGCTCGACCGGAATCGAGCCCGCCAGCACCAGCCCCATCAGCACGCCCGACAGCGTGATCACCGGCAGCATGGCGTTGGGCAAAGCGTGCAGCGAGATCACCAGCCGGCCGTTCAGCCCCTTGGCCCGTGCCGTGCGGACATAATCCTCGCGGATCACTTCCAGCAGGCTGGAGCGCGCCATGCGCGCGATATAGGCGGCCTGGCCGAGCCCGAGCACGACCGCCGGCCCGATCACCAGCTGCAGGTTGTCCCATGGGTTTTCGAACAGTCCAGCCCCGGCCATCGGGGCGCGATAGCCAAACCAGAACAGCAGTCCCAGGACGATCAGCATGCCGATCCAGAAGCCGGGCACCGCCAGGAACAGGATGCTGACGAAGCGCACCACGCTGTCGGCCACACTATTGGGCCTGAGCGCGCTCACGATCGCCACCGGAATGCCGACGATCCACGAGATCACAACCGACAACAGGGCGATCTCGGCGGTCAGCGGTCCGCGCCGCAGGATCATGTCGGCGACGCTTTCGGAGCGGAAGAAAGAGCGGCCGAAGTTGCCTTCGACGATATCCTTCACCCAGTTGAGATACTGGACCCAAAGCGGATCGCTGAGGCCGAGATCCTTCATGTAGTTGGCGCGCTGCGCCGCAGTGAGCTTGGTCATGCCCTCGGGCCCGAAAATCGCGACCAGCGGATCTCCGGGCAGAATGCGCATCACCACGAAGACCATGATCGACACGCCGACCACCGTCAGCGCACCGAAGGCCAACCGCCGAGCAATATAGCTATACAAGGGCCAGGCCCATGGCGCGTCTCCCGGATGCACGCCTCTGCGGGCGTTCGTTCTTGGCCATCATCATAGGGCCGATCCGGGCGTCAAGGCTATTGCCACCTGTCACTAGGGGGTGAGCGGCTTGATCACCTCCGGCCCCTTGATCGAGAACTTGGCAATATCCTTGGCATCGAGGTTCATCTTCATCAGGTCGATCGACCGGATCTGACTGTTGGCATGGGTCCGGATGTAGAAACGCTTGGCCTTGAGGTCGTTGGCGCTGGTCCACAGCGTGTAGTCGGCCACGACGTTGCCGTGCGCATCCTTCTTTTCGTCGCGCGCCGAACCCTTGGGGATGTCGAAATTGTTGAGAATGTGGAAGGCCTCCAGGACCGCCTCGCCGCCCGTCGTCGACGGCAGAATCGATTGGCTGAAGGCCACCGCGCGCACGAAACGCGACGGTGGCGTGAAGTCGCCCGGCATGCCCAGCATGCCCGAGCCCTGGCCGGTCGGCTCGAGCTTGACCTTGCCCAGCATGACCGGCGGTGCATTGTAGATGGAGAAATTCAGGTAGTTCCGGAGATTGGTCATGTGCCAGTCGAAGCTTGGCGAGTTGGTGATGACGCCCAGCGGATTGTCGGAAACGGTGAGCTTGCCGCCCAGATATTCGATCACGATGCTTTTGCCCGCGGCGTCGTGCACGATGTAGTGGACCGGCGGCGCAAAACCCCAGGCCTTCAGCACGACAGCCGGCGCCACGATATTGGCGACTGCCGTGCGCGCCTCGTCGACCGAGGCGACGGTTTCCAGCAGCCACGAACCGATCTGCCACGGCGCCAGCGTCCTGGCGGCATCCGCAGCCGTGTAGGGCATGTAGCCGACGGTGCCGGGGAAGTAGAACAGGCCGACAGCGAGGCCCTTCTCGTTCAGCCCATCGAAGATATAGGGCAGGCCGGCGCCATTGGCGCCGACACTGGCATACTTCGTCGTCCATTGGAGTCCGGGCTTGCCGTCCGGTGTGTCGCCGCTGCGGGCGAAGCCGCGCGGCACCACGATGACATCGGAATCGAGCTCGACGGCGAATTCGAGTGTCCGTGCATGGACCGCCGTGCCGTCAGTCGCCTTGAGAAAGATGCCGGTGCAGGCCTCGGCCGCCGGTGCGAGGGTCGCGACCAGCAGGCTCGCGATGCCGGCCGCCGCACTCAGACGTCTGGTGTTCGAAATGGGCCGCATGGCTGCTCCTTCTCTGTTGTCGTCTTGTTATCGTAGCCGATGCCGTTCTACAGGAATACCGCCGGCTGGCCGCCGAGCAGGATGTGACCCACCGCTTCATAGTGTGCGCTGCGCGACTGGATCTGCTGGCTGAGCGTGTGCATGTCGCGGAAGCGGCGCTCGAACGGGCTGCCGGGGAAGATGGCATCGACGCCGGCCGCCTTGAAAGTGAAGTCGGCGCAGTCGATGGCGGTGTGGATGGCATGGGTGCAGGCGAGCCGCGCCCGAGAGCGACCTGGAATGTCCATCGGCGCCGCCGCGCTCGCACGATCATAGAGCGTGCCGATCACGTCGAGCAGATACGCGCGTGCAGCGCCCAGCCGCGCCTCGTTGCGCGCCACGTCAGCCTGCACAGTCGGACTGTCGGCCATGCGGCCGAGATTGCGCGGCGCCTTCTTCGTGGCGAGTTCGATCAGGGTATCCAGCATCGCGCGCGCGATGCCGAGCGCGACACCGGCCACGCCGACGGCATAGAGACCGGCATGGGTGAAGGAATAAAGCGGTCCGGTCTCGCGACGCAGCGCTGGATCCTCGCGCTGGCTTGAATAGGCCTCGGGGACGAACACGTCATCGAGAGTGTAGGAATCAGACGCCGTGCCGCGCAGTCCGATGGTGTTCCAGGTGTCGAGCAGCGTCGCCTGTCCGACCGGACAGAGCAGGATGCGCTGGCCCGGCCGGCCGTAGCTGTTGAGCCTGAGCTCACCACCTGCCTCTTCTACCAGGGCATGCGCGCCCATCCAGTTTGCGGCACGACAGCCGCTGGCGAAATCCCAGCGGCCGGCGATCCGGTAGCCGCCGGGGACGGCCTTGGCGCGATGTTCGTTGGGCGGGCCCCAGCTCACGACGGTGTGCGGATCGCGCCAGATCTCGCGCGCCACATCGAGCGTGATATAGGCGCCGACCAGCGCCGAGCTGTTGCCGACGAAGAGGTTCCAGGCGACCGACGCATCGTGGCGGGCCACTTCCTCGACCGACGCCATATAGGTGCCCGGCGACACTTCCTCGCCACCCGCCGAGCGCGGCAGCAGCAGCCGGAACAGCCGCGCCTCGTGCAGGGCGGCCAGCAGCGCCGGTGGCAGGCGGCGCGTGCGCTCGATCTCGTCGCTTGCGGCAGCAATCGCCGGCCCGAGCGCACGGGCGCGGACGGTTGGATCGTTCAGAAGATGGTCGGTGCGCTCGACGCGGTCCATGCGCAGCCCTTTCGGGAACAGTGTCGGCGCATTGCGACCGAGGTGGAGCCCGGTGTCAATGAAAGCGGAATTGCCGGAATGTCCAAGCCGAAGCTACGGCGACGAATCGATCATCGGCTTGACGCTACCTGCACCCACTGCCAGCATGAACGTTGGTGGTTCCCGCGAGGGAACAATAGGGAACGCGGTGCGCCGGCATGGAAAAGATGTCGGTGCGATGCCGCGGCTGCCCCCGCAACTGTGAGCGGCGAGCTTGCGACCGAACATGCCACTGAGGGCCGACAGGCTCTTGGGAAGGCGGTCAAGAGCGGCGACCCGCGAGCCAGGAGACCTGCCACCAGCCGCGGTCACGCGCGAACGCATTGGGCGGGGTGTCCTGATGTAGAAACCGGTTCGTGTTCGTCCGCGTCAGGCGGTGCGGCGCGCGCCGGCTACAGGTTCGCGGTGACGGTCGATGTGCACCGCGAGTCTGTCATGACATGTCCTTCATTCGTTTCTGCCGCTCCATCCAGGGGGCGGGCGTTCCTTGTTTTCTTCCTACTGTGCCTGTCGGCACTTGGCGCGCCGGGCTCTGCCGCCTGGGCAGCGGGCGGCGCCCACATCGTCGACGATTCCGAGGTCGTGGATCCCGGCACCTGCCAGCTCGACACCTGGGTATCGAAGTTCGACGACGGCGGCGGTGGCGGCTACTTCAATGTCACCAACGCCTGCACGCTGAAGGACGTGCCGAAGCTGCAGGTCGGCGCCCAGTTCCAGCATCTGTGGAGCGCTGGCATCGACGGTATCCAGGTGCTCGGCCCGCAAGCCAAGATCAACTTCCAGCCGGAAGACACCGGTGTCGGCATTGGGTTGATCTTCAACAGCGGTGTCGCCCTCCAGACCGGGCTTCTCGAAACCGCGAGTTTGCTCATCCCGGTGACGATCCCGCTCAACGACCGCGTGCGCTTCAACTTCAACGCCGGCTGGAGCTACATCCGGATCGGCGATTTCCCCGACGCGCTGTTCTACGGCGCCCAGGTCGAGGCCAAGATCGGATGGCAGGACATCAGCCTGATGGTGGAACTGTTCGGCCGCGAGCCAGGCTTCACCGGCACGCAGATGGGCGTACGCTGGCGGCCGGGCGATGCGGCGATCAGCTTCGACCTGCTGGCCGGCAGCTTCTTCGATACCGTGAACGCCAAATTCTTCACCGTTGGCGTGACGGTTCGCTACTAGACCCTCAGGTGCCGCAGAAGGTCTTGTAGCCGCTCATGTCGTGCGTTGGCGGCTCGCTATGGGCGGCAAACTCCGGCCGCTCCTCGAAGGGCCGCGCCAACACCGTCATCAACTCCTCGAATGGACCGTAGTCGTCGCGTTCGATGGCGGCGGCAAGCACCGCCTCGACGAGGTGGTTGCGCGGAATGTAGACCGGGTTCGTGGCATGCATCGCGGCCCGACGCGTGGCGCCGTCCTGCGGCTCGCGTGCCAGCCGCTCGCGCCAGCGCACCGCCCAGGCATCGAAAACCGCGGGATCGAGGAACTGGTCGCGCACGCCGGCGTCGTGGAGGGGATCGGCCGCGGCATCGCCCAGCCGGCGGAAGGTGAGCGTGAAGTCCGACTGGTTGGCGGCCATCGCCTTCAGGAGATCCTCGGCCAGCACCGCATCGCCCTCCTCCGCGGTGAACAGGCCGAGCTTGCGGCGCAAGCCCGCCAGCAACGCCGCAGCATAGCTCGGCTGGAAGCCGGCAAGCGCCTCGTTGGCTTGCGCCAGGGCCGCGTCGCTGTCGTCATCGAGCAGGGGAAGCAGGGTTTCGCCGAAGCGCGCTAGGTTCCACGGCGCGATGCGCGGCTGGTTGATGTAGGCGTAACGGCCCTGGGTATCGATCGAACTGAAGACCGTCGCCGGATCGTAGGCGTCCATGAAGGCGCAGGGACCGTAGTCGATGGTCTCGCCCGCGATCGAGGTGTTGTCGGTGTTCATGACGCCATGAATGAAGCCGACCAGCATCCATTGCGCCATCAGCCTCGCCTGGCGCGCGATCACCTGTTCGTAGAAGGCGCGATAGGGCTGGGCCGCCTGGCGGGCATCGGGGTAGTGGCGGTCGATCGCGTGATCGGCCAGCAGGCGCAGCGCCTCGAGGTCGCCGCGGGCGGCGAAGAACTGGAAGGTGCCGACGCGGATGTGGCTCGACGCCACGCGCGTCAGCACCGCGCCGGGCAGCTCGGTCTCGCGCCACACCGGCTCGCCGGTGCTGACCGCGGCCAGCGAGCGCGTGGTGGGAATGCCGAGGACGAACATCGCCTCGCTGACGATGTATTCGCGCAGGACCGGGCCGAGTGCGGCCCGCCCGTCACCCCGGCGCGAGAACGGCGTCGGGCCGGAGCCCTTCAATTGGATGTCGCGGCGCACGCCGTTGCGGTCGACGAGTTCACCCAGCAGGATGGCGCGGCCGTCGCCGAGTTGCGGCGAAAAACCACCAAACTGGTGACCCGCATACGCGAGCGCCATCGGATCGGAGCCAACGGGAATGCGGTTGCCGGCCAGGATCGCCACGCCGTCGGGCGAGGCCAGGACGTCGGGATCGAGGCCGAGCTGCCGGGCAAGCGCAAGATTGAGCTTGAGCAGCCGGGGAACCGCAACCGGCGTCGGCGCAAGGCGGGCGTAGAAGCGCTCGGGCAGGCGAGCGTAGCTATTGTCGAACGGAAACGCGACCCCGTCCGGCAGGGAGAGGCCCAAGTCGTTTGCCATGGTCATCCAATACTAGGTGGTGTCAGGAACTATCTCACGCAATAGGTCGTGGAACCAGATACCCGACGGACGCTGCCGTGGCATACTGGACGCAAGAGGTGTCGCAATGCGTCCGCTGATCCGGCTGTGGTTTTTCCTGGCTCTCATGGCCGCGGCACCTGCGTTCGCGGGGCCGATCGAAAACGCCAACGCCGCCGTCCAGCGCGGCGACTATGCCGCCGCCGAACAGATCCTGCTGCCGATTGCCGAGGAGGGAAACCCTTACGCCCAGTACCGCCTTGGACTGCTCTATGCCGAGGCGCCCGGCGAACTGCGCAGCGTCGCCGAGGCCGCGAAGTGGTTCGAATGGGCGGCCCTTCAGGGCCAACCCTATGCACAATACAAGCTCGGCATGCTCTACGTTAAAGGCGATGGCGTCTCGCGCGACTACGTCGTGGCCTACATGTGGCTCAGCCTGAGTGCGCGCCATGCCGGCGGCACCGCCGAAGCCGCCCGCCAGCGTGACATGCTGGCAACGCGGATGACCACCGGGCAGGTCGACCAGGCAAAACGACAGGTGCGGAACTGGCGGCCCGTGCGGCCCGAGCCGTTGCAACCCACGCGCTAGACGTCGGCCGCCACAAAGGCTTCCGGCCAGCGCCGCCTGAGCGCGGCCACCATGTCCTCGGTGCGGGCGTCGAGCAGGCGCTCGCCCTTGAAGGCCGAGGCGCGTGATGCATCTCCCGTGGCCCCGGTCGCCTTGAAATCCCCTTCCGGTGCCAGCCGGTTCATGCGTACGCCGCGAGGATCGAGCGCCAGCATCACCGACGTCTCGCGCTCGTCGGCATGGCCGCCGTCGAGCACCTCGAACAGCGTGTCGGCGCCGGCGCCGAGGAGCCGCATGTGCAGCATCGCAACTTCGCCCAGCTCGGCCGCCACTTCGTCGAGCGGCTTTTCGGTCGAGACGCCGGTGTTGAGGATCGCGATCCGCCGCACGCCGTGATCGCGGAGAGTGCCGGCGAGCTCGCGCATCATCGCCTTGAAGGTGCCGGCCGTGAGGTGCTGGCTGCCGGCAAACGACGTGAAGGCGGGATAGTAGCCGAAGCCCACGACGGGTGCGGCGACGACCGGCAGGCGATCGATCAGCCTCTGGGCGAGCGCACGGGCGGTGAGCGCATCGGTCTTGAGCGGCAGGTGCGGGCCATGCGCCTTGGCTGCAGCACCGACCGGCAAAACGACGACGGCACCGGCGTCAAAGCGTGCCCGGGCTTCCTGCCAGGTAAGGTCCTCCAGCCACGCGCCGCTCTGCTTCGTCATGGTGCGATGCTAGCATGGAGCCCAGCGAACAAGGAGACCGTCATGAACCGCCTCGCTGTTGTCCTCGCCATCCTGATCTTCGCCGCCATGCCGGCGCGTGCCGACCCGGAGACCAACAAGAAGATCGTGCTCGACTTCTACGAAAAAGGTCTCAACCAGAAGGATTTCGACGCCGCGGCAAAGCATTTCGGGCCGAAATACATCCAGCACAATCCCGGCGCGCCTGACGGCATCGAAGGCTTCAAGGCATTCATCGCCTTCCGCAAGGAGAAGTTTCCGAACGCCAAAAGCGAAATCAAGCGTGCCTTCGCCGAGGGCGACTATGTGATCCTGCATATCCATTCGGTTCGCGAACCCGGCGAACGGGGCAGCGCGGTCGTCGATATCTTCAGGCTGGAAAACGGCAAGATCGTCGAGCACTGGGACGTGGTGCAGCCGATCCCGGAAAAAGCCGCCAACGGCAACGGCATGTTCTAGAACGTCGTCACGATTCCCACGGCCGGCGCACACGCACGGTGGGCTTCATGCCCATGACGATCATCTTGCGCCACCGCGCGCCGGGTGCGCCGTCGTCGAGCACGATGCGGCCGCCGGCCATCGACACGCCGAGGTCGCGCCACAACGCGGCGAGATCGAGCGGCTCGGCACGCTCGAAATGGCGCGTCACCAGATCGGCCATGGTGGTGGTGCCCACGGCGCGATCGCAGGCGGCGGCGTAGTCGTCCAGGCTGACGCGAAGCGATCCGTCGAGACCGCTCCACAGCGCCCCGCCGAGGCAATCCTCCAGTCCCTTGGCGCCCTGTGTGGCACGGCGGATGCCGAGATCGGCCAGCAGCATGAAGGTGGCGCCGGCCCAGTAATTCTGCCGTCCGGTGGTATTGACGAGTCCGGACGAGAACGCCCCGATGCCCTGCGGCATGCTCTCGACCCATTCGCGCCACACCTCTTCCTCGGTCTTCCAGCCGGCGCGGGCGCGGATGATCGGCTCGATGTAGGTCGCGGCGCCTTCCATGAACCAGGTGCTGCGGCCGCGGACGAACGGCATGGCGGTATGGATGAACTCGTGCGTCAGCACCCAGTCGTCGAACAGCCGGCGCGGATCGACGGCGGCACCGACCTCGACCATCACTGTGGGGCCGCCGCCCGGCACGGTGCGGCCATAGCCGACGCCGCGCCGCGTGCCGACCGGCACCAGCCCGAGCAGCATCTGCCGCGCGGTGAAGCCCTGCCAGTAATGGGTCTCGGCCTCGGCGGTGCGCCGCACCCAGTCAAGAAGTTCGGCTTGGCCGACGGTGGATACGCCGTCGAGGATGGCGACCCGCAGCACGCCCTGCCCTTGAGGCTGGCCCGGCCGCAGCGATCCCGGCAGGGGCACCGCAATCTCCTGCAGGTTGAGGCGGCCGAGTGCGGTGTAGCCGGCGAAACGGATCGTCGTTCCGCTGAGGCGCCAGGCATCGCCCACCTTGGGCAGACCGGTCGCGAACACGAGACCGGGACCGGTCGTCATGCGAATGTCGATGGTCGGTGCGCGGTCGTAGCCGCGCGGCTCCAGCAGCCAGCCCGACAGCAACGACAGCACGCCGCTGCCGCGCTGCAGAACCGTGGTGCGCTCGTCGACAGCGCGGGCATAGCCGGTGAGATCGAAACGATAACGCGCCTCGACGAGGCCGTTCGCCTGCGCGACCTGAAGTCCGCTGACATGGCCCGCGGCGCGGCCGTCGTCCGGCACAAACGAGATCGGCTGAGCGGCGCGGCAGCGATAGACGATGTCGAGTTTCAGTCCCTCATCGTCGGCGAGCGTGCCGTCGACGGTGCAGTCGGGCACCGCGACGGCTTGCGCGCCGGCCGGCAGGGACGCGGACGCACAGGACAGCAGTGCCGCGATCAGGGCGCGCAGGACCATGGCCGACGCTAACATGGGCCGGGCTCGCGGTGGCGGACACGGTCGTTCACGTTTTGCGGCGCAGCGGCCGGCCCGCCGTCAGCCGAGGCCGCGGCGGAAGTCACGCAACAGGTCGAGCACGTCGAACACCGGCAGGCCGAGAGCCGCCTCCAGCGCCTGCTTGTACGGCGGCAGGTTGGTGCATTCGAGCACCACCGTGTCGATCGCGGGGTGCCTGGCCACGAGAGCCCGGCCGGCCGCGACCACTTCGCGTTCGACCCGGTCACGATCCAGCGTCAGGCCATTGCACAGAAAGGTGCTGGCAAAGGAACCGTTCTCGGGCAATCCCACGAACGGCGTATCGGCCGGCGCACCCACCGCCTCGAAATGCGCCGGTGTCAGGCTCCTAGCCGAAGCGGTGATCACGCCGATGCGCTTGCCCTTCAACTGCCGGATCAGCAGCAGCGCCGAGGTCGCGACCGGTACCGGCGAGGCGGCGGCGAGGTCGTCCTGATAAAGCGCGAGGAAGCCGCAGCTGGTCGAAATCCCGACCGCGCCCTGGGCCGCCAGCGCCTCGGCATTGGCCTTGAGCGCGGCCAGCACGCGCGGCCGGTCGGGATGCGCGGTCACGGCGTCGCCAGACCCGACGCCCGCCATGCGGCGGTAGATCACCGGATAGTCGAACGAGGCGGCATTGCCGATGTCGCCCACGATGCGCGGAAACCGCGTGTCGAGCATCAGGATGCCGAGCGCGCCTGTGGACGGGACGCGCTCAGACATTGCGCCTCGCGATCGCCCGGCCGGCGACATGGCCGAAGGTGAGGAACGGGCCGATGGTGGTGCCGGCACCAACCGCCTTGGTGCCGATCGGGCTCGCCGCGGCAAGGCCGGCGCAATAGAGCCCGCCGATCACGCTGCCGTCGGGCCGCAGCACCTGGCCGTGCCGGTCAGTGCGCGCCCCGCCCTTGGTGCCGAGGCTGACATAGAGAAAGGGCGCGGCATAGAACGGCGCCTGCTCGACCGTGCCCAGCGCGCGGTCCTTGGTATAAAAGCGCTCCCACACCGTCTCGCCGCGATGGAAGTCGCGATCGACGCCCTGCTTCGACCAGCCGTTGAAGCGATCGACGGTGGCGCGCAAGGCCTGCGGATCGAGGTCGATCTGCGACGCCAGCGCCTCGAGCGTGGCGGCGGTGCGGATAAAGCCCTTCTCCTTCGAACCGAAGTGCATGGAGAGCGTCATGGCTTTGGCATAGCGCGCGTCGAAGATGCGCCAGGCCGGCAGATGCACCGGCTTGCTGTCGGGGCCGCGTTCGTCGATCGCGACGCCCAGCGCCGGACTGCCCTCGCTCACGAAGCGCCTGGCTGCGCGGTTCACCAGGATGACGTGCGGCGCATAGGTCTCCAGCAGCGGCTGGGCGTGGCGGCGGCCCTCGTAGGTCGTGAAGGTCGCGGGCGAGATCAGCGCCTGGTCCATGTGCGCCAGCTCCGCCCCCGCCTCGGCCGCCATCGCCTGGCCGTCACCGGTATTGGCGTGGGGTGCGCCTGTGAGGTCGAGGCCAGGGAAGTGTTTGGCCATCAGCTCGGCATTCCAGTCGAAGCCGCCGCTTGCCAGCACCACGCCACGGGCAGCGCGCAGCGTGCGCTTCTCGCCGTCGATCGTCGCTTCGACGCCGACCACCGTGTCACCCTCCATCACCAGGCGACTGACGGGGGCGTCGAGCTGGAGGCGGCAGCCCTTGTCGAGACAGCCACGCGCCAGGCCGACGATCAGCGCATTGCCGGCGCCGACCGACGCCGTGAGCAGCCGCCACAGCAAGGTGGGCGCCATGCCAAGCGCACCACGCACCGGGTGCTTCAGCACGCCGTCGACCAGCTCCTTGTAGGTGAAGAGCTGGGTTTTTACCGAGGGCCGCACGCGGTTCCACAGACGGCCCAGCAGAAAGCGGCTGATCGGCCGGGTCGACACCATGCGGCCGAACGGCTTGCCTCCGGCTGCCTCGGCATAGAGGTCGGGATGGTTGACCAGCTCGAAACGCAGCGGCGTCTCGGCCTCGAGGAACTTCAGCATCGGTGCCGACTGCTCGGCCAGCACCTGCCACAGCTCGTCCTCGTCCTTCTGCCAGCCGGGCGGTGCGGCGCCTCTTATGTAGGCCAGTGTCTCCTCGGGAGAATCCGCGATGCCGGCCGCCATCATGTGGTGGTTGCCCGGCACCCAGGTTCCGGCACCCGACATCGCCGAGGTACCGCCCAGCCAGCGCGACTTCTCCAGCACCAGCACGCGCGCACCGTCGTGCGCCGCCGCCAGCGCGGCGGAAAGCCCCGCCGCCCCGGAGCCGACGACGATGACGTCGTAATCCATGGCTACTTCGGCGGCTCGGGCCATTTCTTCTGCGCGGGCCTGGCGCCCTCGAACCACTTCGAGACCCGCATGACACCGAGATCATCGAAGCGGCGGCCGGCGATCTGCAGGCCGATCGGCTTGCCCTCTTTCGTATAACCGCAGTTGATCGAGGCGGCCGGCTGTTCGCTCATGTTGTAGGGCATGGTGAAGGAGATGTGTTCGAGCGGCCGCTTGACGTCGTTGGTCGGCGTCTCCCATTCCGCCGGATAGGTCGGCACCGGCGAGACCGGCGACAGCACAAAGTCGAACGGCTGCGTGGCGCCCACCGTGGCGGTGCGGATCGCCATGTAGTTGGCGACGCCCTTGATCACCATGGGACCGGAGACGTCGGCGCCGCCGCGGCACCACTGGGCGATGAACGGCAGCACGCTCGCCTGCCGGTCGTGCGGCAGTGACGAAAAATCTACCCAACTGCGCACCCGCCAGAACAGATCCTGCAACTCCAGCATCTCGGGCGACAGGAACGGCAGCACCGGCTCGACGTGCGCACCGGCTTTCTCGAACAGCTTGGCCGCCGCCTCGATCGCGGCCCGGGTCTCGGACTCGACCGGCAGGCCGGAGCCGGCATCGAGATGCAGGCCGATCTTCAGGCCCTTGGGTTCTAGCGGGCCGGCGCTCCAATCGATCGAGACCGGCGGCAGGCTCATGTGGTCGCGCGCATCGGGCTTATAAAGCTCGGCCATCAGCAGGCAGGCGTCCGCCACGGTCCTGGTCATCGGCCCGACCGCGCGCCCGAGATAGGGCGGATCGACCGGCACGCGACCGAGACTGGGCTTCAAGGTGAAGATGCCGTTCCAGCAGGCCGGCAGACGCACCGAACCGCCGATGTCGGTGCCGAGATGCAGCGGGCCATAGCCGGCCGCAGCGGCCGCCCCCGCCCCGGCGCTGGAGCCGCCGGGATTCCAGGCCAGGTTCCACGGGTTACGCGTCAGCGCATGGAAGGAACTGCGGCCCGACGACAACATGCCGTAGTCGGGCATGGTGGTCTTGCTGAGAATGATGGCGCCGGCCTCGCGCACCCGTGCCGCCGGCGGCGCGTCGGCCGCGGCCGGCACCAGTACGGTGGCCGCGGTGCCCAGCGGCACCGGCACACCCTGGGTGGCGATGTTCTCCTTTATGGTGATCGGCACGCCGTCGAGCGCGCCCTGTGGCGCACCCTTCTGCCAGCGCTTCGCCGAGTCCACCGCCGCCTTGCGCGCGTTACCGAAATCCGGCGCATAAAGCGCCTTCAGCCGCGGCTCCCAGGCATTTATGCGGGCGATCACGCCATCGACGGCTTCGACCGGCGAGAGCTTCTTCGATTTGTAGGCGGCCAGCAGCTCGGCCGCGGTCATATCATGGATCTGGGTCATGGGGCCAACCTACCCGGATCATCCTTCAAGGTCATGTTCCTCTCCCCCTCGCGGGGGGATATATGCACTTGGCGGACCACGACGCTAGCGGCAGCGATATACCGCGTGACAGGCCGGAAGAAAGCGGGGCGCTAGAGCGCCTCTCAAAATATCTCTACGAGACGATGGAGCGCCTAGATCCAGATTTAGAGGGGAGTTGTGCACTTGACGGACCATGACACAAAGGGTACCCCAGCACCGCGTGACAGGCCGGAAGCTAAAATAGACCCTTCTTACCCGACCCCGGAAATGGTTGAGGCCGGAATCCAGGAGTTATGGCGACATGACTTGTCCCTTCTAACTGAGAAAGAAACGCGGGATCTGGTGCGGGCAGTTTTCTGCCGGATGCGGCAAGCGCAGCCTCTATCTTGATGTGCAGTCGGGAAACCTCTGCAACCTTGGCTTCAATCGATTGAATGGTCCGGAGAATTTCGGCTCGCTTGACGGGCACAAGGCCGAAGTTTTCGTTCTTGTTAGTCCTGCTCCGGAATTGCTTCGCGTCGCGCGTACGCCCCCAGCCGAACCACGGATCATGAACAATTCGGTTGCGCTCGTCAGACAGCGTGAAGGTTCTGTTCATTAGCTTTGTAGCAGCCTCTTCCAATTCCTTTGGAAGCCCCATTTCACCGCAGAGCGCGGCGATTGCCCGGAATCGCGGAGCGATTCCCAAAAACTGACCCGTCACGCACGACGCCGTCGCACGATCAATCGGCAACATGTCCCAAATGATCAGATCGAGCGCGTGCTCCATCTGTGACCACTCGGCAGCAACTCGCCCAATTAGGGCGTACCTGGGATGCTTTCCGGGCAGCGGCGGCGGCGGGACAAAGTCCAATATCGAGGGCAGTCGTCCTATGCGCCGTAGGACGCGCTTTAGTCGTGCGGCTTTGCCTGTAGTCAATTTTCTCGCCATGGTATCCTCCCCCGATGACACCGAAGCGCGACGACCAATATACCGAGCCAGAAGCCCGACAACGGCGCGACGCTGTATTGCGCCACATGCTAAGTCGGCCGCCGGAGATTCACCAACCCTTGCACGCAAAAAAGAAGCGGCGCTCAACTAAGAGCGCCGCGAGTCCGAAAGCCAAATCGACCACTTGATGCGTTCAAGCATCCGACGCCATTCGGCGCGGTTGTAGCGCCCGCTAGCTGACCGCCCTTCCATCAGCTTGTCGATACGTCAGGCGCTTACCCCTGACACCCTCAATCGCCTTTCGTGCCCGTTCTTCGTCCGTCACGTCCAGGGCCGCGCGCTCGTTGTAACGGAAATCAAACTCCGCCAGATACCGCTTCAAATGCTGCGGGCTGACATGGTGATAGGTGCCAGTGATCCCGCGCTTGAGAATGGCGAAGTAGCTTTCAATTGTGTTCGTGTGCGCGCCGCCGCGAACGTACTCACCGATGCCGTGGTTCACGACCTCATGCTTGAAGTCCTTACCCATGTGCCGGTACTGGCCCGCGTCGTCCGTCATTAGCGCCGTCTCGCGGCGGATTTGAGCGGTCATGATCGGGCGCAGGGTCTTGGCGCTCACGCTCTTGACGATCTGCGAGCGGACCTTGCCGCCGCGCTCCACCAGAGAGAACACGATTTCCTTGCCCATGCCGCCGATGTTCTTTGGGTTGCGCTTGTAACCGTGCTTGTTCTTCTCCTTGCCGCCAACATAGGTTTCGTCGGCTTCAACGGTCTTGCCTTCGCCGCCCATCGGGCCGCGCGACTCCGGGAACAACTCGCGCATGGACTCGCGGATACGCATCGCCATGAACCAAGCCGTCCGGTAGGAGCCGAAATCCAGCATCCGGTAAAGCTGATGCGCGCTCATGCCTTTCTTCGATGCCGTCATGAGGTGGATCGCCAGCAGCCACTTGGTCATGGGGATATGGCTCCGCTCGAACAGCGTGCCGACCGTGGCGCTAAACTTCTTCCGGCAGGCGCGGCACTTGTAGACGCCGGGGCGCGTGCTCTTGCCCTTCATCTCCGTGGCTTCGCCCACGACGCCGCAATGCGGGCACTCGGGGCCATTCGGCCAGCGGACTGCCTCAAAGTGCTTACGGGCGGCTTCGTCGTCGTGATAGATGCGGGCGGTGAGGTTCATGGCTCTTTCCTTCTGAGCCATTTCTACCCTTTGGGGCTGGGTCCGTCAAGTGCATAATTCCCCTCGCGGGGGAGTGGAGCTTGAGAAGCGATAGCGGAACACGGCGCTTCGACCTCCACGACCTCGGGAGGGGCGATGTCCGCCGCAACGGCGGGTAAGTCGTTGGCCTCGACGGAAGATTCGGCCGCGGCCGGTGCCGGCGGATGCGCGGCAGAAGCGTGCATTTTCTCAATCTCCAGTTCGCGCAACCGGATCTCATGGGCGCGCTGCTCGCGGCGTTCCTCGCGCGCCTCGGCGCGGGCGC
>ERZ890510.1334-NODE-1334-length-16313-cov-4.630582_pt1 | contig 16313 bp, 15 predicted proteins | sample MGYA00521265_ERZ890510 | MGnify/ENA primary metagenome ERZ890510 (study PRJEB32303, sample SAMEA104408624) | aquatic metagenome | biome: Brackish water; feature: Chemocline; material: water | place: Baltic Sea | collected 2014-10-26T21:54:00 | depth 110 m ...
GAGTTCAGGCGGAGGAGAACTGCATCGAGTCGCCTGTATGGTATGCGGATCTCGCCGCTGGCACGGCGACGGGAGAAATCATTGCCGGAACCGGCGACTGGACGGGATCGTGGACGGGCTACGGCGAGGTGGATGCCGATCGCTACATCACCGCCAATCTGCAGGGGGGACGATTGCCGGCACTGATCGACGCCGGTCAACCGGCGGTCCTCATCAGTCACTGGCAGGGCTTCTACGGCATGCATGACGGGGATCGCTGTGGCTTCCACGCGTTGCAGACCGTCGTGCGTCGACTGCGTGAGCGCGACCCGCAGGGGGAGCACACCCAATGGCGCACGTGCAGTCAGATCACACGCTACGCCTGTGCGCGGGAGATGGCGCAGGTGCAGGTCGTGGACAACGGGGTGGCGCTGGATCTGCCCGTGCGCACGCCGGACCTGACGCTGCGCCTGTCCGCTGCAGGGGTGCAGGATGTGCGCGTCGACGGCGTGCCGCTGCGACGCGTGTCCCGGCGCACGGATTTCATCAGTGGTACCTATCTTGCGGACGAAGGCGGGGTGCTGCTGGCTTTCGATCCCGCCCAACGACAGTGTCACCTGCAGCTGGAGACCGCACCATGACAAACAAAAAAGTCGCCGTCATCACCGGTGGACACGCCTTCGACGTGATCGGATTTCACGATCTGTTCCGCTCGCTGCAGGGGTGTGACTGTTATATCCAGCCCCTGGAGGACTGGTCCGCAGATCTCGTCGGCAACAGCAAGCGCTACGACGTGGTCGTGTTCTACAACATGCACACCGTCGCCCCCCAGGACGCCCCCGGTGGCCGGCGTACGCGCCAGGCCATCGATGCTCTGGGAGAAGGGCCGGGGATCGTCGTGCTGCACCATGGCATTCTGGCCTTCAAGGCGGACCCCGTCTGGGACGCCATCGTCGGCATGCAGGACCGCACAATCAACGACTACAGCCATGATGAAAAGTTGACCGTGCGCATCGCCGACAGGGACCATGCCATCACCCGGGGCCTGGCGGACTTTACCATCACCGACGAGACCTACGATTTTCGCGACGTCGAGGGGCCGGACAGTCATGTACTGCTTACGGTGGAACACCCCAACACCATGTCGACACAAGCCTGGACGCGGACCTATCGGCAGGTGCGGGTCCTCAATCTGGTCCCGGGACACGACAATCAGGCGTACGCCAACGACACGTTTCGCACCGTGCTACGCCGTGGCATCCTGTGGTGCGCAGGGCAGGACGCTATCGATTGAACCAGGCCCAGGCGTGGGCGACCATCGTCGGCAGGTCGGACAGTTGTGGCTGCCACCCGAGGATCTCGCCGGCCCGGCGGGCATCGGCAACCAGTTCCGGTGGATCGCCGGCGCGTCGATCGGTGTCTACATGCGGCACGGGCAGACCTGTCACGGCGCCGACGGTGTCGATGACCTGGCGAACGCTCTGCCCCTGCCCGGTCCCCAGGTTGGCACGCAGGGGTTCACCGCCATCCCGCAGATACTGCAGGGCCAGCAGGTGCGCCCCTACCAGGTCCCACACGTGGATGTAGTCGCGGATGGCAGTGCCGTCCGCTGTCGGGTAGTCGGTGCCAAAGACTGATAACTCGGCCCGGCGCTTCTGCGCCGCCCAGATTGCCAGCGGGATCAGGTGGGTCTCCGGATCGTGTTCCTCACCGATTTCGGCATCGGGATCGGAGCCGGCAACGTTGAAGTAACGCAGCGCCGCCCAGCGCAAGCCGTGAATCTCTCCGTACCAGCGCAGCATCTGTTCCACCATCAACTTCGACTGTCCGTAGGGGTTCACCGGTTGTTGCGGCGTATCCTCGGTGATGGGCATGTGGGAGGGTTCGCCGTAGGTGGCGCAGGTCGATGAGAAGACGATGTCGCGAACGTCGTGTGCACCCATGGCGTCGAGCAGATTCAGACTGCCCGTTGTGTTGTTGGCGAAATACTTGCCGGGGTCCTGCATGGACTCGCCGACGAAGGAACAGGCGGCGAAGTGCACGACGGCTTCGGGGCGGTGTTCGGCAAAGGCGGCAAAGACGGCGTCGCGATCGCGCAGATCAACGTGTGCCAATGGCCCCCAGCGCACCGCCTCTCTGTGACCCATGGACAGATTGTCGAGAACCACCGGGTCGTGCCCCTGCCGGCTCAGGTATTTGCAGCAGTGCGAGCCGATGTAGCCAGCACCACCAGTGACGAGAATGCGGATGGTCGTTACCTCCCTGTTTCTGGTGCAGAGGGTGATTCCAGGCGGACCACACCGAAGCGCGCCGCGCCCGGGCTGGAGCCACGGAAGATGTGGGGTTCGTGACCGTGCCGGTCGGCGTAGTCCCTGGCGATCTGCTCAACGTGGGCCTCACCATGCGGTGCACCAAGGACGGCAACGGTGCCGCCCGAGCCGCCACCGGTGATTTTTGCGCCAAAGAGTCCCGCCTGTCGACTCAGGGGGCTGTCGACGGCGGCGACCAGTTCGTCAGTACCGTCAGAGCCGAGGCCACACAAGGAGTAGCTCACATGGCTTTGCAGCATCAGCTCGCCGAGCAGTTCGTTGCGCCGCGTCGATGGATCTGTGGCGAGCAGCTCGGCAAAAATCCGGTGTCGCTGGTGTTCGAGGATGGGGTGCGCTGTGCAGGGGCGGACGCCGTAATCTCGGTCGGGGTCGACGCGGGTTACCCTATCGGCGATCCCGGCATACGACTCGAGAAAGGCGGTCCCCGTCAGACGCTCCGGTACGTGGGCCTCAAGTTGCTGCCATTCGTGGGGGGTGACGTTGGCCAGATATCCACCCCAGCGATCGTCAGCATCGGCGCTGACACCTGTCACACGACGCAGGATTTCCAGACCCATGAACGCTCCGGTGCGCACACTGCCGTAATCGGCGCCCGACACTGCATGGCGAATCCCGGAGTCGATGCCCCACACAGTCAGATCATCGGGGAGGGCGACACTGTCGAGCAGTTCCGCCGGCTGACACAGAATGGCGAGGAGTTGGCCCTCTTCGCCGCAGGCGGACGCCATCTGATCCATGACACCACAGGGCGCGCCGACAACGAGATTCTCCACCTTCTGGCATAACAGGGCCAGCGTGCGCGGCGACAGTTCGATGTCGTAGGCGCCACAAATGGCCCGCATGGTGGCGACCTCAATCGCCGCCGACGAACTCACACCTTTGCCGTCCGGCACCAGTGAATCCAGCAGGATGCGGCAGCCGCTGTCGAAGTGGGCGCCGACTTCGCGCATGAGTACGAGGAAGGCGCCACCCAGGTAGGCCGCCCATCGGTGCGGACCCGTGGCCGCGAAGAAGGCCCGTGCCGTCTCGTAGTCGACGGGACTGCCATTGTGCAGCAGATCATCCAAGGGGAAGGCGAAGGACTCGCTGCGTTCGACGCCACCGAGGCTGACGAGTCGGATCTGTCGAGAGGTCGCATCCCGTTGCACGCCGGCGACAGCAGCCTCACGAATCGGCATCTGCAGCACGAGCGAGCCGGAGTAGTCGGCGATGCCCCCCATCACATCCATGCGGCCCGGGGCGCGACTGACAAAGATCGTGGCGTCATCGGCAAACAGACCACGCATCACAGCCGGCTGCGTGCCGGCATCGTTGATGCGATCGACAAACGCGCGCACATCAGCCGGCATCTGTGCGGATGTCATCAGGCGGAACAAGACACAGCTCCAAGGGCCCGGCGTAATGCGGGTTCGATCTCGGTGCGGATGGCCTCGTTGGCATAGGCGACCCAGCTCACATCCGGTTCGACGGCGAGGGTTGCTGTCAGCGGCTGGCCGTCGGGCGTACAGACGATGACCCCTGCTTCACGGGCGATGAGTTCCGTGCACAGATCATACGGATGACAGCAGATCCCCAGATGTACACCGCGCGCTGCGAGGATGGGCTCCATGAGCGGTCGCAGGTCGGCGACAAAACGATCGTGACCGATGATCACCTCATAGAGCTGGCCGCCGCTGCAGATGTATTGATCCTCGAAGCACTGTGCCTTGCCCGGCTGGATCGGTCCCAGTGCCTGACGGCAGATGGCATCATCGATCGCCGCCAGTTCGGCACGGGCGCCGGGAAAAAAGCGGGACACCTGAGCGAAGCCGTGGGCAATCGTCGTCGCCGTCGATGGCCGCAGGGGCAGGGGCTGTCGCGTCCCACGGATGCGGTCGAAGCGTTCCCCCTGGGCTCCCTGACCGCGAACCGCCCAGAGCATGTCGCTCTGGTGCTGTTTCACCAGGGGGATCTCCGTCATCAGGGCTACTTCGATGTCGGCCAGACTTGTGGAAGGGCCACGATTGGGCGCCACTCCGGTGAGGATCCAGGCGGGGCGCTTCTGATACATCACGCCGCGGGTGCCATCGATGGGATCCACGATGATGCGCAGGGTCGCAGAGTCCGCGTCGGCGCCGCGCGGCAGGACGATCTGCCCACCTTCGATACCTTCGGCAACAAGCACCACCGGCGTATCTGTTGCCAGTTCCTGTTCCACCACTTCGATGAGGAGTTCTTCGCTGACCCGATCTACTGCGTAGATCGTGTCGCCCTCGGCATCGTGGGCGATCGTTGCCATGGCCTCGACCGACTGCGACTCGCAGGTGGCAACAACGGCATCCCGGATGCGCTCGTGCAGCCGCTTGAGTACCGGCAAGGTATCGACAGGTCTCATGCCGTGGTCCCGTCGGCGTAGTGGGTGGTGGTGCAGGCGCGCAGTTCGGCGGCCTTGTCCTCGGGCCAGGTGTCGGCGATAAAGTTGCCGCCACCCAGTTCGGGTCCCGCCAGGTACTTGAGAAGATTCGGTTTGCGCAGCGGTGGGTGCAGGCTGATGTAACTGTGAAACGAACTGTGGTCGGCCCCATCCGTGGGTGCATTGTGCAGCACCATCACGTAGGGAAAACTCATCTGCCAGAGATTGTCGAAGCGGATCAGCAAGGCACGCAAGACATCGGCGAGGTCGTCGATCTCCGTTGTGTTCAGATCTTCGATCGAGGCGTGGCGGCCTTTGGGAACAACAAAAACCTCGTAGGCATAGCGGGCACAGTAGGGGACGAAGCTCAGGGCGCTGCCGTTCTCGTCCAGCACTCGGCGACCGTCCGCGCGTTCACTGGCGATCATGTCCTCCAGCAAGCCATGCCCCGTCGCGGCAGCGTGCGCCCGGCTGGCCTCGACTTCAATCTCTGTGGTTTTGAAGACGAAGTTGGTGGCGTAGACCTGACAGTGTGGATGGGGATTGGAAACACCCACCGCCTCGCCATTGTTCTCGAAGATGAGTACATGCTGCACCTCGGGGCGTTGGCGCAGGTCACGGTACTGATCCTGCCAGGCGCGCAACAGATCGGCAACACGCGGCACTGACAGGCGACTGAGACGCAGATGATGCTCGGGGCCGTAACAGATGACCCGTGCCAGACCATTGGCCGGGGCCTTGAGATAGATCCCGGGGGCAGCGCCAACGTCGAGGGGGGCCGACGGTCCGACACAGGGATGGTCATTGTCGAATACGTAGATCCCGGTGTAGCAGGGATTGATAACGCCACTGACCCTGGCATTGCCTGCACACAGGTAGCAATCATCGACATGCGCCGGCAATTCATCGGCCCTCGAACCCAGCATCTCGCCACTCCAGGGTCGGTCCTGGCGATGGCCGGCAATGACGACCCACTCCTGCCGCAACGGATGCCAGCGTTGCTCCCACTTTGCCTTGGTCATGGCCGCTAAGATAACCAGCCTTGCTTCTGCCGGTCAGTCCCAGTCGACGGGTGCTGCATCGAACCAGGCGGCATCGGCAAAGGCGGGGAACATGCCGAAGCCGCGCGCCAGATCCCGCTGCTCCCACACCAGTCCTGTTTCACAGTAGCTCAACGAACCGTGTCCCGGTGGCGACATCCACGGCGAAGTCAGCAGGTCGGCGCGATGCCAGACGCTGCGGTGCTGGAAACAGAGGCCCTGCTTGAGGTTGTTCTCGGCGAATTCGACGATGTGCGGGAAGGTGAGCTGGAATTCGGTCCCTGGCCCCCACTCGATCAGATCACCGATGCCGGCGCCGGCCTGCTGGATCTGGGTCATCGACATGGGTTCACCCTCCTGCACAAACATGGCATCCGCATTGGGATCCACGACGACCCACTTGCCCAGGTCAGGCTCCCAGACCTCGCCGACGAAGTGGCCCGCCATGCCGTTGACCGCTTCCGTCAGGACGGCGCACCGAGCCGCCATACCTGCCGCCTGGGCGGCACTCACGAGAGCGGCGGCGTAGTGCACACACATGGCGATGGGTCGTTTGCCGTTGTGCCCCTTCTGCCCCGGCGCCCAGGCGAGCAGGGTCTCGGCATCCCATGGGGCATACTGCTCCGCCCGACCCGAGCCGGTGTGCTCCCAACTCGAGGCAAGCCATGTCGACAGGGTCCGGGCCCGCGCAAGAATCGGTCTGTCGTCGAGGGCTGCCGGCGGCAGGCAGTTGCGCAGACTGGTCATCCGGGGAGAGGCCCGGTCTTCCCACACCACGGGCGGGGGCACCGGATCGTGGCCCTCGGCGAGCCGCACGCGCACGACATATTCGGCGAGCACCACATTCAGATAACCCATACGCTGCCGCCGCCAGTTGGCGCCGCCATCGTCGCTGAGTTCGCTGTCGGGATGGGCATGGCCCGCCTCCAGCGCCAGGGACCAACCGTCCATGGCACTGGTGTCCGTCCACAGGTCGAAATGATTGGGCCCAACCCGCAGGGCCTGTGCCGGGATCTCCACGCAGTGCCAGTGCCAGGTACCGGGGCGTTCGGGCTGGATGGGCGCCACCTGAGCGCCATTCACCGCCAGACGCAGAGGGAACTGGCACTCCGGGTAGGCGCGGGCCAGGATCCAGATCTGCGCCGGTGCCGCTGTCGCCGGCAGATCCAGATGTTTGCGCGCATGGCGGAAGCGGGTCAATTCCTCGCAATGACCTGGCAGGACGCGACCCTCCTCACTGTAGAAGAGGCGGCTCACGGTTGCTGCGGATCGCGAAAGCGTTTGATCTGTGCTTCGTCGAGTTCGACGCCGAGGCCAGGGCCCTCCGGCACCAGGGCCACTTCCGGTCCCAACTGCAGCGGTTCGGTAATCATGTCTGCCTCGTGATAGAGCGGGCCGAGAAGGTCGCCCGGATAACGCTCACTGTTGATGCCATGGCTGGCCACAGCCAGGTGCAGCATCGCCGCCGTGGCAACACCGAGCTCAAGATTGCTGCCGATGCTGCAGGTGAGTCCGGCGGCGCAGGCGATATCGGCAATGGCGAGCGACCCGAGGATGCCGCCATTCTTGCCTGGATATACGGCGAAGATGTCGGCCGCGTCGTGGCGGATGAGAGATATGGCATCCTGCGGCGTGAAGACACTCTAGTCGGCCATGATGGGAATCGAAGTCGCCGCCCGCACTGCTGCCAGCGCCCGCGGATCGTCGGTGTTCACGGGCTGCTCGGCAAAGGTCACGTCCATCTCTTCCAGCGCCCGCAGACCACGCTTTGCGGTAGCCACGTCCCAGCCGCAGTTGGCATCCACACCAATACTGACATCGGCGCCGGCAAGTTCGCGCACTGCGCGCACACGCTCGATGTCCTGTACGACATCGAGTCCCACCTTGACCTTCAGGTGGCGCACCCCCCAGTCGAGAAAACGCTGGGCCAGCGCCGTTGCCCGGGGTATGTCAAAGGCGCCGACGACCATCTTCATGGGTGCCACATCCCGCACGCGGCCGCCCAGCATGCGGTATACGGGCAGACCTGCCGCCTTGCCGGCGATATCCCAGCAGGCCATCTCCACTGCGGCTCGGGCGAAAGGGTTGTGGCGTACCGCCTTGCCGAGGCGCCGGGCGATGTCGCGCACGTCACGGGGATCGGCGCCCACCACGGCAGGTGCCAACACGTCACGCAGCACGGCGACACACCCGGGGCTGGTCTCCCCACTCCAGCGGGGGGCCAGCGTGGCTTCGCCGACACCGACAATGCCGGCATCGGTGAACACGCGCAGCAACACGTAGGGCGAGTCGATGTGCTCGCCATGGGCGGTCTTCGTCGTCAACCCCTGCTTCAGGGGCACCAGAATCGGGATGGGCTCCAGCGCCGTGATTTTCATGCGCCGTGCCGCACCGAGTCCACCGCCTGCAGCATGCAACCGATGTCGCGATCCAGCGGCATGGTGTTGAGCGCCATGTTGCGCACGCCGTGACGCGCCAGAAATTCCAGATGCTCGTCGGTGGTGAGAAATCGCTGCGTGCCCAGATGCAGGCCGGGTTCTTTCGCGTTCCACAGAGACCGGGGCTCCGGCGCGGCGGCAGGATGGGTCGAATGGGTCATGGTCTGTTCGATCTCCTTGGTCGGTGATGGGCCACGGGCAAGCTAGGTCGGACCAGGGGCAAACGCCAGCCTGCGTTGACCGGAAGGCTGCAGGGGGAGAGTATTGCTGTGCGCAACAACGAAACCGACCCAGCCAAGGAGACGCCAACGATGTCCTACCACATGTACGTATCGAATTCGGGCAGTACGTTTCTCTCTCATTTCCTCATGGACGAGAGCACGGGCGCCCTGCAGGCACAGCCCGACATCGACATGGGTGGTGCGCCCGGCGCCCTGGCGACAGACTCCAGAAAGCGCTGGCTCTTTGCCTGCATGCGTTCCCAGAAGGAATTCGTCACGTACGCCATCGATCGCAGCACCGGTGGTCTGCGGCGGCTCAGCGGCGTACCGGCGGGCAGTGCGCCGTACATCTATGTCGACGACACCGACGGGTACCTGTTGGCGACCTACTACGGTGATGGCGCCGTCTCCGTTCATGGGATTGATGCGGACGGCAATCTGTCCACCGAACCCCTGCAGTGGATCGAGACCGATACCCACGCCCACAGCATCCAGACGGACCGCTCCAATCGCTTCGCCTACGTGCCACATACGATGCCGGCAAATGCGATCTATCAGTTCCGCTTCGATGCCGCCAGCGGCAAGCTGACCCCGAACGAGCCACCCTTCGTGCAGCCCGACACACCCGAAGGCCCGCGCCACTTCGTCTTCCACCCAACGAAGGATCTGTGCTACTCGGTGAATGAGGATGGATGTACGGTTTCGGCGCACCATTTTGCGGCCGACCAGGGCACGCTGACACCCTTTCAGGTGATTTCGACGTTGCCGCCGGATACCGACATGGAGGGCATGTCGACGGCGGAGATCAAGATGACACACGATGGCAACCATCTGTATGCCTCGAATCGCGGCCATAACACGCTGGCCCATTACCGTGTCGCCGCCGATGGCTCGCTGGAACTGGCCGGGCGCTACGAGACCGAAGCGGTACCCCGTTTCTTCGAGATCGATCCGACAGGCCGCTATGTCTACTCCGCAGGGCAGAACACGGGACGACTCGTGTCCTATCGGATCGGCGATGATGGCGTGCTGGCGAAACTGGCGACGTACGACGTGGGTGAGGGTCCGCTGTGGATTCAGTTCGTGCAGCAGGTCTGAGCGATGGAGGAGTTCATCCGGCCTTTCCCGGCACTGACGCCGGCGCAGCGATATCACCTGGATGTGTTCGGTTATGTCGTTATCGAGAACACGCTGACGGCAGATGAGGTCGGTCTGCAGCTGGAGGCGATGCAGCGCCTCAAGAAGGAGCTGCTGGCGGCCGGCCCGGACGCATTCGTGCGTGGCTGCCGGCTCAGCGCCAACCGGCTCCATCACTGCCACTTCGCCCACATCCTCGAGACCGACCCGGCGATCTACGATTATCTGACGCATCCGCGGCTGGTCGGTCTGGCGGAGGAACTGGTGGGCGGCACGGTCCGACTGGAGGAGTCGGAGGCCGTGATCAACTCGCGTGATCCGGAGGCTGACGCTGAGCGTCGTTACGGGTTCCACAGGGGCACACGGCCGGATGTCGGTACCTACACGGAGAACGGCCTGTATCACTGCACCTTCGTGAAAACCCTGACGAATCTGACGGAGTTGGGCCCGGAGGACGGCGGCACTGTGTGCATCGTCGGCAGCCACAAGATCAAGGCGCCGCGGGAGGAGATCATCGGCTGCGCCGTCGAGGACCCTGCGTTGATCCATCAGGTCGTGGCACCGGCTGGTTCGACGCTGCTTTTCGGTGAGGCGCTGATCCACGCCACCGGGCACATCCGCAGCGACCGCGAACGGGTCATCGTCATCGGCGGCTACACACCGACCATGTTCCAGGCCTGGAACGGCCAGGAGCCGAGTGCCGAATTCCTTGAGGCGTCGGTGCAACAGCGCCATCGGGCGCTGATCTCGGGCAGCGACAAGTGGCAGTGGCAGCAGCGCCACCGGACGCTGGGTACGCCATTGGCCTGACGGCCAGCCGACCCGGTCAGACAATTTGGTCAGATGAGGGGGCGCGCCACCAGTGGTGTCTCGACGACGTTGCCCATCGCGCCGACTTCGACGCGGTATGCCGTGGCACCCTCGCGGGCGCTGACGATCTCGCGGATTTCGCCATCGACATAGTGCGCGGCGGCATCCTCGTCGATGGCGATGCCCGCAGCAAAACCTTCGCTGATGAGTCGCTGATACAGCGGCCGACGCTGGTCCTCACCGTCGTAGTGCGGGCAGTGTGATCCGGACAGAAAGCCGAGGCCATCATGAATCGGCTCGAGTCGGTCGACGTGGTAGGAATCGGTGGTGCCGCATTCAAACCAGGCCAGCGAGCCGGCGCTGCCGCCCGTGAGCACAACCCCTGCATCCCAGGCAGCACGCAAGGCAGTGTCGACACCATGCGCTCGCCAGACGGCGAGCATGCTCAGGGTGTTGCCGCCACCAACAAAGATCAGATCCTGATCACAGAGGAATTCGGTGATATCGGTGACGGTCCGGTCGAACAAGCGCAGCCGGGTCACCCAGGTTCGCTCCGGCGGGAACCAGCTATCGTAGTTGGAGGCATCACCCGTGGCAGTGGCGATGACGCAGACGCGGACCCGGGCGCAGTGGGTGGCGTCCAGCGCATAGGTGATGATGGGGTGCACACGCTGCGCTGTTTTGCGCAGGCCACCGAATGGGATGATGTGGCGTTCGCAGCTCATGAGGCGCTGCGCCGTATGTGGACATCGGGCTGGGCCAGACGGTCCGCATTCAGCGCCAGACCCAGTCCCGATCCCTCCGGGGCGCGGATGCGCCCGTCCTCGACGGGCGGCAGGGCCGTCACCAGATCCCCATACCAGCCATAGTAGAAGGCCCGTACTATTTCCTGCACGAAACAGTTGCTCGCATTCAGCGCCATGTGGGTTGACGCTGTCAGCGCGATGGGGCCGGTGCAGTCATGGAAGGCAACAGACGTGTGCCAGGCATCGGCGAGGGCGGTGATCCGACGCGCTTCACTGATGCCACCACACCAGGTCAGGTCCATGATGGCCACACCACAGCCGCCGTTCTGCAGCAGCTCTTTGAACTGTCCGAGGCCGCCCAGGGTCTCGCCGGTGGCGATCTGCACACGGGTCGAGGCCTGCATCTGGCCGAGGCTGTCCAACTGATTCATGTATACGGGATCCTCGATCCACAACGGCGTGTAGGGCTCGAGGGCGGCGATCACCTGGCGTCCGGCGGGCACGTTCCACAGAGCATGCAGTTCGGCCATGACATCCATGCGATCCCCCACGGCATCACGGATCTTGCGGAAGGGGGTCAAGGCCCTGTCGAGATCGGCGGCCGAGATATACGTGCCATTGCTGGCCTCAGCGGCAAAGTCAAAGGGCCAGATCTTCATGCCCGTGATGCCCATCTCCAGCAGGCTGTGGGCCAGATCATCGGCGCGATGCAGAAATGCGTCGAGGTCTTCGTAGCGGTCGGAAGAGGCGGTATCGATGCCGAAGTTGGCCGAGTCGTGCACCGGGTTGTTGAGCGCGTAGCGGTTGCCGGCGCAGGTGTTGTAGACACGGATGTCGTCCCGTACCGTGCCGCCGAGAAGATCGTGAATGGGCTGCGCCGTCGACTGCCCCCAGATGTCCCACAGGGCGATGTCCACCGCACTGCGGCCGCGCTGCTCGGCGCTGGATCCGTGGAAACCCACGTATCCCATCAGGTGGGACCAATGGCGCGATACCAGCCGCGGATCCTGGCCGAGCAGATACGGCGCAATCAGGGCGTGGATGTGAGCCTCTGCCGCCTCGACACCGAAGAATGTTTCGCCGGTACCTGTGAGCCCCTCGTCGGTGCGGACTTGCACCCACAGGAGGTTGGGAAACTCGTCGATGCGGATCGTCTCGATTGCCGTGACCTTCACGAAGCGGACTCCTTGTTGTAGTGATCCAGTACAATGCGCAGCGCTGCGTGGTGGGCGGCGACACGTTGTTCCAGGGGCCACGCCGTCGACGGCGTCTCCGGCAGCAAGCCATGGGTTGCTGCTTCGAAGTAGCCATAGGCCGACCAGCCCTGTTCCCGCCATTTCGGGTTGATGCCGAAGAGGCCCTCCGAGATCGGCGTATCGAGGCCGGCATCGGTGTTTTCGTCGCTGTCGATGGAGCCGATCTGTTTCACGGCCTCGACAATCTGTGCTCCGAGCAGCCGGTCCTGCTGCTGTGCCTCATACATATAGAAACCTGTTGCTTCGTAGTCCTCGTGAAAATCGAAGAAGATGTCGAAGCGGCGATCCTGCAGCATGTGGCGCAGCGTGACGGACTCGATCACGCCGTCGTCGGACATGGAGCGATTGATGTCCTGGCCGACACCGTTGACCCGGGTGCCGGCCTCATATCCGGAGGGGTTCACACAGGGGATGGCGAAGAAGGTGAAGCGTTCCAGATAGGTCGCGCCGAACCCTTCGAGGAACTGCAGGACAGCCTCGACACCGGCAGGCTCGTCGCCATGAACGCCGCCGGTGAGCAGCACCTGCTGCCGGTCCGCGGCGGCCGTGCCGAGGGTCAGACTCCACATGGGGTAACCCGTCGCGTCGCCAACGACCTGGCACGTGGCGCCGTCGATCGATTGCATGCGGGTAACGATATCGGCATACTGCCGGGATGTTGTGGGGGGCATGGGACTCCACTTTGGGATGGGCTGGATGGGAGGGACCGGGTGTGGTTTGTTTGTGGGGAATGTAGCAACCGCAGCCTCGGCAGAAAGAGCCCATGAGACGCATCCTGTTCAACAATGTCAATGCTGGCAGCTATCGCGGCGAAAAGAGCGAGAGTTCGGCAAGCATCGGCATCATCGATACCGACACGCAGCTGACAACGGCAATCGATTTCGATCGCTTCGGCATCGAGGGGCAGGTCAACTGGGCGCCGGCGCTGACCTTCGCCGATGGCAAACGCATCGTCGTGCTCAGCATGGAGGAGGGGCTCTGCCACCTCGACACGACCCGGACCCACCTGTGGATCTACGATCTCGGTGCCGATCGCCTGGAGCCGCTGCTGCAAGGGTACCGCCCGGTGCCGTACGCAACAGCTGTTGGCCTGCTGCCCGGAGAGAATCGAATCATCACGGGTCACAACTCGGCGGGGGTCAACCGCCACGTGATCAGCGATTTGGATGGTGGCCATGCGGAGGAGATCCCGTTACCCGACGACGGCTTTTCCTATTGTCTACAACCCAGCCCGGACAGCAAACGTGTGGCCTTTCACACATCGTCGAAGCGTGGTGGCTACCGGATCTCGGTGATGAACTGGGACGGTTCAGACCTGGTGGAAGTTGCCGGCGACCCGGATCACCTGTTCTTCGGACCCAGCTGGTCACCGGACGGGCAATGGTTGCTGTTTGCGGACTGCCGACATCGGCAGGACCCCGAACACATGCGTTCGGATCTTTGTGTCGTGCGCCCCGACGGTGCCGATTTCCACAGGTTGACCGAGGATCAGTCCCACTGGTTGTCCCCGGTGTACGGAGGTCCCGATACGAAGGGTGGTGGATCCGAGGTCCCGCACTGGATGCCGGACGGCCGGCACGTCACCTGCGTACGGTTGAAACCGGGGTCGGTGACGCCGTGGCCGCTGCAGGAGAATCCGGCGGTGGATGATCACTTCAATCGCGATTTCCGGCCGGGCGCAGCCCGGGGTGGCACGGATCTGTGCCTGCTGGATGTCTTTGCCGGCACCCATCAGGTGCTGACCAACAATCCAGAGGGTGTCTGGGATTTCCGTGCGACGCCATCATCAGACGGGTCTCAGATCTCTTTCTGTCGATCCAGGACAGGGGAACCGTCCGAGTTGTGGCTGCTGGATGTTGCCGGTGGTGGCGCCCGGTATTTGACGACGGGCATGGATCACAGTGGCATCGATCACCCGAAGTGGATGGCCTGATGACGGACGTGACAGAGCGAATCACGCAACGGCAGCTGAATGCGGCTGACCTGAATGAGCGCGGCCAGTTGTCGGGGCTGCGGTTTGACCCCAGAGACCAGCACATCCTGCTCGGCGACCGGGTGCTGGTCGAAGATGACGCCACGGCCATCGGTCAGCCCGAGGGGGCCACGGAGCGCTCCTGGTTTGAGCTGCTGGGTGCCGGCGTGCGCCTTCGTAAGGAGCTCGTTATCGAAGACAGTCGGGTGCATGGCGCGCAGCTGACCTGGTGCGGTGTGGAGCCAGAGAACAACGAGGTGCCGCTGCATCTGTCGGTGAACGGTGTCGATCTCGTGCGCCCGGCGACGAAATTCGCCCACCCGCAATGCCGCCACTACTACACGTCCGACTGGGCGCCGTCACACTTCGACAACTGGTTTGTCGTCGAACTCCCAGCAGGGGCACTGCGCCGCGGCATCAATACGATCGACATGTGGTCTGAGGCGCCGTGGCAAGTGATGGTCGCCGCCGACAGCGAACTGTCACGGGGCTCGGATCCGCCCCGGTTGCCCGTGGGGCGCAGCGCCAGAAGTCTCGACGAGGGCGTCTCGTGGACGCGGCATGGCCTGGGGCAGAAGCGCGAAATCAATGGCGAATACTGCATACGTCTGAGTCTCGATCAGCATCGCCTGGAGGGGGTCTACCTGTCGCCTCCGCTCGACGTGACAGCAGGTGCAGCAGCAGACATTCACCGGCGGCTGACGATCAAGACCTGCACGGTAGAATGGCACGTTGCCGGCATCGGCACCGTGGATGTGCGGGTCCGTTTTGCCGATACCCCCGTCGTTGATGCGCCAGATTGGTCGGACTGGCTTGCCGTGTCCGGGTTGCGGGGGCAGTGGCCGACCCCCGCCGGACGCTGGCTGCAGTTCGAAGCGACGCTACGCACCCAGGATCCCACCCAGTCGCCTGCACTGCAAGGCTGTACGATCGGGGCGACGGTACAGGTGGCCCCGAGCGGCGAGCCGCGGGCCCGACTGGCAGAGCTGCAACAGGGCGCCGTCACACGCTCGTCCGTGGCCTACACCTGGGAGGAGCCGGCGGCGTTGGCCGGCCTGCGTGAGCGTTTCGAATTGGACCGCGTCATCGCCGGGGCCCCGACGGAATTTGAGGCGCAGCTGCGCCTCATGAACTGGGCCTACCGGATCCCCATTGAGCCGCTGAATCCCTACGCCTGGCGTTACGATGATCTGCCCCAGCTCGAACGGGACGAAGAAGGGGAGATCCGCCGGCTCGGACCCTACGAACAACCACGCCGGGCGGGGCACTGCCTGCATTGCAATCTCACCCTCATTGCGGCGCTCCTGTCCTGCGGCTATCCGGCGCGCTGGGTGAATATCTCAACGAAACACACCTATGGTCACGAAGTCACCGAAGTCTGGTCGAACGACTTCGACAAGTGGGTGTTTCTCGATGCGACCCGTGACTACTACATGGTGTATCCGCACAGTGGCGTACCCCTGAGCCTGCGCCAGATCGCCGACCGCGTTGGTGACATTCTGCCCCAACCCGTTACCTGGGACCGGCCGATCCCGGGGCAATTGCCGGGGGGCGTGTCGCCGGCCAACGTCAACGTCGCCTACCGTCGACCCCACCATGGGGGCCCGGTATTTGCCGATGGTGCCGAGCATGACATGCTGATGATCGGCCATCTGCAGATGCCGCTGCGTAATGATTTCAACACGCGACCGCAGCCGGTCCCCTGGCGGGTCAGCAGCAACTGGGGATCGAGCGAGTTCTACGGCTGGTCGAGCCCGATGTTCCCGCCCAAGCTGGAATACGCCCATGGTACGGATCGTTGGCAGGACTGGGAGCCAGCACTCAACCGCGTGCAGTTGACCCTGAGTGAGTCGGTGCAAGCTGGCGTGCTGCGCGTCGACGCGGATACGGTAACGCCCTGGTGGGACGCCTTCGAGGTCCGCGTGGATGATGGTGCGTGGCAGAGCCAGACAGACTCGCGTTGGTCATGGGCCTTGCACGAAGGTGTCAATC
>ERZ890510.1335-NODE-1335-length-16297-cov-6.628309_pt1 | contig 16297 bp, 14 predicted proteins | sample MGYA00521265_ERZ890510 | MGnify/ENA primary metagenome ERZ890510 (study PRJEB32303, sample SAMEA104408624) | aquatic metagenome | biome: Brackish water; feature: Chemocline; material: water | place: Baltic Sea | collected 2014-10-26T21:54:00 | depth 110 m ...
CCGTCACATCCTCCGGTGCCGGTATATTGTTTTTAGCCAGCATCTTATAGCCATACGTTAAACCACGTGCCTCGATCTCAATACGGGTCATCGGAATATCAAGTGTGGCTTTGCGAACCGGATTCAGGCTGACCCGAGTACCTGCTTTGCGGCGACGGTCAATTATCCCGGTTTCCGCCAATTCCCGCAAAGCCCGGTTGATCGTGGCCCTTGCGCAGTTAAATTCAACCGCAAGGTCAACTTCCGATGGAATGATTTGCCCGGGTTGCCAGACGCGCGTGCGAATTCGGCGCAAAACCTCGGTTTGGATGGTGCGATAACTGGTATGGCTCACAAACGCGTCCGCAATTTTTGCACGCTGTTACGATAGGCAGCGGTGATCGCTTCTGTATTAATGTGGCGGCCGTCTTGAACCATATGGCGACCCGCAGACCAAACATTGCGAACCAACCGGTCGTCACGTGCGAAAATCCAGGCATCAAGTAATGTGTCGCCCTTTAACCCTTCCATATCCGGATGGTTCGTCGAGATTTCCAGAATATCCGCCCAATTTCCAACTGCGATGGAACCGCATGCCCGCCCCAAAGCCTGCGCGCCACCCATGGCAGCGCCTTCAAAAATCGTCCGACCGACGGATGCCGAAGGGGTCGCGATTGCCGCGCGATTGCGGTCCTTTAATCGTTGGCTGTATTCCAGCGTGCGCATCTCTTCTGTCAAAGATATCCGTATGTTGCTGTCAGACCCTAATCCAAAAACCCCACCATTCGGCAGGTAGTTTTCGCCATCAAATATCCCGTCACCCAGATTGCTTTCGGTAATCGGGCAAAGTCCTGCAACCGCTCCGCTTTTGGCAAGGCCCAACGTTTCCTGAGGGGTCATCTGGGTTGCATGAACCAGACACCAACGCGCATCGACCGGCTGGATGCTTAGCAGCCATTCAACCGGTCTGGCACCAAAATAGGCCAGCACTTCGGTAACTTCGGCCTGCTGTTCCGCGATGTGCAGGTGAACCGGGCCGGATGGATACAGTCGATGAAGGTCATCCAATGCCTCTTTTTCAACGGCGCGCAAGGAATGCGGCGCAATCCCGATGCCACAGTCAGCGGGGGCCGCCGACAACAGGCTGATATTACCATCAACTATCGCTTGGTAGCTGCTGAAATCATTTCCGAATCTCAATTGGCCACCTGCAAGCGGCCGACCGTCGCAACCGCCTTGGGCGTAATAGACCGGCAAGTTGGTCAAGCCGATTCCAGTCGAATTCTGCGCCGAAAATATCCGTTCGCTTAACTCGGCGACATTGCTGTATCGCTGACCGAATGGGCCATGATGCAAATAATGAAACTCGGCCACCGACCCGAATCCGGACTCTAACATTTCCATCTGCGCAAAGGCGGTTACGGCTTCTACATCATTCGGCGTCAGCACTTCCAGAAAGTCATACATCAACTTGCGCCAACTCCAGAACGAGTCAGACGCGTCGGCGCCGCGTTTTTCCGTCAACCCGGCCATTGCACGCTGAAACCCATGCGAATGCAGGTTGCCAATCGCCGGTAAAGCAAGCGCCATCCGATGACCGGAGGCTGGTTGATTGGGTGTAACCGAAGCGATTCGCCCAGCCTTATCAATGTCGATTCGCACGGCCTGTTCCCAGCCGTTTTGCGTAAGTGCTTGTTCAGCCCATAAAATAGTCATGTGTTAAACCTGATTGACAGTTTATTATGTGCAGACATAATAATACATGACCTGATCTAATCAAGCGAAACCTCTCATGTCTGAAACTGTTTTTACAAATTGCCGCGTCGCCAGCATGGTGTCCGCAAAGTCTTATGGGCTGATCGAGGATGCTGCGATTGCGGTTCGCGATGGTCGGATCACCTGGGTGGGGGCCGCCGTGGACCTTAGCAGTGACTGGGCAGAAAATTGCGTCGATCTGGGCGGGCGCCTTGTGACTCCAGCCTTTATTGACTGCCATACGCATCTGGTATTTGGCGGCAACCGGGCATTGGAATTTGAAATGCGTCTCGAAGGCGCGTCATACGAACAAGTGGCACGCGCAGGCGGTGGCATCGTGTCCTCAATGAGCGCAACTCGCGCCGCCAATGAGGATGAATTGGTCGCCCAAGCGTTACCGCGCCTTGATGCAATGATCGCCGAAGGCGTGTGCCTGCTGGAAATTAAATCCGGCTATGGGCTGACAATAGCTGATGAAATCAAGATGTTACGAGCAGCGCGCCGGTTGGCAGAACTGCGACCGGTAAGGATTGTTACGTCGTGGCTGGCAGCTCATGCTTTGCCGCCGGAATATGCCGGCAGGCCGGACGCCTATATTGATGAAGTCGCGATTGCCGGGTTGCAGCAGGCACATGATCTGGGTCTTGTGGATGCGGTTGATGGGTTTTGCGAAGGTATCGCCTTTTCGTCTTCCCAAATAAGCCGGGTATTTGATGCGGCAAAAGCACTGGGTCTGCCGGTCAAGCTCCATGCCGAGCAATTGTCAAATCTCGGCGGGGCGTCCTTGGCTGCGTCCTATAATGCGATGTCGGCGGATCATCTTGAATATCTCGATCAGGCCGGAATTGATGCCATGGCGAAATCAGGAACCGTTGCGGTTCTGCTGCCCGGGGCATTTTACACATTGCGGGAAACCAAAATGCCGCCGGTTCAGGCCCTGCGCGATGCCGGTGTTTCGATTGCCATTGCTACCGACGGAAATCCAGGCTCGTCGCCGATGTTTTCGCCGATTTTGACGCTGAATATGGCCTGCACAATGTTCAGATTAACCCCCGAAGAAGCCCTTGCCGGACTGACTCGTGAAGCGGCGCGGGCCTTGGGGCAGGGTGCTGATACCGGCACAATCGAGGCTGGCAAACGCGCCGATATGGCGGTTTGGGATGTGGCCCATCCGGCAGAACTGGCGTACCGCATTGGCTTTAACTCATTACATCGCCGGATTTACGGAGGTGCCGCTTGAAACTCGTTCCCGGTGAACTGACGCTGGCCGATATCGAAGCGATCTATCGCGGCGGTGCGGTTGAAATCGACAGATCGTGCAAAAAAGCGGTGGATAACGCGCAATTGATTATCGCCGCCGCCGCTGCCGGGACTGATCCGGTTTACGGGGTCAATACCGGCTTTGGCAAACTGGCATCGGTGCGCATTCCGCCAAAAGACACGGCGCAGTTACAGCGCAACCTGATCTTAAGCCATGCTGCTGGCGTTGGCGCGCCACTGGGCGGCGACATCGTGCGCCTGATCATGGCCTTGAAAATGTTGTCGCTCGGCCGTGGTGCATCAGGGGTGCGGTGGGATGTCATCATGCTGCTGGAAAACATGCTGGCGCATGACATAATCCCGGTCATTCCCGCACAGGGATCCGTCGGCGCATCAGGCGACCTTGCGCCACTTGCTCATATGACAACCGTGATGATCGGTGAAGGTGAGGCCTTTTTTAAAGGGCAGCGCATGCCGGGCATAGCCGCTTTGCAGGCCGCCGGCCTTCAGCCCATCATATTGGGCCCAAAGGAAGGGCTTGCGCTGATAAACGGCACACAGGTTTCCTGCGCGCTGGCCCTGGCTGGTTTGTTCGCCGCCTGGCGTATCGGGGTCAGTTCATTGGTGACAGGTGCCTTATCAACCGAAGCGGCGATGGGCTCGTCCGCACCATTTCGCGACGAAATTCATCAATTGCGCGGGCAACCCGGCCAGATTGAAGTGGCACATGTTTTACGCAAGTTGCAGGACGGATCGGTTCTGCGCGACAGCCACCTTGTCGGCGATGAACGGGTGCAGGACCCTTATTGTATTCGCTGCCAGCCACAGGTTTTGGGGGCGGCACTGGACGTGATCCGTCAAGCCGGGCAGGTGCTTGGACGCGAAGCCAACGCCGTTACTGACAATCCACTGGTCCTGTCTGATGGGTCCATCGTTTCAGGCGGGAACTTTCACGCAGAACCCGTCGGGTTTGCCGCCGATCAAATCGCCATGGCGATAGCAGAAATCGGGGCGATCGCACAAAGGCGCGTCGCTTTGTTGGTTGATCCGGCCTTGTCATTCGGGCTGCCGGCGTTTTTGTCGCCACGGCCGGGGCTGAATTCGGGCTTTATGATTGCCGAGGTCACTTCGGCGGCATTGATGAGCGAAAACAAAGCATTGGCCAATCCGCGGGTGATCGACAGCACCCCAACCAGTGCCAATCAGGAAGACCATGTTTCGATGGCCTGCCACGGCGCGCGGCGTCTATTGGAAATGGTTGAAAACCTTGCGGCGATCATCGGCATAGAAGCACTTGCCGCTGCACAGGGCGTGGAATTGCGTGCGCCCTTGGCAACCAGTCCTGCTTTGCAAACGCATATCTCGGATATCCGAAAGGTTTCGGCCCGCCTGGAAAACGACCGACAGATTTCCCCAGACATCCAAGCCGCTGCCAATCTGGTGACCGAAGGCGGATTGCTCCCCAAGGACGCACCAACGCTGGATTAACGACCAGATGCAACGCTCGCGTTCAGAACAATCCATCCTTCAGACGATAATGTGCAAAGGCCAGCCGCAGATAGTGCCGCCTCAGCCCCGGCAGCGCAAATCGCCATAACGGCGTGCGCAACGCGGCAGGCAGGTCGGGTTTTGCCCCGGCCACAAGATCGGCCAGTTTGCGGCCGCTGTAACTGGCCAGACTGACGCCGTTGCCGTGAAATCCAAGGGCTGCAAAAATCTGCGATTGCCCTTCAAGCGGGCCGATATAGGGATGACGGTTTAGCGTCGTGCAGATCAAGCCCGACCAGTAATGGGTGCTTTCAACCCCACGCCAAGCCGGAAACATCCGTTCAAAATCAAGCCGGTTTTGGCGTTTGTTGGCCGCTGTGTGGGCTGCGTCAGCCTTGCGCGCGCCACGTTGACCGAACAGGAAACGACCGTCCGGCATCAGGCGGAAATAATGCAGCAGATTGCGGCTGTCATAGCTCATCAGATCACTTGTCCAGCCCTGCGCGCGCTGCTCAATCGGAGTGATCGGCCTTGTGACCAGAATTGACGAGATAACCGGCAGAAACCGCCCGGCCAATTCGCGCGGGATATCATCGCTGGAATAACCGTTGGTGGCGATGATGACCTTGCGTGCGTTAACAACACCGCGCGGATGGTGCAATGACAGCCTGCTGGCGTTTTGGGTGATCTTGGTAACCGGGCTGTTTGCATAGATCGGAATTCCCAGATTTTGCGCCGCATGCGCCAGTCCTTGCGCGTATTTCAACGGGTTCAAAGCAAATCCGGCCTTGCTGAGCAATGCGCCATGCGCGCCGGTTGCGTTCATGCCGCGTTCGGCCAAAGCGCCTTTTCGAATGAGTTCGGACTTTTGATCAAAAAGTTTCGCCTCAAATTCAACCTCGTCGCGCATCGCCTGAAAGGTCGAGGCCCGATGCGCAAGACAGAGCTCCCCGTCTTCGGAATGCGTGTCCGCATCTATTTGATAGCGTTCAAGATTTTCACGAACGGTTTGGATCGCCGCCAGTTGGCTTGCATGAAATTTCTGGGTTTCCTCAAGGCCAAAGCGTTTGATCTGAGCGGAGACCGGCAGTTTTGCACCACCAATACAGGCAAACCCGCCATTGCGCCCCGACGCACCCCAGGCGGGTTGCGCCGCATCAAGGACGACGGCCCGCACGCCATGCGCCTCGGCCAATTGCAGGGCCGCATTCAGGCCGGTATAGCCCGCGCCGACAATGGCAACATCCGTCGTCAAATCACCATTCAGCGTCGGAAAATTCAGAGGTGACGCAACCGTTTCTTCCCACCAGGCCCCGGCGGTTTGGCTGGTATCATAGGCCGCAGGTTCGTAAATTCGCTGCATGGTTTGGTTTCCGAAGTCAGGGAATACTTGCGTAAATAGGCGGACAAACCTGCGTGCGGTCAAGTGCAAGTATTGAGGTTTTATCGGTCGCGTTTTGTTGGCGTTGGTCTGATCGGCAACCGGGTCCTCCCGCCAAAAATCCGATCTGCGATCGGTTTTTGTTGGGCCCGGCACCCGCTGGCGCGGGTGAAGGGGCTGTCAGGGTTTGTGGGCGTCCTGCCACTCTCGCGGCGCATTCAGGAAGTTTTCAACTTCGGCCAGTGTTTCAGCGTCAAAATGCGCCTGGGTTTTTGCCTCGGCCAAAACATCCCACCATGTACAAAGGTGATGGAGCCGGATCCCGTGATCGCCCAAAAATTTTTCGGTTTCCGGAAATATCCCGTAATAGAAAATCACCGCCGTATGCCCGCAGGTCGCCCCTGTTTCGCGAATAGCATCGACAAAACTCAGCTTGCTGCCGCCGTCGGTTGTCAGGTCTTCGACCAGCAAAACCCGTTGACCTTCGGTCATCACGCCTTCGATCCGCGCGTTCCGGCCGTAACCTTTGGGCTTTTTACGCACATAGGTCATCGGTAATGCCATACGTTCGGCGACCAGAGCGGCAAACGGAATGCCGGCGGTTTCACCACCTGCGATATTGTCAAACGCCTCGAACCCCGCGTCGCGCATGACGGTAACAGTCAGGAAATCCATCAAGGTCGAGCGGATGCGCGGGTATGAGATCAGTTTGCGGCAATCAATATAGGTCGGGCTGGGCAGGCCCGAGGCCAGAATAAACGGCTCGCGCGTGTTGAAATGCACCGCCTTTATTTCCAGCAACATCCGTGCTGTAAGGCGGGCGATTTCGAATTTGTCGGGATAGGCAGATGGGATCATCGATCGGTCCTTTGGGGCTGGCAGTCATCGCGGTTTCAAAAATACTCATATCGCGGAATTGAGTATTTTTGAAACCGTGATGATCAGGTGCTGACATGCCAATGCAGCGGAAAACCGGGGTCAAATACTGTTACCGGCCCATCGGGGGTGTTGATTTTCTGAAGGTAGGCGACCGGTTCGCCCTTGGTCAGTGTCAGGTGCGTTTCATTTGGCGGCAAGTGATAAAAAGCCGGGCCGTTCAGCGACGTGAAGGCTTCAAGCCGATCAAGGGCATGTTCCTGTTCAAACACTTCCGCTAAACAGGACATGGTGTTGGTGGCGGTGAAACAACCGGCGCAGCCACACGCATGTTCTTTCAACGCATCAATATGTGGGGCGCTGTCAGTGCCAAGGAAAAACGTTTCATTTCCTGAGGTTGCAGCGGTTCTTAGCGCCAGACGGTGACTCTCGCGTTTGGCCACCGGCAGGCAATAGTAATGCGGTTTTAGCCCGCCAACCAGAATGTGATTGCGGTTGATGATCAGGTGATGCGTGGTGATTGTCGCGGCCAGATTTTCGCCACCTTCACGGGCGTAATCAACGCCCTGGCTTGTGGTGATATGTTCCATAACCACCCTGAGGTCAGGATTGGCGCGGCGGATCGGATCAAGTACGCGATCAATGAACACAGCCTCGCGATCAAAGATGTCGATGTCAGGATCGGTGACTTCGCCGTGCATACATAGCGGCATGCCGATTTCAGACATTTTATCAAGAACATGCGCGACTTTGTTGAAGTCACTTACGCCAGATGCCGAATTGGTCGTCGCCCCTGCCGGATAGAGTTTGACGGCGTGAACCAGACCCGATGCATAAGCCTTTGCCACGTCCTGCGGGTCGGTTTCCTCGGTTAGGTAAAGCGTCATCAGGGGGGTGAACTTGGCACCCTTCGGCAGGGCGGCCAAAATCCGGTCACGATACGCCAGCGCCTGAGCGGCGGTAACCACCGGCGGGACAAGATTGGGCATGATGATCGCTCGGGCGAAATGTCGCGTCGTTTCTGGTAAGATACCTGCCATCATCACGCCGTCGCGCAGATGCAGGTGCCAGTCGTCAGGGCGGCGAATTGTCAGGCTGGTTGGCATTTTTCCCCCAAAATCTGCCGGTGTTTTTGCCGCATCCGGCCTTGCTGTACAAGGGCGCAATTGCACCCAAGGCCCGTGGGCACTAGATTGGCCACAGAATGCGGCCAAAGCAAAGGACAATTGATGTTTTCGCGATTTTTCAACCCCGGAAAACGCCGGTTCGAGGACCTGACCGAACAAGAGATTCTTGCGCTAGCGATTTCATCAGAAGAAGACGATGCGAGGATTTACCTGGCTTATGCTGACGGCTTGCACGCGGATTTTCCCGACAGTGCCAAAGTTTTCATCGAGATGGCTGAGGAGGAACAAACGCATCGTAACTGGCTGATTGATCTTCATAAAAACCGGTTCGGCGACACGATCCCTCTGGTGCGGCGGGATCATATTCAAGGGTATTTTCAGCGCAAGCCCGATTGGTTGTCCCGGCCTTTGTCAATTGAGAAAACCCGCAAAATGGCCGAAGAAATGGAAGCGCAGGCGCAAAATTTTTATGAAGTGGCGGTGAAGCGGTGCGCTGATGCGGATACCCGCAAATTGCTTGGCGATTTGGTGATTGCGGAACGTGATCACAGCACTCTGGCGCATCGGTTGGGGTTAACGCATGTGCCTGAAAGCGTTCAGGACACCGAGGCCGCCCGCGAACACCGGCAATTTATTCTGACATTCGTGCAACCGGGGCTGGCCGGGTTGATGGATGGGTCGGTGTCAACATTGGCGCCTATTTTTGCGACGGCTTTCGCCACACACGATACGTGGACCACGTTTTTGGTTGGCCTGTCTGCCTCGGTTGGCGCGGGGATTTCCATGGGATTCACCGAAGTTGCCTCGGATGACGGGGTGATTTCAGGTCGTGGTTCGCCGATGAAACGTGGGTTCGCAGCCGGGATCATGACAGCAGTCGGGGGGTTGGGCCATGCACTGCCTTACCTGATTACAGATTTTTGGACGGCCACAGTCATCGCGATAATTGTGGTCTTTGTGGAACTTTGGATTATCACCTGGATTCAAAATAAATACATGGAAACCCCTTGGTTACGCGCTACTTTTCAAGTGGTTTTGGGCGGTGCACTAGTGTTTGCCGCCGGTGTTCTGATTGGTAATGCCTGACGCAAATGGGCTTGCGGTCGATAAGAATTATCGGCATCCTGCAGCGATTCTCAGGGCGGGGTGAAATTCCCCACCGGCGGTAACAGCCCGCGAGCGCCCCCGTAAAAACGGGGGGTCAGCAGATCCGGTGAAATTCCGGGGCCGACGGTTAAAGTCCGGATGGTAGAGAATTGTAGGCCGCAGGGGCGTTTCCTGTGCTTGCATTCGCTCTGGGTTCTTGTCTGTTGCAGAAAGGATCAGAGACATGACAAAGACCCAAAACATCGCCTTTATCAAGGCAAACTGGCATAAAGACATTGTAAATCAGGCGCTTATCGGATTTTCATCCGAACAGGCCAGATTGCAGGCGGATTGGCAGGTTCAGGTGTTCGACGTGCCCGGTGCGTTTGAAATGCCTCTGTTGGCACAACAATTGGCGGCATCGGGGCGGTTTGATGCTGTCGTCGCGGCGGCTTTGGTGGTTGATGGCGGCATCTATCGCCACGATTTTGTCGCGGCTGCCGTGGTGAATGGGCTGATGCAGGCGCAGTTGAAAACCGGAGTGCCGGTCTTCTCGGTCTCGCTGACGCCGCATCATTTCCAGCCGACGCAAGAACATTTGCAGTTTTATACTGCGCATTTCATCAAAAAGGGGGCCGAGGCAGCGAATGCGGTTCGCCAGATATTGGCGCTTGATGACGGTGTTCGGATGTTGGCCGCCGAGTAGGCTTAACTGCCGTTTGCTTTGGCAATCAGCGGCAAAATGGTTTCCTGTAGCACTCGGCTGGTGATCGGTCCGGGAAAGCGCAAAAGAATTTTGCCTTTCCCGTCGATCACAAATGTCTCGGGAACGCCGTAAACACCCCAGTCGATGGCTTGCCGACCGGCGGCGTCCTGTCCGACTGCGGTATAAGGGTTTCCAAGATCAGACAGAAATTTCAATCCCTTAGGGGATTCGTCTTTGTAATTCACGCCATAAATCGGAATGCCCATGTCTTTTAAGGCCATCAGGTTTGGATGCTCGGCACGGCAGGGCTGGCACCAGCTTGCCCAATAGTTAACAAGCTTCACGCCATCAGCGCGCAAGTCTTTATCTTGAATCAGCGGTAAATCCCCGAGGACGGTCGTCACCAGCGCCGGCGCTAATCGCCCTTCAAGGGTCGAGGGCAGGGCGTTCGGGTCATCGCGCCCCAGTCCGAAGGTGAACATCAGGATAACCCCAATTGCGACGACCGGCACCAGCATGGCGATTGAAATCTTAGGCATTCTTTTTCCGCCGTGCTTCCAGTTCCGCCAATTGGCGCTTTACGCGTGCCGCGCGAATCAGTGACACGACCACAAGCGCCAGAATCAACACGATACTGATCGCATAAGCCGCCAGAACAGTGGTTTCATATTTTCCAAGGTCAGGGATCATCGCAATCTTTCCTGCGCGATTAGGGCGGAAATACGACGACTGCGGATCTCGGCACGGGTGCGCAACAAGACCAGGGTCAGAAACAACAACACAAAGCCAGCAATCGATACCAGCAACGGCAGATAATAGGTGTTATCGACGTGCTGTTCCGCATCCATAGACAAAGAAGCGCCCTGATGCAGGCCTTGGTTCCAGAAATTCACCGCGTAACGCGACAGCAGGGCAAAGACCGATCCGACCATGCACAGAACCGATGTCAGATCAGCCGCGGTATCCTGATCCTCGATTGCCGACCACAAGGCGATATAGCCCAGATAGAACACGAAAAGGATCATGAACGCCGTCAAACGCGGATCCCATGCCCAATAGGTGCCCCACATCGGCTCGCCCCAGATCGCACCTGTGAACAGCGCGATCAGTGTCATCGTCACGCCAATCGGTGCCGCCGCGCGCGCCGCAAGGGCCGAAACATGGTGGCGGCGCACCAGCCAAACCAATGACGCCACCAGCATCATGACCCAGATGTTAATCGCCATCATCGCACTTGGCACATGAATGAAAATAATCTTGACGGTTGAGCCTTGTTTGTAATCATCCGGCGTGAAGAAAAACCCCCACGTTAAACCGGTCAGCAAACATATCACCGTCAGCACCGTCACATAGGGCAAAACCCGGTCTGTGAGGCGCATAAAACGGGTTGGATTTGCGTATTCCCAAAGCGACATGCCGACATTCCTAATGCACTGAAATTGACCCGGCAACGGACATCTGGCCGCAGGGGGGTCATCTTAAATTGATCCTAAGCGCCATAGCGGCGGAAAATGGCACAATCGCCAGCGTAAACAGGCTGATTGCCGCCAAAATCAGAAAAGCAGTTGTGTTGTTTTGACCCTTGGCGATCATCGTCACGGTTTGCGCCCCAAAAATCAGGGTGGGGATATAAAGCGGCAAAACCAGCAACGACAGTAACAAACCACCGCGTTTCAGCCCGACTGTGATGGCTGCACCAAACGCCCCAAGGAAACTAAGTGCAGGCGTTCCGGCCAATAGTGACAGAAACGTCCACAGATACGCGCCTTGTGGCAGATGCAGCAAGAACCCAAAGAACGGGGCCGCCAGAGTTAACGGCAGGCCGGTGGTCAACCAATGCGCCAGAGCTTTCATCGCAACGACCCCCTCAAGCGGGAGCGGCGAGGTCGCCAGCAGATCAAGGCTGCCATCCTCAAAATCAAGCTGAAATATCCGGTCAAGTGACAGCAGGCAGGCAAGCAACGCCCCGATCCACAAAACCCCCGGCGCAATGATTGATAAGGTACTGCTTTCGGCCCCGATACCGAAGGGGACGAACATCACAACAATCAGGAAAAACGCCAGCGACAAGCCAAAACCGCCGCCCATCCGAAAGGTCAGCGCCATATCCCGGCGCAACAGCGCGATCATGCCAGAGCCTCGTCCAGAAAGGGGTTGTTGTGGTCGGTCGATTTTGCGCGAAACGGGCTGATATCAAGAACGTCCGTATCAGCAAGGCCAAGGTCAATATGCGTGGCGATTATCGCGCCACCACCCGTCATCAGATGCGACTTTATCACGCCAGCAAACACCTGCACGTTTTGGGCATCCAGTGACACGGTTGGTTCGTCCAGCAACCAGATTTTCCGCCCCGACACCAGCAATCGGGCCAAACCCAGCCGACGCTTTTGACCGGCCGAAAGGTTTTGTGCCTGTCGGTCGCGCAAGCCCAATAGATCAAAGGCCGCAAGGGCTGCATCAATACCCAGCGTGCCAAACACGCTGGCCCAGAACTCGAGGTTTTCAGCGACGCTAAGCTGCGCCTTTAACCCATCCGCGTGCCCTGAATAGGTGATCGCCTCCGGGTCAGCGGTGATTGTTCCGCCTACCGGTGGCGTCAACCCGGCAAGTGTACGTAACAATGTGGTTTTTCCAGATCCGTTTGGCCCACGCAGCACCAGCACGCGGCCCGCGGCCAGACCCAAGGAAAGACCGGTCAAAACGTGTAAATCGCCGCGTCGGCAGGCCAGGTTGTCAACTGTCAATAACATGTTAATCGCTTTAGCTCAGAAAGTCGGGAACGAAAAGGCACTACGGTTCGGTACACAATTGCATACAAATAGACTTGCGACTCTGTAGCAGGGGGATTATGACTGCGGCAAAGACTGGATTCCGGTAGCAAAGGACGTATGGCATGACGATTATCGTCGGTAAAGACAGCAGCAACACCCGCAAAACGATCAAATCGGGCGGGCGTTCGATCAGCTTTTATTCCATTCCGGCAGCCCAAGCGGCGGGTCTTGGTGACTTTTCACGCCTCCCGGCGGCCTTGAAGGTCGTGTTGGAAAACATGCTGCGGTTTGAAGATGGCGGTCGCACGGTTTCGGTTGACGATATCAAAGCCTTCGCTGAATGGGGGGCCAAAGGCGGCAAAAACCCGCGCGAGATCGCCTATCGCCCGGCCCGGGTTCTGATGCAGGATTTCACTGGTGTGCCAGCGGTGGTTGATCTGGCCGCGATGCGCGACGGTATTATCGGCCTTGGTGGGGACGCCAACAAAATCAACCCATTGACCCCGGTTGATCTGGTGATTGACCATTCGGTAATGATCGACGAATTCGGCACGCCGCGCGCCTTTCAGATGAACGTGGACCGCGAATACGAACGCAATATGGAACGATACACCTTCCTGAAATGGGGCCAGTCGGCGTTTAACAATTTCCGCGTCGTGCCACCGGGCACCGGTATTTGCCATCAGGTGAACCTTGAATATCTGTCGCAAACCGTCTGGACCGACAAAGACCAGAACGGGGCCGAGGTGGCCTATCCCGACACTTTGGTTGGTACAGACAGCCACACCACGATGGTGAACGGCCTTGCGGTACTGGGCTGGGGCGTTGGCGGCATCGAAGCCGAGGCCGCGATGCTGGGTCAGCCGATTTCCATGTTGATCCCCGAAGTTATCGGCTTCAAGTTGACCGGCACAATGGTCGAAGGCACCACCGCCACCGATCTGGTGCTGAAAGTCGTTGAAATGCTGCGTGCCAAGGGTGTGGTCAGCAAATTCGTGGAATTCTACGGTGACGGGCTTGATCGCCTGCCGCTGGCAGATCGCGCGACCATCGCCAATATGGCACCGGAATATGGCGCAACCTGCGGGTTCTTCCCGATTGATAACGAAACCCTGCGCTACATGCGGGTTTCTGGCCGTGACGAAGACCGGATTGCCTTGGTCGAGGCTTACGCACGCGAAAACGGTATGTGGCGCGGGGCGGATTACGACCCGATTTATACCGACACGTTGCAGTTGGACATGGGCACGATTGTGCCAGCCATCTCGGGGCCAAAACGGCCACAGGATTACGTGGCGCTGACGGATGCCAAGACCGCATTCACCAGGGAAATGGCAGACACCTTTAAGCGTGCCATGGGTAAAGAAGTGGCCGTGGACGGTCAAGATTACACCATGTCATCGGGCAAAGTTGTGATCGCCTCGATCACGTCCTGCACCAACACGTCAAACCCTTACGTGATGATCGGCGCCGGATTGGTGGCGCGCAAAGCCCGCGCTTTGGGTCTGAACCGCAAGCCTTGGGTGAAAACCTCGCTGGCACCGGGCTCGCAGGTCGTCAGCGAATATCTGGAAGCCGCTGATTTGCAGGTCGATCTGGACGCGGTCGGCTTTAACCTTGTTGGGTATGGCTGCACCACCTGCATCGGCAACTCCGGCCCCTTGCAGCCGGAAATCAGCAAAGCCATCAACGAGGGCGATCTGGTCGCCACTGCCGTTCTGTCGGGCAACCGCAACTTTGAAGGCCGGATCAGCCCGGATGTGCGCGCCAATTACCTCGCCAGCCCGCCACTGGTTGTGGCCTATGCGCTGGCCGGGACGATGGATATCGACCTGTCCAAAGACCCCATCGGGCAGGGTAGTGACGGTCAGGACGTCTATCTGAAAGACATCTGGCCGACCAATCAGGAAATCAGCGAGCTGGTAGACCGCACCGTCACCCGCGCGGCATTTTTGAAAAAATATGCTGATGTGTTCAAGGGCGACGAAAAATGGCAGGGCGTCAAAACCACCGACAGCCTGACATATGACTGGCCAACCAGCAGTACCTATGTGCAGAACCCGCCGTATTTCAAAGGCATGGCACCTGAGGCTGGCACGATTTCAAACGTGACCAACGCCAAAGTTCTGGCGATCCTTGGCGATATGGTCACCACCGACCACATCAGCCCGGCGGGCTCGTTCAAAGATACCACGCCTGCGGGCAGCTATCTGATCGACCGTCATGTGCCGGTGCGCGAGTTCAATTCCTATGGCAGCCGCCGGGGCAATCATCAGGTGATGATGCGCGGCACGTTTGCCAATATCCGCATCAAGAACGAGATGCTGGACGGGGTTGAAGGCGGTTACAGCCTTGGGCCGGACGGTGCGCAAACCTCGATCTACGACGCGGCGATGGCCTATCAGGATGCCGGTGTTCCGCTGGTGATTTTTGCAGGCGAACAATATGGCGCCGGCTCCAGCCGCGACTGGGCCGCCAAAGGCACCGCCTTGCTGGGCGTCAAAGCGGTGATCGCCGAAAGCTTCGAGCGTATCCACCGCTCGAACCTCGTCGGTATGGGGGTGATCCCGTTTGAATTTACTGGTGGTGACACCCGCAAAACACTGGGCCTGAAGGGCGACGAAACCGTGTCGATCACCGGGCTTGAGGGCGATCTGAAACCCCTGTCGAACATCCCGGCGGTGATCACATATGGTGACGGCACAACGCGGAACATAACCCTCAAATGCCGGATCGATACCGAAGTCGAGATCGAATACATCGAAAACGGCGGCGTGTTGCATTACGTGCTGCGGAATTTGGCGAAGGGGTAAATCAGCCCCGAAACGCGATTATCGAACGGGGCCTGCGGGCCCCGTTTTGCATTAGGACATGCCAGCTTTGTCTTTTGCGGCTTGCCAAAGTTGAAGGAATTCTTCGTATTCAAGGTCCGTTTGCGGCCAATGCTGCGGGCGGTCCATCCCATCCGGCAAGGTGGTTGAAGCGTCACCAAACATTGAATTGACTTGATCGACAGACAGATCGACACATTCAGTTAGATCGGTGGACTTCACCGCCGCAAGCTTTGTAAATGCTTCAGCAAGGTCCGCCCCAGTGAGTGCCGCACCAATGAGCCATGCCCCGTTGAGCTCTGCCCTTGTGAGGGTCGCCCCGATAAGTTCCGCGCCGTTGAGATTTGCGCCGTTGAGCTCGGCTTTGTTGAGATCCGCCACATTGAGATATGCACCGCTTAGTACGGCCCGGTTCAGTTTCGCACCATCTAGAACTGCTCCGTCAAGTTTGGATTTGTCAAATTGAGCTCCGTCAAAATATCCGCCAGACATGTCAGCAGCTTGCAGGCAAGTGCCGCGCAGGTCCAGAGGTACTACGGTCAATTGCCCCTCCGCGACCATCGCCAACTCGTGGTCACGGAGGCGTTTTCCTCGCCGCTTAATCACTGTAACGGCGGCTTGGATATCGTGGCGTAGTTTCAGGGATCGAACCATTTTTCTGAATGGGCCCGAAGTGCTAAAAAAGTTCACTTTTTCCAAAATGTAAGAGAGGATTAGTTGTTTACCGTCCAAATCGTCAGGACGCTCAGGCGCAGAAAAATCGGGCTTCGCCGCCCCACTGGCCGGGGCGTTTTCACGGACATAAGCACACAGGATTTCCATGATCTGGATGTGATCCGGCAGCGAATCTTTGGAGATCCGTTCCAGTGCATAAATGCCGCCAAGCCGGACCTCGATATTGGGTTCGGTGGTTTCCACGGTTTTGGGGGTGATGCCATCGATGTCAAAAACCGGATTTCCATCGGCATCTTTCAACAGACGCTTGACGGTCTTCTCGGCCCCCAACTGTTCCACCGCTTTGGAAATCCGGTCGGTGA
>ERZ890510.1340-NODE-1340-length-16278-cov-9.217222_pt1 | contig 16278 bp, 15 predicted proteins | sample MGYA00521265_ERZ890510 | MGnify/ENA primary metagenome ERZ890510 (study PRJEB32303, sample SAMEA104408624) | aquatic metagenome | biome: Brackish water; feature: Chemocline; material: water | place: Baltic Sea | collected 2014-10-26T21:54:00 | depth 110 m ...
ATCGCCACGGCGGTATCTCGATGCTGACCCCCGAGCAGGTCCACTTCGGGAGGGCCGACGAAGTCATCGCCAGCAGAAAGGCTGTGCTCAACAGGGCCTGGACCACCCATCCAGAGCGCTTTGTCTCCGGTCAGCCGAAACCCAAACCCCTCCCCCAGGCCGTCTGGATCAACCCGCCCATCCCATCCACCTCGACACAGGAAATTGCTCTCTAATTGATCCCCATGAGTGTCCCATTGTCGTTGACAGGTTCCGGATAGCTGGGTGTGGCCGCGTTCCCGCAACCACACCCGGCCAGGCTAACCTACGCCCCCATGGTTGGGCAGCTTCAATCCTTCCACCGTGGTCAACCCGCTGCGGTCGAGCAACCCGTCCACACGCTCGGGCAACTCAAGTCCCTGTGCAGAATGCAGTTCACAGAACTCACCAGTGTGAGGACGTGAGCCGGCCTCGTCCTTGTTCTTCTGACGAAGACAAATCGAGATAAGCAGTAAGAGCAGAATCCCAATGATCAGTACCACTGCGAATGTCCCCGAACTGATTTGCCCTCCTGTTACGGTTTGCGGCATTATTCCATAATTACTAAATTATAGCGTTGACGATCCCAGTACATTCTTGTACCGGATTTGCAGGATAGTTCCGCTGCCACTACTTATGGTTTGATTAACTAGCGATGGCGTGGTAAGCACAGCCGCCTGCCGCTCATCATTATGACAGGAGAAGCAACCATGATTCAGTCCCGTCTAGGTGTATTTTGTTTATCTCTGGCGGTTGCAAGTGCGGCGTGCAGCGGACAGAATGAAGCATCGACTTTTGGTTCGGTAACCACCGTAGGTACTGGTGATCAGTGGATTTCTTCCACTTCGTGTACCGAGCAGGGTCATGCTTTAGTGAATGAAGCTATAATGGCATCTCTGAATATTGAGACCGGAAGAGCTTGGGGCCTCTCGCAGGCGGCGTTGATGATTGACCCAACTTGTACCGCTGCCAAGATCACTCAGGCCGCAATTGCCTCCGACTTTGGAAGCGAGTTTCCTGACTTGGGATCTCGGGTTTCGAGACTCGACAATCTTAGTGGAGCGCCGATGACAGATGCTGAGGCTGCTTGGATGGATATCCTTCAGTCTGAAGAGCGGAGGGCTACCTGTGCTGAAGTGGCGGCTGACTTTCCTCAGGAAGGTCTTTTCCAGTGGTGTGCGATCACTCCAGATCTCGAGGGTATAGAGGCACTGAAAGCATTTGCGATGGAGTTTTCTGGATTGGCTGCACCAGCCTACAACATGTTAGCCTATGGTTACGGACAGGCTACGTGGGGTTTGGAAGACGAAGACGAAGCAACCTCACGCGAATATCTCACCTTGTATTCAGAGGTCTACTCTGGACCTAATGCCTTCGATTCAAAAGCTGAACTACTTGCTCAGTTCGGAGATATAGAAAATGCACTGGAAGCTCAGCTAGGGGCTATAGATCGAGGTGGCCAGACCACTTATGGAAGAAATGCACAAATCTATTCCAGAAAGAATGATGAAGAAGATATGAGGCAAGCCGTAGTCGATGCTCTAGAAGGATTGATGGAGGTGATCGCCTCTGAAGAGCAACAACGCGAAGCCATCAATGCTAGCCTATCAGAAGAAGTGTCGATGTGCCTGTCAGATATGACTCCCTGCAGTCATATGTCGCGAGATGACTATTTAGGTCTCGTATCGGGCATTGATTGGATAGAGGGATCGGCCAGAGATATTGATGTAACTTTCAATGACGACATGAGTGGTGCGATTTCCCTACACATTCAAGAGGGAGCGTACATGACTGACGAAGGTCGAGTTGAATATTCTACTCGCGTTTCATCAGTATGGAATCTGACGTCTGGGACGCCGAGAATGGTTCACGCGAACTACGCACCTATGGGGGGGTCAGGAATTCCTGCTCGTCAATAAGCAAGATTCGACTAAGGTAGCCAACGTGGCCGCGGTGAGGAGCGAGATCGCGACGTTCTTCCGCGCGTTCCCCGACGGGACGGATTGGGACAACACATAGAGTGGCGAGGGCTATGACGTCGTGCTGGCCGCGAAGAACAGTGGCATCAGAGTCGACGTGGACCGGTTAGCGGAGCGGCTGTAGTCAACGCACCACATGCGGGTCGCGATGTGGGTTTCGCAAGCCGGTTTCCCGCGTGCGCTCGACCTCTCAAGGCTTGGAGTCTCCGGCAAACCCGGCGCGGTTCAGTCTCGTCGGCAAAATGGACGCGCCCCAGCTACCAAATATTTTTCGGGGATACGGCGTTGCATAGGCGTCGATGTGTGCGGTCCTGTAGCAGTACCGCCCCGTCGCCGCCAATGAGGGGGGGACGGGGGGGGTCGTGATATCCGCCGCTTTTCTTGTCCGTGTGAGTCCCAGAGTGAGTCCCAGCACTGCCTAGTCGCTGGGCAACACAAAGCCCCACAACCCAAAAAAGGGTTGCAGGGCCTAGGTTTTCTCTCACTCCGGCGACAGGACTCGAACCTGTGACCCGCTGATTAACAGTCAGCTGCTCTACCAACTGAGCTACGCCGGATCAGCACTGTACGGACCACGTACAGCGGGAAGAAAATAAAGAGGCACGGCGGAGGGGTGTCAACCGGAGACCGCTCGTGCGGCGACGCCCCCGCGGGCTGCCTTCGAGAGGATATTCCACACTGCGGGTCCGATGTCATGGGCCTCCTCCCAGAGCGCAGCATGACGTCGCGCCCCCCTTCGGGCCGCGTCAGCGCCATGCAGGGCCACGATGCGGGTAGGGGCGTTCGAACCAATGGAATCCGCAGAGTAGCGCGGTAGGCCCCTCGGGCGAGGCAAGCACGGTGAAGTCCGGTGACCATCCGCCGAGTGGTGCGGCGCGGACCTCGAGGCTCCCTGACCCTAGGAGCCGTCGCAGAAGATCCACTTGGGCCGCGCGTCGGGGGTCATTGACCAGTCCGCGCGCCTCCGCGGTGAGTTGCAGCGCATTCAGTTCAGCCACGGGCACCCGAAAGCTCGCGACACCCCTGAGTTCGTCCGCTGTCAGGTTCATTGTGCTGAGGCGGACTCGTGTCACTGCCGAAGCGATGTCCACCGAGTGCGCCGCTAGGTGGCCGAAGACATCTCGGAAGTCCGGGCGCGTGCGGTCGTCGAGGAGGACTGCCGGTTCGGCGGCCAGCCAATGGGGAGCGGGCTCGGTCGAGAATTCGTTTGTGGATTGTTCACTCAGGAATGCTACGACCGCCGTTCGTTTCCACCGATGGCGGGTCGGGCCCGCGAGATGCTGAATTGGGACGGTGATCTAGATGAGGGACCTAGGGTCCCCAGGGCCTTCCCCGGCCATGCTGAGCGCCGTGGTGTATACGCGCGACTACCGCCCGATCAAGACGATGATTGCCGCAATGTTGGCGACGAAGACTATAATACTGCCCCAGAACTGGAGCTCATCACGGACACGCGAGCGAGCCTGATTGGGCACGTGAATCCAGTCGCCCGACTGCGCCGGCAGGAGAAGTACCTCTGGAGCGATGTCGTCGGGGCGGAAATTGAGAACGATGGTCCGACCGTCGCGCACGACCCGGACCCGGGTTTGGTCTGCCGGGATGCCACCACCACCACCACTACCACCACCAGTTGAGAGCTCTGAGAGCATGCCCCCGGCACTTGCGATCGCATCAACGACGGAGGACGTCGGCGATACGAAATACTTCCCGGAATTTCTCACCGCTCCCGTCACAGATACACTGAGTTCCACCTTCACGCTGACGACGTGTCCTTGTTAGAATGTGGAGTAGCGTTCGGTAAGGATGCCGCGGATCCCCGCTTGATCGAGACCCGCAACAGCCGTGGGTCCAACGTAGGGAAGGAAGATTTCCCCAGCCCTATCGATGATCCGCTCTCCGCCAACCTCCCTGACCTCCACGCCGCCCCCGGTGTACAGCAAGACAGTGACCTTGTCCCCGGGGCGAACACCGTAGTCGATTGCAATCGTTTGCGAGCTTGCTTTGGTTGGCAAAATGAGGGAAAGAAGCAACAGCGGGAAAACTCGAAGGAGCGTCTGTGGCTGATTTCGGATCACAGGAAGCATCACCGCAGCGGGGGAGGTTTCGTAGGCCAGTTTAGTCGATCGTGTTCCGGGTTGTCTGCCCGATATTTGTTGGCTCCGATGGCGAGCCGCCCCACAATTCGAGGCGAGAGGTTGTGGCATGAAGATTCGGTGCGTTGTGATTGGACTGTCATTCCTGACGACGTTGTCGGGAATTCCTGAGGTCTGTGCTCAAAATACCGACGCCCCTTCGCTGGTGGTCATGATCTCGATCGACCAGCTCCGTGGCGATCTGGTCGAGCGTTTTGCGCCCGCCTTCACCGGCGGATTCCGTCGGCTTCTGGACGACGGCTTTCGGTATTCGTCGGCCTCACACGCACACGCCGTGACACATACGGCCGCGGGGCAAGCGACGTTATCGACTGGGGTCTTTCCTTCCCGGTCCGGGATCGTGGCGAACTCGTGGTCTCAAAGGATCGGTTCTACGTGGAGCTCGATGTACGCCGTCGAAGACCGCGACTCCCCGATCTTGGGTTTCGAGACCGTTGAACAATTGCCCGGCCGGTCCCCGAAGAACCTGCTCAGAGAGGGATTAGCGGATTGGGTGCGAGCCCAAGACCCGGATGCACGAACCGTCTCGGTCTCCTCCAAGGACCGATCGGCCATCACCATGGGCGGGCAAACCGACAGCAACGTCTATTGGCTTCTGCCGCAGCTCGCTCGGTTCATCACCTCGACCTACTACGCCAACGAATACCCCCGCTGGTTGAACCGCTTCAACTCCGAGGTGATGCCGGGGATTGTCGGCGAGGAGACCTGGTACTCATTGGTGCCTGATGACCTTCGTAGTCTGGCCCGCGACGATGACGCTCCCTACGAGGGCGACGGCACCAACACGACGTTTCCCCATAGGCGTTCGAAAGAGACCAGCAGCTCAAGCCAACAGTCTGCAAACGCGTGGGCGCTCAGTACGCCGCAGGTGGACGTCGCGGTCGGCGCGCTGGCGATGGCGGCGATGGATGAGTTCGACTTGGGACAGCGCGGGCATGTCGACTACCTGGCGGTCTCTCTGTCGGCGACCGACTACGTCGGGCACGGCTACGGTCCGTTAAGTCAGGAACAGTTTTCTAACCTGATCAATGTGGATCGGGTGCTGGGCCGGCTCTTCGACTACTTCGACGAACAGGTTGGCGAAGGACGTTGGGTCGTCGGGGTGTCTGCAGATCACGGCGTGGTCACGATGCCGGAGGCCGCCCAGGTCATGGGTGACATGAGCGCCGAGCGGATCGACATCACCGACAACACCGCTGCCATGGGGGAGGTCTACCAGGAGGCCGCGCAGGCCGGCGGGACCCCGGACGCAGTCGCCGAGCGGGCCGCGCGCTTGCTCGAGGAGCGTGGCGTCGTGGCAAAGGCCTATACCCACCGGGAACTCACCGTCGGCGAGCCAGCAGATTCTTTCGCGGTCATGTTCCGCAACTCGCACTATCCCGGTCGGGCCCACAATGCGCTGTCGCCCTACGGCATAGAAGTGCGCTTCGGTCCCGGTGACCTGGTGTCGTCCCCGAGGGGAACCACCCACGGTTCGCCGTACTGGTACGACCGCTGGGTACCCCTCATGCTCATGGGGACGGGGGTAAGGAGTGGATCTTCGGCCGAGTCCGTGTACACCGTGGACATGGCTCCGACATTGGCAGCGCTAGCGGGTATTCGGGCGCCTGACGACCTGGATGGGAAGTCGATCTACCCGAGGTAGTTATTGCAATTTCCTCTCAATTTGGTGCGCCCTTCCACAATCCCGTGGAGGGGCGTTTTTGTTCTGGTATTGCTCGAATATTGACAGCTATAGGTGCAACGTCGCATAGGTAATCCACACGTTATAAACATTTGTACCCTGTTCCTGCTCAAGGGCGCTGAGTACCGTCTGGTTGGGTAGGACGGTGATGAGACTTTTCATCGCCTTATGAACGGCAAGAATCCGGCGCGCGCCCCCAAGCGTGTCCATGTTTGTAGACAGGGTGGAGGGCTGTGTCCGGCACCGTAGTCGAGCCCGGAACCGTCCACCCCGCAGATTTCGAGATCGGTAGGGGCCTTGGGCATGGACCTGGAGTGGGATGACCGCGCCGCACGAAGAACACAAGAGCTGGACCATAGAGGAGGCCGAACGGCTACTCCTCTCGCTGAAAGGTATTATTTCAGCGCGGGTCGTCGCGCGCCCGGGTGGTGAGATTGAGGAGATTCATCTTCTCACCACCATGGACGTAAAGCCCAAGCAGACGGTGAGGAACGTCGAGTCGGCGCTGTATGCGCAGCTGGATCTTGAGGTTGACCACCGCACCATCTCCGTAGCGCAAACGCAGACACCGCAGCCACCGCAGGCTACGACAGATCCCACAGTGCAGATCATGCCCAAGCCTGGGCCGACCGAGCGACACCTGTTGTTTTTTGGGCAACAGATGGAGCCCGAACGGTCCCATCACGTGCGCCACCGCGTCGAGATCGAATGGGGCGGGGAACGATTTGTGGGTGAGGCCAGTGCCTCAGACCGACCGAGGGCCAAGCTGGAAGCCGTCGGCATCGCGACCCTCGTCGCTGTAGAGGCCGCGCTCGCGAGTACAGAAGAAGAAGTTGGCGTCCGGAAGGCTCTGTCGCTTGCTCTGGACGGAGTGAAGGTCGTCGACGCATTCGATAGAACGTTTGTGTTGGTTGCCGTACACGCGATCTCGGGACGCGACGTCACGTCGCTCGCGGGTGCCACCGTGGTGGAGGAATCCACAGACCGTGCGGCAATTCTAGCAACCCCACAAGCCACGGACCGCTGGGTCCGAGGCCGCGTCTAGCCCGGGCCTGTGGGCCCAAGAGCGAAGCCCAAAAACAAGGAGATAGGAAACCCCCTCGGTCTGCCTGCCTAGCGGAGAAGAGTGGCGAGCGAAGCGGATGCGACTTCCATAGCGGATAAGTCGGGAGTCGACACCTACTTTAAAGGAGGTGGCGTAAATGTTTAGCTCTTTGTTTGACTTTTTTGGCGAGTTGGCAGCACTCATTGGTAACGGACGGGCGAGTTGGTAGGCCGTCTGTAGGGTGGGCAGGGGGGCCCTTTGGTCATGCAAAACCGAGCTGTTACTGTCTTCGTTACTGGTGCATGTGTGGTCGCGGGCGCCTTTTTGGTTCTGCAAGACTGGTCGCAACTCACGACCCTTAATTCTGCTGACTATTGGGGACTCGGGACGCTCGCTCTTCTGGCGTTGGTGTCAGAGCAACAGGCCGTACACATCAAGGTTGGCCGAGTAACCTCAATCGGCTTTCTACCACTCTTCACCCTAGTACTTCTATTTGGTCCGGCCGCAACAGTAGCGACGGTCCTGGCCATGGGGGCCGTGGTTGAGTATGCCATCCGGCGAAAGGAGGCGATTAGGGCGAACTTTAATCTCGCGCAATGGGTGGTTTCCACCGCGGTCGGCGGGTGGGCATTCACCGCTGCGGGTGGTATCGCACTGATGGCGAGCGAAGCCTCGGGCCAGCCGAATGTACTAGACCAGTTCGGGCCCTTTGTTTTGTTCGGTGTTGTTGTGCCGTGGATCAACAACGCATCGGTTGCGATGGTGATGTCGTTGGCCCAGGGGCTTCCTTATCGTCAGGTCTGGAGCCGCCTCGTGGGGCCTGCTGGCACGAACATTCTCGCCGACCTTCTTACCGCTCCCATCGCCATCGCCGTGGCGGCCTCTATATCCAGACGGGCCCCGTGGGCCTTCTGCTCGCGATTCTGCCGCTCTTCTTTATTCGCCATTCATACCAGACGACGCATCAACTCCAACTGGCGAACAATGATTTGCTAGAAGCCCTCGTCAAGGCGATCGAAACCCGCGACCCATATACGTCCGGATACTCCCGGCGAGTGTCTCATTTGGCCCGGAGGATCGCGGAAGAATTGGGGCAATCATCCCGCGTCGTGTGGGACATTGAAACGGCAGGGTTCCTCCACGACATCGGGAAAATTGAGGCGGTCTATTCCGATATTCTACGGAAGCCCGACGGCCTCACTCCGGGAGAGCGAGCAGTGATTGAGTCCCATGTGACCAAAGGAGTCGAGTTGCTGCGCAAATTGGCATCGGTGCGCGAGCAGGTGATCCGGGCGGTGCGCCACCACCATGAGCGGGAGGACGGCCAAGGCTATCCAGACGGACTACTCAGTGATGAGATACCCCTGGGTGCGAAGATCATTGTCGTTTGCGATGCTGTCGATGCCATGCTGTCTGATCGACCTTATCGAAAAGCCTTGCCCATGGAGGCGGTTTACGAGCAACTGCGGGAGCACGCCGGACGGCAGTTCGACCACCGAGTGGTTCGAGCCTTGGTTCATTCGAGTATCCTGACGGAGTACGCTGAGCTTATGAACACCACCCGGGCGGAAGCTAGAGTTGAGGAAGTCGGCCCGCTGAGTGCCTCCCGCCGAGATCATGATGTCCTCGGTGGTTCCGTCGGACGCCGAAGCTCTGGTTGGTCGAAACGAACGGGAGTGTCACAGTGATCTTCCGAGGAGGGTAAGTTGCTCGACACGCCTCGCGAGGTAGAGTTCATCGGCGACGGTCGTCGCTTCTGCGATTATCTGGGGGAGACCGCGCAGCCCTGAGCGACTGCCTAACCTCACCAATTCCAGCGTGAGCTTGAGCCACGATAGAACGAAGCGATCACGTACTCGATCGCGCCAACGGTTCAGCAACCCGATGGCCTCATCGATATGTCCCCTCCGCACGAGCATCCTTGCACGGAATACCAAGATCGTTGAGGGATCGTAGAACAGATCGGGTGGCGGACTGCCCAATGCGTCCTCGCTCCGTCTAGCCGCAGATAAGTCGCCCATTTCCAACGCGCAAAGCCCAGTTCCGGCTAGAATCAACTCTCGCAAATAGTCGGGACATCCGGCTCCGGCTAGCGTGAGCGCCTCTTCGAGATGACGGAGCGCCGTCCCGAAATCACCTCGCGCGATGTACAACTCTCCCATATTATAGGCCTGAGTGAGCCTAGACAGAGACAAGTCACGGACGCCCAGAAGTCCGCCTGCACGGTTGAATGCCGCCTCGGCCTGATCCAGGTCGCCCGAATCCAGTTGCAATACTCCGTGGTTCACCTCAAGGTAGTACCTCTGAGCGAGATCACCGCTGGTGAGGGCGATTGCCCTCGCTTGAGCAGCGATTCGAAGGCTGTCTGGTGTGTAACCCTTTCCACGATGCAGGTCCACGAAGAGTTGACGAACGCGGGCACGAACTTGGTAGTCAATCGGGAGCCCATTTGAGATTCTGACCGCGATGCGAGCGGACGTTTCGGCGGCATCCGTATCGCCGAATAGCACCTCAATAGCGAGTCCCATATGGCACACACAGGCTGCTGGCGGCGAAGTCACCGCCACCAACTTTCGCAACTCCGTGAACGTCCGACGAATCCCGGACACGTCGGACGAGCGGTGTCGCAACCGCAGTTCAGTATCCAATCCCAAAGCCACCGCCTCCCAGTCCCCCACGACTTCCGCCTCCCTGTTGACCGCTGAGAGGCGAGCGAGCAGGTCTTCCATCGGAGAAGTGCCTAGCTCGGATAAACCCTCGACTCGCCGAATTTCCATGCGCCGTGCACGGAGTGGATTCCCTGCTTTGCGTAGTCGATTTGCAGCCAATTCCAACATCGGATTGGCCTTGGAGATCTGGCGATCCCTGTATAGCGTCTTCGCCAGGTCGGCCGTTGACTCCGCGCGGTCCGCTGGGTCGCTGAGGTTTTGGACCACGATCTCAAAGTACTGGGCCGCGGCAGTCAGAGCGCCGCAGTCCAGTGCTTCTCTTGCCGCCGTCTTCCCGAACTGTGCTGCCTTGTTGCGCTCACCGGCTCTGGAGTAATGGATGGCGAGCTCCCCAAGGACATCAGCAGGGCCTGCCATTTCCATGCTTTGGGCGATCATACCATGAATCAGAGCCCGACGAGCTTCGCTGATGTGATTGTAGAGTGCGCTTCGGAACAACTCATGGGAGATCCGGATACTGTCCTGCGACACATCGACGAAGTGCCATTGATCAAGCTGCTCCACTTGGTCAGCCGACTCTTCAAGATTTATGCCAAGCAGATCGCTGATTTCCACCAAACGCATCGGGCGAGCCCGAACGGCCAAAAGAGACGCCACCCGGAGGGCCTGAACTGAGAGATGCTTGATCCTTGAGTTGAAGATTTGCTGAAGCGAAACGGGGATAGGGATTGCGTCCAAGCGGTGTGATGGAAGGGCCAGCCTTCCGGACAAGAAGTCCTTCGCCAGCTCGGTCAGGTAGAAGGGATGGTTAGCTGCCAACTGGCAGAGGTACCTCTCGGTCCCTGCCTCAAGAGTATCCTTGGACACATGCCGCAACAGCTCCCGTGCTTCGGAGTCGTTCAACTCCGTAAGATCGATAAAGTGCCCCCCGTCCAAGTCACTCCGAAGGAGGAAGGATTCAAGAGAGTCCTGCTGCGAGAGCACCGCTGGACGAACCGCGCAGATTAGGCAAAACCCACCGCTCTCCCATCTCCTCTCAATGAACTTTAGTAGCGCGAGCGTGGTGGGGTCCGCCCACTGAAGATCATCGATTATCAACACCACCGGTCCTTCTGCGGCGATCCGATCAAATAACATCCGAAAGGCGTCTAGCAGGCGGCGGGAAAGACCGCTCTCTTGGATCGCAGGGATCTCCTGGAGAGGCCCGTTTGTTGCGCTCGCTGGAAGAATCGACGAGATCACGGCCTTCCAAGGTTCCCCGAGTTGGTCGAGGTGGGGTCGGACATCGACGGAGGAGAGAGCGTCGATGATTGGATTGAGGGCGATCCTGCGTTCAAGCTCAATTGGACTGGCCGACAAGCAGCGGCACCCAGACAGCAAGGCCTGACGCTGAACTTCCTCTAAGAATCGGGTCTTTCCGATTCCCGGTTTTCCCCGAACCACAAGAACTTGGAAGCCGCCTTGGTCCATTGATTTGACCATCGTTCTGGCTACGGACAAGGCGTCTTCTCGACCAACCAACGGGACGTCTCGAGGGGCGGACGCGCCCAATTTTGTGTTGATGGGTTCGCTCGCCCGCACTCGGTGGATTAATTGCTCCAGCAACCGGTGCGGAGCTTCACCATGTCGCAGGAAGGAGAGGTGTTCCGCGTAGGCTGCCTCCGCGCCAGCACCCCTCCCAAGCCGTGCGCGCGTCTCAATCACCTTAGCTAATACATGCGGATCTCTGGGTCGCAGTTTATAAAGAGATTCTACGGCACCGTGGACCTCTGCCCATTGTTCCGTCCCGTCGTGCTTATCCCAAACGTCAGCCGCCGCCCGAACAATGCGGTCCGCCAGGGACGCACGGCGTGAGTCCAGCCAGTCCTCGAACTCCCGGCTGGGTGGGTGCGAACAGCCACGACCGAATCCACTCGATACGAGGTTGGCCGCGTCCAGGAGGAGGCCGTTCTTCATCATTAATTCGAAGTGAACGAGGTCTGAGCTGGCTGCGGTCAGATCTGGGACCAGTTGATCCTCTGGGGTCGCGATGATGCGGTGACCGGTCTTCTGGCTAATGTGGTGAAGTAACGACCGGAGACTGTGGCGAACTTTGGGGCCATCGTCCTTCGCCCAAATCAGCCAGGTCGCTTCCTTGCGGGAAACGATGCCCCGCCGGTGGCCGAACACGAGAGTTATTAGAGCGGCCTGGTGCGGTGACAGATGAACCGGCTCTTCGGTGCGGTTGACCACCGGTCCCCCGAAGAGTTGCACCACCACCTTGCGATCATTGGAGTCAGGCTCGTTCATCTCCGGGTCCTCATCGGTGTCCGCTGTCGCGACGCTGCCGTAGACGTCACTCGACTTGGGGGCAGACAACTTCTCTCGACCTCCATCGTCGAGCAACTCCCCTCACCCGGCGGGGCGCCGTCGGCCGCGCGGTCGTTCCCCCAGGGTGATCTTGTCAGGGGCGCCGGAGCCACTGCGAGGTGGATGAGCGACGGGTTGCCCTGGGACCTTGGGGCGCAATGTGCCGGCATCGGCTTCCTTTCTGAGCCAGGCCTCCAGGATCCACTCCCAACCGAGGTACTCTCGTACTTCAGTCGGTCGGAATCCAAACAGCCTGTGCATTTGATTGCTGGCGGCGAAGCCGTCGGGGTAGCCGAGGCCGCAAGCGATCGAGTAGATGCTCTCGTCGGAGTTCTGGAGTCGAATCGCAAATCGCAGGAGGCGCCCGAATTGTAGCCAATGCGATGGCACCGGCAGGCCGCGGCTCTCGAAGCGACGGCCAAGGGCGCGTCGTGACAGGTAGAGGCTCCGCGAAAGGGCCGTCACTGAATTGAGGTCCGCTGATAGTTCCAGCGTCCGACGAACCAAGTGGACTGTGTCACGGTCGATTCTTATCCCGCGCCATTTGAGATAGTCGGTCACGGCTACGCTCATGTTCTCGGGTGGTTTGCGGAGGATCTGCGCTAGGTCTGACTCGACGGGTCGGTCGTGGTAAGGGAGAATTGCCTGTGGACGGGACTCCGCCACAAGCTGCCAAATGGTGGGGTCCGCCGCGAGGTTTGGGGCCCTGGGCAGGATGATGAGCAAGGCCATCCCGCCAGGACGCTCCCCTACCATGCGTACGTGCCTCCCCTGGACACCGGCCTCCAACTGCCAGATAAGAGCCGAGCCCGGCACCCTCGCTATATTGCGAAGAGGGTTGAGGCTCTCCTCCACGTTCTGCAGCTGATGATAAGGGAACGACAGAGTCTGAACGGGGGAGTCTTCTGTGCTAAGCATCGGTCTACTCGCCGTGTCGAGGGTGAACATTGTGACAGGGCCGGAACAATGCCTGGCCCCCGTCATCGCCCCGTCATCGTTCTCTTGGCCCTCAGCCGAGGCCCTCAAGCGCAGCGATGACGGCAACCCCCCACCACGGAGCCCGACCACACAGGGAAGACAAGCACCAAAGCCCCTATTACCTTATTCTAGAACTAGAATTTCATTCTATTATAGGAGCCACAGTGAGCGACCCCCCAGCCCGCTCCCTAACCCCCCCCCGCCAAAACCGCTCCCAACGCACCCTTGAACGCCTAGTCCGCGCATCCCTAGACATCCTAGACGAACAAGGCGCAACGGCCCTGACCGTCCAGGCCATCGTCACCCGCGCGGACTCCTCCGTCGGTTCCTTCTATGCGCGCTTCAAGGGTAAGGACGACTTACTCGACTATCTCGGCGAACGGGTGTGGCAAGAAGCTCTAGATCGCTGGAATACGTCGGTGTCATCGCACGACTGGTCCGAGCTCGACCTGAGGCAGCTCGCCGAGGGCTCTGTGAGGCTTCTTTCGGACGCGCAACGCTCCCGCTCCTCCTACCTGAAGTCACTCGACCGGGCTGCGGGACGCAACGACGACGCGTATGTGCGCTTCCGACGCCCCCTACTCGATGGCATCGGCACCCTGCTCTTGGCCCGCTCGGACGAGATCGCTCATGTGCGACCCGACCTCGCCGTCCGTTTCGGTCTGTTGGCCGTCCTGGGGCTGATCGATGCAGACGACCCAGGCGGCGGCACACCGCTTCCGCCCGGGGTACTCGTCCGGGCAGCGACGGACATTCTGGTGGGCTACCTGAGTCCCGCGAGCCCCCCGCTCGAAGACGAGGGAGAGGTGGCCTTCTTCGACATCTGGGGCTGAGCCGCCACGGGTAGGACAGAACCAGCACGCCGGTCCCCCGGGGTGTCATTGATGCGAAGTCGGCCACGCCCTGGAGCGAGGGTGCCTAACGGATCGTCCGCTCCCGACATCCCTTCCCCACACCGACGTATTCATAGTCGGCCCCAAGGAACAGCCAACGCGGACTGGCGACCGGGACTGAAGAAGCGGACGGAAGAAGCGGGCTGCCAGAGGGAACTGACAGGAAGGAAGTGGTGTTTGCCCCGATGCACGAAAGGTTGGCTGGCGGCGCTATCCTACCGGTAGAGCATCACGAAGACGATGCACGGGTGCGCAATATCTGAGACGGTGAGGGTGGTGATGACAATCAGCTGCCTCGCGCGAACATGACGGACAAGGAACGGATGACAGACCTGACTCGAAGCTTGAAGACTACTGGCCTGCTGCTCATCGCCCTATTGGCGTTGCCGCAGGCGCAGGTGGCGGCGCAGCTCACAGGCTCGGCGAGCCTCTCTGGCAGTGTATTCGATAGCACGTCGATGCAAGAGTTGGGGGGCGCACGTGTCGCGATCATCGGCACCAGCGTGTCGACCGACGCAGACGAGCTTGGGCGCTTTCGGCTCGAAGGCATTCCCGCGGGCACGCATTGGGTGTCGTTCTATCACTCCCGCCTCCAGACGCTTGGGGTGAGCCCACCTTCACGGCAGGTATCCTTCCGCGAGGGTGAATCGGTCCAGCTTCAGCTCGCGGTGCCGTCTGAGGAGACGCTCCTTCTCGGGTGGTGTCTCGCAGAACAACCGGGCCCAGGCTACGGCGTGATTTCCGGCATCGTGACGGACTCGCTCACGGGCGTCGAGATGCCGCGAGCGATCGTGACCGCCACACTGGCCGACCGACCACCTGGTGCGTCCCCGGCGGTGGAAGTGCGCACGGACGACTCGGGCAGGTACCGCATGTGTGCCGTGCCTGCAGGCCGCCAGCTTCGCGTTCAGGCGCACTTCGGGCCCAACTCAGGTCGTAGCGTGGTCATGGCGGTTCAGGCCGGCGAGGCAGAGGTGACGGACCTGATGCTCCTCATGTCCGCTGAAGGCATCTTGAGCGGTCGCGTGTACGACTTCGGCACCGGGGACGGATTGCCAGGCGCCACAGTCGTGGTGATGGGTACGTCGAGCAGTACGTTGACCGATGCGGAGGGCCGATTCGTCATGGACGATCTTCCGCCCGGCCGACACCTGATTACGACGGACCACTTGGCCTACGGGGCCCGAACGGACTCCGTCACCATCTTCAGCCAAGAGACCGTCGATATCGTGGTGCAGATGGCGCCGCAGGCACTCGAGATCGAGGGGCTGATGGTGACGTCACGCACGCGCTTCGGAAAGACCAGTCTGGCGGGTGATGCGAAGCGCGCGGACTTCATCTCACGCGAAGAAATCGACGTACTCTTGCCGCGCACGACGAACACGGCCGACCTACTTCGCAATGTAAACGCGCCCGGTCTCCGGATTCGCGACGTGTACATGGCCGACCCGCTGACGGGAGCTACGACGCCCAGCCTCTGCATTGAGGTGAGTCGTCGATCTGGTGGGGAGGGCTGTAAGCCGGCTGCGGTGTTCATCAACGGGATCGTCGTTCCGTATCCAGATCAGGTGATCCGTGACATGGATCCCAACGTGATCGATCACATTGAAGTGCTCAGTCCCATCGATGCCGTGTTCCGGTTCGGATCACTTGCGGGCAACGGCGCTATCGTGATCTACACGCGGTAGATCGCACCGAGGCGGGTTGGGTGAGTCAGCCGACCCCGGGCTGTTGTTGGTCTTTCGCCTGCCACTGAGCCAACGCGCGCTGAACAACCGGCACGAGCTCGCTGAAGTCGTTCGGCTTTTGTTTGAAGTCGTGGGCTCCGAGCGCGCGGCACTCCCGCTCTAAGTCCGGATCTCCGGATGACGTGAACACGACAACGGGGAGATGCCTGAGGTTGGGTTGCTCACTGTACCACTTGAGAAAGCCCAGGCCGCCTATGCCCTCCATGTTGATGTCGAGGACAATGACATCAGGGTAGTCGTCGCGCCCGAAGTCCGAATCTGGCCAAGGACCCGCAATGTGCGTGATGGCTTCTTCGGCGCTGTGCGTAGTTGTGATGTGCGCTGACTTGTCGAAATGCTCAAATACGATCTTAATGAGCGCCACATGATCTGGGCTGTCTTCGACAATCAGCACGACGTAGCCTGAGGACTGCGTCACATAGCACCACTCTGTTAAAGGGAAAGGCGGACCCTAAATATTTACCCTTCTCGCCGCAGAGTCACGCTCAAATTGGTACGGGTGCCCGAGGGAGCTGATCCGTCCCGGATGTCGTCGCTGTTTGCACGGTGATGATCGAGCGAGAACCCGACACCGTGCGTACCGTCGTGGACCGGATCCGGTGCGGGCCGACGCTTCTGGCCCTGACGGACACAATCCACGACATGGTACCCGATGTGCGACTCCTACTACGAGCGGTGACCTACAATCGCGGGCGATTCTTGCAAGCTGTGGCCTGCCCCCGGGCACCTGAGCCAGGTAGAATGAGAGTCCAACGACCCCGG
>ERZ890510.1341-NODE-1341-length-16276-cov-9.057518_pt1 | contig 16276 bp, 15 predicted proteins | sample MGYA00521265_ERZ890510 | MGnify/ENA primary metagenome ERZ890510 (study PRJEB32303, sample SAMEA104408624) | aquatic metagenome | biome: Brackish water; feature: Chemocline; material: water | place: Baltic Sea | collected 2014-10-26T21:54:00 | depth 110 m ...
CGCGCAACCTCCTATAAACATTAAAAATAGAAAAAAAATTAATGGAAATTTACCCCATAAACTAAAATCATTGGTTACATACCCTGTTCCAGACAAAATAGACACAACGTTAAAAGAAGCGATTCTTATTTTTTCAATCAGCAAATTGCTATTGTTATTAAACAGCAGATATAAAAACATAACAAAAGTAGAAAAAATAAAAAGATAAACCAATCCTTTAATCTGTATATCTTGAAAAAAAATTTTTTTATTCCCTTTTACAAATTTTAAATAGGAAATAAATGGTATACTTCCTAAAATAATAAATATTGTAGCAACTATTTCTATATTTGAGTTTTTGAAATAACCTATCGATTCATTATGTGTAGAGAAACCTCCTGTAGCAATTGTTGTCATTGCATGAGCAACGCTATCAAAAAGATTCATGCCAAGAATTTTGTAAAAAAAAGCACAAAATAAAGTTAGAATTAAATATGTAGAAATTATAATAAAAGCAACTTGACTAGCTCTTGGTAAAATTTTTTCTGGTTTATCTGAGCTTTCTATTTTAAATAATTGCATACCCCCAACCTTTAAAAGAGGCAGAACAGTAATAGCCATTACAATTATTCCAACCCCACCAAGCCACTGCATAATAGCTCTCCATAGTAATATACTTTTAGGTGATTTATCTAAATCTGTAATAACGGTAGAACCAGTAGTGGTTATTCCAGACATACTTTCAAAAAATGAGTCAGTAAATGAAAAATTAAGATTAGAAAGAATAAAAGGTATCGAGCCAAAAAAAGCTACGGCAATCCATGTGAAAGTAGAAAACAAAAAGGTTTGTTTAAGGTTTAATTGATATTTTTCTTGCAAGTTAGCTAACACAAGCATCGTACCAATTAAGATTGTAACAAAAGATGATGATAGAAAGCTATGGCTATTTTCTTTGTAAAATATTTGTACCGCATAAGGTATCAACATAAAGAAACCTAAGATAATTAATAAGGTTCCAATTATAAAAAAAACAGTTTTGTTTGAAGTCATGATAAAAAATAGATTATTTAAATGCCCATGAAATTCAACTTATTATCTTGCAATTATATCTGTATTTTATCTATAAAATTTAATAAACCATTCTTATGCTTGATATTAATTTAATTCAATCAACTTCTTCCTGGCCTTTTGTTGAAATTAGAAAAATTTTAAAAGACAGAAAAGATTTAATAAAATCTAAAAATAAAATAACTTTTCAAACTGGTTATGGCCCAAGCGGCCTGCCACATATTGGTACATTCGCAGAGGTCGCTAGAACAACCATGATGATAAATGCTTTAAATCATATTCAAGACATTGAAACAGATCTTATAACTTTTTCGGATGACATGGACGGTTTAAGAAAAGTGCCAGACAATATACCAAACGATAAAATACTTCATGAAAATCTTGGCAGGCCTTTAACTAGCGTTCCAGATCCATTTAATAAATTTGATAGTTTTGGGAAACACAATAACGAAATGCTTAAAGATTTTTTAAATAAATTTAATTTCAAATTTAATTTCAAGAGTTCCACTGAAAATTATAAAAGTGGAAAATTTAACAATTCATTAATGCGTGTTTTAGAGAAATACGAAGAGATCATGGAAATCATTTTGCCAACTTTAAGAAGTGAAAGAAAAAAAACCTACAGTCCTTTCCTACCAATATGTCCAACCACAGGTAAAGTTCTAGAAATTGCACTTTTAGAAATGAATAAAAAAAATGGTACAGTTGTTTTTGATAACAATGGGAAAAAACTAGAAACTCAGATAATAAATGGAAATTGTAAATTACAGTGGAAAGTAGATTGGGCTATGCGATGGTTTACTTTTGATGTTGACTTTGAAATGTATGGAAAAGATTTAACTGAAAGCGCAATACTTTCAAATAAAATTTGTAAAACTTTAGGTAAAAGACCACCAAATGGATTTGCTTATGAATTATTTTTAGACGAAAAAGGCGAAAAAATATCTAAATCAAAAGGAAATGGAATCACAATCGATCAGTGGCTAAGATACGCATCACCTGAGAGTTTATCTCTTTATATGTACCAAAACCCAACACGCGCAAAAAAACTATACTCAGACGTTGTCCCAAAAGCAGTTGATGAATATCTCTCATTAATTGAAACCTTTCCTAAACAAGAAATTAAAGAACAATTGTTAAACCCCGTTTGGCATGTTCATAATGGCAATCCCCCTGAAGAGAAAATAGTTATGAGTTTTTCTATGCTTTTAAACTTAGTAGGTTCTAGCAATGCTGAAAGCAAAGAAATTTTATGGAAGTTTATACAAAGATTCCACACAGATATTAAACCCGAAAACTATCCTATTCTTAATCAATTAACTGAATATGCAATTAATTACTTTAGAGACAAAGTGGAGCCAAACAAAAAGTATAAAACCCCTAATGACAGTGAAAAAAAAGCCCTTATAAATTTAGCAAAAAAACTCGAGTCTATTAAACAGGACGTAAAACCAGAAGACATACAAACAATAGTTTATTCAACAGGTAAAGAAAATGGGTATGAAAAAAAATTAAGAGAATGGTTTATATTAATTTACGAAGTGCTTTTTGGAAGTGAAGACGGACCAAGAATGGGTTTCTTCATAAGTTTTTTTGGTGTTAAAGAAACAATTGAATTAATTAATCAAAAAATAAAAAAAAAATAAATGTTTTTACTTTTAAGACCTTATATTTTTGGTTTAGACCCAGAAGTTGCTCATGATCTAGCAATTAAGTCCCTAAAATTTAACTTTGTACCAAAAAGTTTTTTTAAGGTTGAGGGAGAGGAAATACTCACTACAGAATTATTTAAAAAAAAATTAAAAAACCCAATTGGTTTAGCAGCTGGCTTTGATAAAAGTGCTGAAGTTTACAACTCTTTATTCAAGCTTGGTTTTGGTTTTGTTGAAGTTGGGACAATTACACCTAAAAGCCAATTAGGAAATCCCAAACCTAGAATATTTAGGCTTGAAAAGGATAAAGCGATGATAAATAGACTGGGCTTCAATAACGATGGTGTAAAAACAGTTTCAGATCGTTTAGTTGAAAACCCTCCAGAAGATTTTTTAGGAATTAATATAGGCCCAAATAAAGACACTAAAGACAAGTCATTAGATTTTCTTGAATGTTTTGATAAATTAAACAAATTAGCTAGCTATATTACTATTAATATTTCTTCGCCAAACACCGAGGGATTAAGAAACTTTCATGAAGAAAAACTATTATCTAATCTTCTGAGCAAGCTTAATGAACTAAAAAAAAATAAAAAAATTAAATGTCCATTAGTCTTAAAGATATCCCCAGACATAACAGAAGAAGAAATTAGTAATATTAATGAGCTGATATTGAAATTTAAAATTGATGGAGTAATACTAACAAATACTTCAAATCAAAATAGAGAGAATTTATCTGACACAAAGAGTAATGAGGTAGGCGGTTTATCAGGACTACCATTGCAAAAAATATCATCAAAATTTATTAAAATTTTTTACAAATCTAACAAGGGAAAAGTACCTATTATTGGTGTTGGGGGCATTGATAGCGGGCAAAGTGCTTTCGAAAAAATTGTAGCTGGAGCCTCAGCAATTCAACTTTATACTGGTATGATTTATAAAGGTCCTGGAATCGTTAAAGATATCAAAAAAGAATTAATTGAAATTTTAAAAAAAGAAAAAATAAAAAATATCCAACAAGCTATTGGTATTAATTCTTAATTTTTTTTGCATATCTAAAGTGATGGATTAACTCTCTAACGTAAGAAAAAATAAATCCTACAAACACAACTAACGCCACAGATAGAGAAGCATAAAGTATAGGTGAATTTTTTACTAGATCAATAATCAAAAGATCCATGTCAGAATTAAACCCTAGTGCTGGAACATTTCTCAAAACATCAACACCTTTGTTGAACACGAATGTCTCTAAACCCATAAAAATACCAACTACTATTAATAAAACGGCCAGTAGAGTTTTGTACTCTGATGTATTTAATTTCTCAGATATTTTTAAACCTGTGTGTAAACCTATAATTGACCCAAACAATAAAAAAGAAACTAACACAAGATCAATGGACCTAAATTGTATAGCATGAGCTATAACTACAAATCCTGTAATAAAAATAGTTACAAACAAAGAGGTTCCTGGAATTAATTTGGTAGGCATCCCAATTAAATAAATCATTGCTGGAACCATTAAGAAAGCGCCACCAATTCCCATAATAGATGCGAATATACCAACTATGAATCCAAGAATGATTGGGGTTAATGCACTTTCATACAATTTTGATTTACTAAATCTTATTCTAAACGGCAGTCCGTGAATCCAATAATGAGTATGTAATTTTTTTTTTACGATTTTTTTTTTTTTTAAGTCACTTAATTCTCTCACACCCTCAACAAAAATAATAGTTCCAATAATTGCTAACAAATAAATATATGCCAAAGCTATGATTGTATTAATATTACCAATTTCTTGTAGATATTTAAAAATTTGTATTCCCAAAACAGCTCCGGCCAGTCCACCGATCACAATCATAAAACCCATTTTGTAATCTAATGTTTTTTTATACCAATGAGTGGTAGCTCCAGAAACTGATATCCCTAAAATATTATTTGCAACATTAGCGACAGCGTAAGTTGCAGGTATTCCTAAAAAAATTAGAATAGGTGTCATTAAAAAACCTCCACCTATTCCAAATATTCCTGACAAAAAACCAACAGCAAAGCTTAAGATTAAGATTGTAATGATACTAATTTGAACCTGTGCAATAGGTAAGTAAAAGTAAAAATCCATTAAATAATAATATTTGACCCCTCTAAAAAATCTAATTATCCTACAGACTCATGCATTCTCTTTATTGCTTCTGCGGGAGCGTCATTTTCTTTCATTAATTTAAATAAAGCGTTATTAAATTTTGATATAATTTTTTGGTCAGTAATTGGCGTGGTTTGACCCGGGTCTTTTTCAAGATCGTAAATAACAGTCTCTGTATCTTCCATTGCTTCTGGAAAATGATAACTATGAGTTTTAGTATCAGCTTTTGATTTATGTGGAACTCTTAATAATTGAACCCCTTTTGTAAAATCAAAAGGTCCTGCCAAACTTGCTCCTTTTAATTCCTCAGGTGTAAACATTTTTGTCATATGCATCGGCATTAAGGTATATTGATACAAATCCTGATTTTTCATATCTTTTGGATAGCAAAAGTATGTATATTTCCCATCTGTAATATTTATTCCTCCGCCCCAATAACCAAACATTAAATAATCTCTTATACTTGTATCACTTTCTAAAGTTTTAAATAGAGACTTACCCTCAACTTCTGGAGGGTGTTTTAGTCCGTACAAGTCTAAGAAGGTCGGCATTAAATCTACTGTTTGCGTTAAACAATTTCTTGATTCACCAGCTTTACTTTTATAATCAGGATGGTAAATAAATAATGGAATGTGTGATATTTCTTCGTATAGAGGCATTCTATTTTTTGCCCACCAATCATGTTCTCCTAATAGAAATCCATGATCAGTAGCACAAATTAACGCCGTATCTTTCCACAAATCATGTTTATCAAAATAATCTAAAACTTCTCCTAATAAATGATCACACAGAGAGAGCAAAGCAAAATAGTTTGCTCTAAGTTCATCAATTTCGTTTTGACCTTCTGTAACCCTGCTATAACGAGGCCAATCTAATATTGGACCTTTGTAGTTTGTTTTATATTTTTCTTTAAATCTTTCGGGTGCAAAAAAGGGTTCATGTGGATCAAAAGTTTCAATTTGTAGAAAATAATTGTCAGCGTCTTTATTGATATCTAAGAATTCAAACCCCTTTTTAAAACATTGTACGGATGGAAAATCTTCTTCTTTCTTTATAAACTCTCTATTAATCATATAATTATAAGGGTTTTGTTTTGAATTTATATCATTTTGGGAAGGATGATATTTCTTTTGTATTCTTTCAATTGGTGACGTCAATAATGCTTTCCAAGGATCCGACTCTTGACCCCTTATAAAATCAAAAGAATTATATCTAGTGTGATAAGTTGAACCTCCATCTTCCCAATAATGATAATGATCTGATATCAGATGTGAATAAATTTTATTTTGTTTAAAAATTTCTAAAAAAGAATTATCAAATGGTTCTATTGGTCCCCAACTTCTATGTAAAAAAGAAAGCCTACCAGATTGCATATCACGTCTTGCTGGCATACAAGGCATGCTGCCCACATAATGCTTATTATAAGTAATAGATTTTTTAGCAAGTCTTTCAAAATTAGGAGTGTGAACCAAGTCTCCGCCATATGGTTGAAGCATTAATCTATTTAGAGAGTCGAATAGTAAAAAAACTGTTTTCATATTTTTTAATACAATTTAGAGTTGTTTTTTTTTAGTTCAGATCTTTGTTACACTAATAAATTAAGAAATATAATTAAAATTTTTGTATACAATAATTGTAGTTTTTAAACTTTTCAATTCCTAATAGGTTTTTAATATAAAAAAAGGGAGAAAATATGAAAAACAAAAAGTCTATACTTGAGAAAAAAATCAGTAGAAGAAAGTTCGTTAAGAACTCTGTCTATACCGGTCTTGCTCTTGGAGTATTTCCTGGAATATTAACGTATCCATCTGATGCTTTGGCTGAGTCTTTTGGTGCTAATATTAACTGGAGACAAGCAGAAGGATCAGAAATAACTGTTGGTTTAATTCCAGCTGGATATTTTAAAAATTTAGCGGATGTTAAATCTACTTTCGAAGATTTAACTGGAGTTAAATTAAATATAGAGATGACACCACCGGCACAAATTAGAAATAAAGCCATGCTTGATTTTTCTAAGAAAACTGGAATGTGGGCTACTAACTGTACCGATCCAATGTTTTATTACTTATATGAAGCAAATGGTTGGGTTGACAGATTGGATGAGTATTTAGAAAATCCAAAGTTAACTGATAAAAAATGGTTCGATTATGAAGATATCCAAGCAAGCTGGAGAGGAACTACATCAGTTAAAGGTGTGCCATATGGAATACCATTTGATGGTGAAGCTACATGTCAAATTTATCGTAAAGATATTTATGATAAAGCTGGGATTAAACCAGCAAACACTTTAGATGAGTATTTAAGTAATGCCCAAAAAATCCACGATCCTAAAAATAGATTGTGGGCAGCTGCAGTTAGAGGAATGAAGGGCGCAGGCCAAAATATGTATATTTACCCTTCAATTCTTGCTGGCTATGGAGGTAAATGGTTTAATTCAAGTGGAAAAATGACAGTCCATACTCCAGAAGCTATTGGAGCTTTAGACTATTATGTAAAACTTCAAAAATCATTTGCTCCATCAGGTGTTTCAAATTGGAACTGGCCAGATTTAGCCGATGCTTTTGGTCAAGGTACTTTAGGATCGTATATTGATGCGAACAGTACTGCGGCAGTTATCAATAATGCTGAAAAGTCTAAGGTAGTTGGAAAAATTGGTTATGCTAGATGGCCTAAAGGACCTTCTGGCAAAAGAGTTTGTTCAATTTGGAACTGGAGTTTTCCAATTAATGCTGCTTTAAGTGAGAAAGATAAAGTAGCAACTTGGTTATTTATTCAATGGGCTTGCTCTAAAGAAACACAAGCAGCGACGTCGCATAAATTTGCTGGGGCTTACAAAAGAGTGGGAGTGAACAGAAACTCAGTATGGAAAAATTCTGATTTTCAATCCTTGATGTCTAAAATGGGTGACAACTTTGTTGATACATCTATTAAATCCTACAACCAAGATACAGACGCAGACTGGAGACCTAGAACTGCTAAATGGCCTGCTATTGGCGGTGAAATGGCCACAGCAATTCAATCGGCTTTAGTGGGAGAAAAATCTTCTAGCCAAGCTTTAATCGATGCGCAGTCTAAAATTGACAAACTTATGATGGGTTAATTCTCAACATTAATTAAAAAGGGCTAGATTTCTCTAGCCCTTTTTTTTATTCTAATCTTAATAAAAAATTTTAAATAAAAATGAATCCATCTGTAAAACAAGAAAAATCATTCGCAATAATGCTTGCTGCTCCAAGTGTTCTAGTTTTAATTATTACAACAACTTTTCCTATTTTATATTTAATTTGGAGTTCATTTCAAAATATTAACCTTGCAATGCCAATGAACGACGGTTTTGCAGGAATTGAAAATTATATTGAAATGTTCAAGGACAAGCAATATTGGAAATCTTTTAGATTAACTATTATTTACACCGTTTCTACAGTTTCCTTGCAACTATTAATTGGTTTGGGATTGGCTCTATTAATATTAAGAATACCAAAGGCTCAATGGGTTTTTAGGTTGATGGCAATTTTACCGATTGTTTTAGCTCCAGTTGTAGTAGGTTTGTTCTGGCGAACACTTATGCTTACACCCGATTTTGGAATTGTTGATTTTTTTACTCAAGCGATCGGTTTAGGATCACATGCGTGGTTAAGTGAACCTAAATTAGCCTTATTCTCTGTTATTTTAATCCATACTTGGCAATGGACGCCTTTCGCTTTTCTAGTTTTATTAGCCAGTTTAGCTTCCCTGCCATCTGATCTATACGAAGCCGCTAAAATTGATAGAGCATCTGCTATTAAAAGATTTTTTTATATTACTCTTCCTTTAATTCGACCAGCAATAATTATAATTGTAATTATGAGATCAATGATAGCTTTATCAGCTTATGCCGCTATTTACGCAGCAACAAGAGGTGGGCCTGGCACAGCTACTGAAATCTTAAATTTATATGCATACAGAACTTCATTCTTAGAAGTTAATTTTGGTTACGGCTCAACTTTGGCTGTATTCATCCTAGTAGTGACAGTAAGTGTTGCAACAGTTTTATATTTAATTAGAAAAAAAAATAACTAATGAACAAAAAAATTAGAGATTCTATTTTAACATTATTAGCAACTTTTATTTTGTTAATTTGGATTCTGCCTTTAATCTGGTCAGTATTTGTATCTTTAAAAAGTGAAATTGAAGTTATGGCGTACCCCCCCAATATATTTTTTGAACCTACGTTAAATAATTTTAGAGATGCAATTTCAGGCTCTCTCTCAATTGTTTCTGAGCTTGCCGACAGTTTAATAATTGCCACAATTACTACCACATTAACCTTACTCCTATCAATACCAGCGGCTTATTCGCTAGCGAGACTAAATTTAGTTGGTAAAAAAAAATTAGGTTTCTACGTATTAGCAACACAAATGATACCTCCGATGGGACTAGTTATTCCTTATTATTTAATTTTAGGAAAATTCGGTTGGCTTGATACTTACCATGGCATGATTATTGTCTATATGACATTTTCTCTACCATTCGCTATTTGGTTGATGGTTTCGTTTATGGAGGATATTCCAAGAGAAATGGAAGAGGCAGCATTTTTGGACAAAGCATCAAGAGTTAAGACTTTGCTCTATATTATAATACCTCAAGTAAAAGGTGGCATAGCAGTTACAACTTTATTTACATTTATGAATGCATGGAATGAATTTTTATTTGCTGTTCAATTAAGTGGCAATAAAGTTCGACCAGTTACTATAGCAATGTATAACTTTGTGTCTGTAGAACAAACTATGTGGGCTAAACTATGTGCGGCTGCTTTAATAGCAATGATACCTGTGATTATCATAGGCATTATTGGAAATAACCATATTGTTAAAGGCCTCACACTTGGAGCTGTAAAAGGAGGAGGAAGAAAATAATGAAACAAAATGGCAAAATTGAACTAAGAAATATAACTAAGTATTACGGAAAAGTTAAAGTTTTAGACAATATAAATCTAGAGATTAAACAAAATGAATTTTTTGCATTTCTAGGACCGTCGGGTTCAGGTAAAACTACTACATTAAGAATTTTAGCCGGTCTAGAAGAACTGGATCAAGGAAAAATTTTTTTTGATGACCTAGATGTTACCAACACTTCTCCTGGCAGCAGAGATATAGCGATGGTGTTTCAAAGTTATGCTCTATACCCTCATATGACTGTATATGAAAATATTTCATTTCCATTAAAAATGGATGGTATTGAAAAAACTGAAATATCTGAATTAGTTAAAAAATCTGCAACAAAAGTTAAGATTCAACATTTACTCGAAAGAAAGCCCGGCCAACTAAGCGGTGGCCAACAACAAAGAGTAGCACTTGCTAGAGCTGTCGTTAGACAGCCTAAATTTTTTTTATTAGACGAACCTCTATCAAATCTAGACGCTAAACTTAGATTAGAAACTAGAGTAGAACTAAAAAATTTACATAAAAGCTTAAACGTGACTACAGTTTATGTAACTCATGATCAAGAGGAAGCAATGACGTTAGCAAATAGAATGGCTGTTTTTTTAAAAGGAAAAATAATGCAAGTAGGAACACCAACAGATATTTTTGACAATCCTAAAACACTCGAAGTTGCTGGATTTATAGGAAATCCACCGATGAACTTAATTGATGCTGAAATTTCAAACAAACAATTAATTATAGCTGGGATAAAAATAAAAGATTACGAGCTTAAAGAAACTAACTTAAAACAAGTCGTTGCCGGCATAAGACCTACGGATTTGAATATATCTAATGAAGGCATTCCAGCAAAATTATATTTAACCGAACAACTTGGCGATTCTAGTATCATGAATTTAATTATTAATAACAAAATTGTTAAATTGAAAACAATGGAAAAAAAACAATACAACGACGGTTCAAATATGTTTGTTAAATTAAACCCAGGTAAAATATATTTATTTGATCCAAAAACTGGCTTGAGAATTTAATTTATAAAGTAAGGTCAGAAATTTTATTGTGTAAATATTCAATAAATATATTCATTTCAGATAAAAAAGCTCTAGAAGGAAAAATATTTTTTTTTCTTTTATCCTTTTCATCAGGTTTTTGGTAAAAAATATCTAATTCGACTAATTCTTTAATATAAGTGTTACCTGTCATTATTGAGCATTGAATATTTTCAATTATATCTTTTTCGTTAATAGTTTTTGACCTGACATAACTTTCTAATACCAAAAGACACATTTTCCATATGGAAATATTTCTTGATACATATTTAAGCATTTTATTATTATCACGATATACTACATAAGACATTATAAGATTAATTATTTTTAAAGATTCTAATTTTTTAATTTTTTTATCTAAATCTACAAAATTTGAATAATTATTTTTTTGAAAAAAACTTGGTTTGATCACTTTTTCAGTCATAGAAGAAATACATCACACTAGGCGTGTTTGAGCAATCACTAAAACACCCCCCACCTATCCCAAATATTCCGAACAAAAAACCAACCGCAAAGCTTAAGATTTAAACTGTGGTGATACTAATTTGAACTTGAGCAATAGGTAGGTAAAAGTCCATTAAATTTCATATTATTTGGTTGTTTCATTTTCAATCTAGATATATTAACTTGACCATACTAAACACAGGAATTATACAGCTATCAAAATATATTTATGTCTAAAAGATGCGAACTTACAGGGGTATCACCTTTAAAAGGTCATAATGTTAGCCACGCTAACAATAAGACCAAAAGAAGGTTTTTGCCCAATCTAAAAAAAGTTACTTTTCAAAGTGATAAATTAAAAAAAAATATTACATTAAGAGTTACAAATGCAGCAGTACGATCAGTTGATTTTAAAGGTGGTCTTGACCAGTATTTAAAATCAGTAAAAAAACAAAAACTTTCTAGAAAAGCTCAAAAATTAAAAATTAGCATTAACGTAATAGCTTAGTGTCTAAAGGCATAAAATCAGATAGAAATTTTTTTATAGTTCTCTCATTTGCTATGGGAGTAGTCATAATTGTTTCAAATTATTTAGTTCAGTTTCCGATAAAAAAATTTAATTTACAAGATGTATTAACCTATGGGGCATTTAGTTATCCTGTAATTTTTCTAATTACAGATTTAGCAAATAGAAGACTTGGAAAAAAAGAAGCTAGAAAATTAGTTTATATTGGTTTTACGGCAGGTATTCTTTTAACAATATTTGTTTCAAAAAATTTTCAAGATATTATTTCAATTAGAATAGCCGTAGGTTCAGGCATAGCTTTTTTAGTTGCACAACTTATAGATATAGAAATTTTTCAACGATTAAGAAAAGGTAAATGGTTTGTGGCCCCAATAACTTCATCTGCCATAGGTTCAGTTATTGATACTTTTTTATTTTTTTCTATTGCTTTTTTAGGAACCGGTATTTCTTGGATAACACTTGCTTTTGGGGATTTATTAGTAAAACTTTTAATGGCTTTTTTAATGCTAATTCCTTTTAGACTATTAATTTTTAAAGTAAGAGATTTGAATGTTAAAAAAAATTTAGCTTAGTGAAGGGTTTTTTTTTTATCTTCGTCAAACAAGTCTATTAGTTGATTGATCATAACATCTCCAAGGTCTTGAACGTCTGCAATTTTAATTGCTTTATTATAATATCTTGTAACATCATGGCCAATACCTATAGCTAACAACTCAATAGAAGAACTTTTTTCTATCCATTTTACAGTTTGCTTCAAATTATTTTCTAAAAAGTCACTTGCATTTGTAGATAAAGTAGAATCATCTACTGGAGCTCCGTCAGATATAACCATTAATATTTTTCTTTCTTCTTTTCGTCTAAGAACTTTATTGTAAGCCCACTTCAAAGCCTCTCCATCAATATTTTCTTTTAAAAGTCCTTCTTTAAGCATTAGACCCATATTATTTTTTGATTGCCTCCAAGGAGTATCAGCAGATTTATAGATGATATGTCTTAGATCATTTAAGCGGCCTGGAAACAAAGGTTTTTGGTTGTTTGTCCATTTTTCTCTGCTCTGTCCACCTTTCCAGTGTTTAGTAGTGAAACCTAAGATTTCAACTTTGACCGAGCATCTTTCTAGAGTTCTTGCCAAAATATCAGCACATATCGCCGCTACTGAAATTGGTTTTCCCCGCATTGACCCAGAATTATCAATTAAAATAGTCACCAACGTATCTTTGAATTTGATATCTTTTTCTTTTTTGAAAGAAAGCGAATTAAGAGGGTCTATAATAATTCTTGTTAATTTTGAAGTGTCTAGCGAACCTTCCTCTAAATCAAATTCCCAGGACCTATTTTGCTTTGCCAATAGTTTTCTCTGCAGTTTATTAGCTAACTTAGAAATAAAATTTTTTAAACTTAATAGTTGTTGATCTAAATTTTGTCTTAACCTCAAACGTTCTTCTTTGCCTTCTAATTCTTCTGCGGCAATAGTTTCATCAAATTCTTGAGTGTAAGATTTGTATTTTGATTCTCCAAAATTTTTATTCCCCACCTTTCTATTGTTTGGGAAATTAAGAGATTTTTTTTCTTCTTCAACCTCAATTTCTTTATCAATTTCTGAGGACAACTGATCAACATCAGGCAGACTAGCATCTATAGACATTTCATTCTTTTCACCATCTTTAGAACTTTGGTTGTTTTCGTCTTTTGCTTTATTTTCAAAATTGTCAGTATTTTTTTGATCATTTTCTTTTTGCCCAGAGTCGATATTTTCATCTATTTTTAATTGTGAAATTATTTTTGAAATTAAAGCATTAAATTTTTTTTGGTCTAAAAGTGAATTATTTAACGCCTCTATCTTGTATTTTAGTTTAGCGTCTAGTTTTTTTTTATATTTTTTATATTTATTTTCCGATTCTTTATTTTTATTAAATTTAGAAATATTGCTTCTTAAATAGTACTCAAAAGCATCTATAAATTCATAATCGTTATTTTTATCTTCAACTTTTTTTTTGCTTTTAATTGCATAAAAATAATTTAAATTTTGTTTAACACCTTTAAAATATGATGATCCAATATTCTCATACCTTATTTTTTCAGCAGCGGCATATAATAGTTTTGAAGTATTACCATGAGGTTCAAAAGAATTGTAAATATTTATATCTGAACATTTTAAGCGTAGGGCCTCGGAGTCTGCTAAAGCCCTAGTTTTTGTATAGTCAACTTTATCATTTATATTCTTAAAACTTGGAAGAATGATAGTTTTTTTATTTTTTTTATTTACGTCGTTGCCAAATATTACCTCTACCTGCTCATCTCCAATAATTGATTTGACAGTAGAAGCAATTGCTCTTTTGAAATTTTCTATTATCTCGATTTTTTTCCCCATCTAGGAAATTGTAACATTGATTGATGATTCTGGAAGATCCTCAGCAAAACACCTCTGGTAGTACTCAGAAATTATTTTTTTTTCTATATCGTCACACTTATTCAGAAAGGTTAGCCTGAAAGCATACCCGTGATCATTAAATATTTTAGTATTCTCGGCCCAATGTAAAACTGTTCTAGGACTCATAACAGTAGATATATCTCCATTTACAAAACCTTTCCTTGTTAGATCTGCAACTTTAATCATATTGGATATTTTTTCTTTCCCTTCTTTAGAGCTGTAAGTTTTATTTTTTGCTAAAATTATTTCCAACTCTTTTTCAAAAGGTAGATAGTTAAGAGTTGTCACAATATTCCATCTATCCATCTGACCCTGATTAATTTGTTGGGTTCCGTGATAAAGTCCAGTTGTATCACCAAGACCTATCGTGTTAGTTGTTGCAAACATTCGAAAATAATCATGCTGACTGATAACTTTATTTTTATCAAGTAATGTAAAATTTCCTTCGCTTTCAAGCACCCGTTGAATAACAAACATTACATCCGGTCTACCAGCATCATATTCATCAAATACTAACGCAACTGGATTTTGTATTGACCAAGGTAAAATTCCTTCTTTGAATTCAGTAACTTGTTTTCCATCTTTTAAAACTATCGCATCTTTTCCAATAAGATCTATTCTGCTAATATGACTATCTAAATTAACCCTAACACATGGCCAATTCAATCTTGCTGCAATTTGTTCGATGTGTGTAGATTTTCCTGTTCCATGGTATCCCTGAATCAAGACACGTTTGTTAAATGCAAATCCAGATAGTACAGCTAAAGTAGTGTCTCTATCGAATTTGTAGTTTTGATCAATTTTTGGAACAAATTCATTTTTTTTTGAAAAAGCATCTATTTCCATATCAGTATCTATACCGAAAGTTTGTTTTACGGATATTTTAATGTCTGGTTTTTTAAACGTTGTTAAATTTGTCACTTTTGTTTTCCTATGGTCATTTTAAGTTGACTATATGCTAGAGTAATTTTTTTTAGCTTTTCTTCAAATTTTCTACTTCCTTGATTTTTATCAGGATGATATTTCTTTACAAGAGTTTTAAATTGCTTTTGAATTTCTTCCCACTTAGTGTCATATTTTACTTCCATAGCATCAAATGCGTCTATATCCGTATTACTTAATTGAGTTCTTTTATATTCATTAAAACTTTCAGACTTAAAAATATTTAGTTTGTCTTCTAAAGCATTACTCCAAAGAATATTAAAAAAGTTGTCAGAAGAACTAAAACTTTTTGTTGATTTGTGCCATGTTAAATCGGACTTAATAAAATATTCAACTTGTTGATCTGTCATATCAGAAAAATAATTCCATTTTTTATTAAAAATTTTAATATGTTCTAAGCATAACAATCTATACTTTTTGCTATTATCTTTTTTCAATGGAGCTCTATAACTACCAATTTGATCACAATTTTCCCAATCACAAATAATTTTCATATAAAAAAAATAGTTATATAGTAAATTGATATTATATGAATGATTTTTTAAGCTTTATAGAAAATAAAATTAAGAAAAATATTAAAGTAGAAAAAATTTCAATAATAGATAATAGCAATCAACATAAAAAACACAGATATTTTGATTCTGAGAAGCACCATCTAAAACTTGAAATCCAATCTACCTATTTAAGTTCGTTAAATAAAATTGAAGCTCAAAGAAAAGTCATGTCACTTCTTGCTGAAGAGCTAAAAACTAAAATTCATGCTTTAGAAATAAAAATTAAATAATCTTATTAAATACTTTTTTTAATTCAATGTTTGAAATTTTATACATATTTGGCTGTGTAGTTTGACCAATTTTTTTTAATAAAATTAGATTAATTTTTTTATCGTTATTTTTTTTGTCAGCTCTCATATAGTCAATAATTTTATTATATTCATTTTTTTTAAAATGTTTTCTAATATCGTATTTTAAATTGTTAAAGTTATAAATTTGCTTTAACTTGTTGAGGGTATTTAAACTACATAATTTTTTTATATAAGATAATTTAGCAGCTATCATCATGCCCATAATAACAGCTTCACCATGATTTATTTTTTTTGAATAGTTATTTTGTGCTTCGATTGCAT
>ERZ890510.1342-NODE-1342-length-16273-cov-5.659329_pt1 | contig 16273 bp, 13 predicted proteins | sample MGYA00521265_ERZ890510 | MGnify/ENA primary metagenome ERZ890510 (study PRJEB32303, sample SAMEA104408624) | aquatic metagenome | biome: Brackish water; feature: Chemocline; material: water | place: Baltic Sea | collected 2014-10-26T21:54:00 | depth 110 m ...
CGGGCTGGTTTGCCCAAGAAGACATCCACGCCATGCTCATTCATGATAATACTCCCGCAAATAGCGCGCGCCGCTTTGAACAAGGAACACCAAGCGTTCCAAATTTATATGCGGTTGAGGCCGGGCTTAATTTTATTCTAAAAGTGGGAGTTGATAATATTCGCCGCCATGTGGCGGCATTGAATGAAAGGTTGAAACAGGGTGTCGAGAAAATTGGTGGAAAACTGATGTCGTCAAAAAACCCTCATCATCACGGTGCCATGATCACCATAGCTTCAACCGATCAATATGCCCTTGTAGAGGCACTGGCAGAAAAAAACATTATCGCCTCATGCCGAGATGGTAATTTGAGAATTTCCGCCCATTTTTATAACAATGAAGATGATATGGACGCCGTGATAGAGGCTCTTGAGGTCAATAAAAACCTACTTGATTAGAATGCAGTTGGCTTCCTATAATATATATGTTACCCTTGAGTAACTTTAATATAACGAGGCAGATATGAGTATTATAGTAAAAGAAGAAAAGCCAATAATTTCAACATCAAGCGCAGATTTAGACGCTTTAAAGTTGCTTGAGAAGAAAGTGCTGTGGCTTGCCAGTTATATGATACATAATGCCAATCATCTTCGGCCTTCACGGGATGGTTTAAAAGTGGGTGGCCATCAAGCATCTTCCTCATCATTAGCAACAATTATGACGGCGTTATATTTTCATACGATGCGCGCAGAAGACAGGATTGCCGTAAAGCCTCATGCCTCACCGATTATGCATGCGATCATGTATCTGATGGACAGGCAAACCCGAGAAAAAATGATTAATTTTCGTGGTTTTGGCGGTGCTCAATCCTATCCATCGATGACAAAAGATACCACGGACGTTGATTTTTCAACGGGATCTGTTGGTATGGGTGTTGCGGCAACTTTATTCAATACGCTGGTTCAAGATTACATGGTCGATCATAACTGGCACAAGTCAGAAAAAATGGGTCGTATGATTGCACTTGCCGGTGACGCCGAATTTGATGAAGGAAATATATTTGAAGGGCTTATGGAAGGGTGGAAACATCAGGCAAGAAATCTATGGTGGGTGATAGATTATAACCGTCAAAGCTTGGACGCTGTTGTTGATGATGATTTATTTAAACGTATCAGCGGTGTTTTTGAAAATCTTGGCTGGAAGGTATCAACCCTTAAATATGGTCGAAAATTACAAGAAGCTCAAAAGGGACCTGCTGGTGAAGCGATCCTAAATTGGATAGATCATTGTTCCAATCAGGACTATTCGGCCCTTACCTTCCAAGGCGGTGCTGAATGGCGCAAAAATCTTAAGATTGACCTTAAAGGAACAAGTGGTATCGGTGAATTTCTTGATAGTCACGATGATCTTTCCCTAGCGCAAATTATGACGAACCTAGGGGGGCATGATCTTGAAACTTTAACCAGTGCCTTTGATGAGGCGGGGGACAAGGAGCAGCCACAATGTTTCATTGCCTATACGGTTAAAGGAATGGGTCTTCCCCTTGCGGGACATAAGGACAATCATTCTGGGCTTATGAGTGTTGCGCAGATGGCAGAGTTTCAAAAAAGCCAAAATGTCAAAGCAGGCAATGAATGGGATAAATTTGAAGGCATCGAAGAAGATGCTCTGAAAATCCAACATTTTATTGATAATTGCCAATACCAAGACCGTTCCAAGAAAAAAACAGAAGTGCCGATCATCACTATACCTGAAATAAAAATTCCAGAAGGCGACAATCAATCAACTCAGGAAGCCTTTGGTAAAATTATGTTTGAATTGGCTAAGGGTGATAGTGATCTTGCAAGACGAATTGTTACCACTAGCCCGGATGTGACCTCATCCACTAATCTTGGGCCGTGGGTTAATCGTCGAAAATTATATTCACGAGAAATTGTTTCAGATGTTTTTAAAGATAAACAAATCCCCAGTGCACAGATTTGGCGTAAAGGGCCGAGCGGTCAACATATAGAACTTGGTATTGCTGAAAATAATTTATTTTCTTTATTGGGCCAACTAGGATTAACCAATATCCATTTTGGCGAACGTCTTTTCCCCGTAGGCACTCTTTATGACCCGTTCATTAATCGTGGTTTGGATGCGCTTAATTACGCCGCTTATCAAGGGGCGCGTTTTATGCTTGTGGCAACCCCGTCAGGAATTAGCTTAGGCCCAGAAGGAGGAGCGCACCAATCCATTGGTACACCGCTGATCGGCCTCTCTCAACCGGGCTTAACATCTCTGGAGCCGGCTTACGCTGATGAATTAGCCGTTCTCATGGAATGGGGCTTTGATTATATGCAACAGAAAGAAGGCTCTAGCGTTTATTTCCGCCTTTCTAGTAGAAAGATAAGTCAATTACCACGAACACTGAGTGATCAAGATAAAGATTATATTATTAAAGGGGCTTATTGGCTCAGAAAGCCAACCCGTAGCACTACGAGAGCGATTATTTATACGGGCGCCATTGCCCCCGAAGTGATGAACGCTGTGCAAGATTTGCAAAATGAGAATAAAGACATGGCTGTTCTTGCGGTAACTTCATCAGATATTTTATACCGTGACTGGTCAAGAACAAGGCGAAAAGCGGCCATTGAAAAGCAAAAACAAACATCACATATTGAATATTTAATGGGGCAATTAGCCCGGGATTGTTTGGTGGTGACGGTCTGTGATGGTCATCCGCTTAATTTATCGTGGTTGGGTAGTATTCATGGCAATCCAGTGGTGCCACTTGGTGTGGATGCTTTCGGTCAAACGGGTGATCTTATAGACCTTTATGAATATTTCATGATGGATAGTGCGGCGATTGTTTCTGCTCACGGTCGGTTGAAACGCCATTAAAACCCTTTAGAGGGTAGAGTGACTATAATAGTCGTACCTTTGTCTAATACGCTTTGGATCTCTAATTCTCCATGATGTAATTCAACCAACGACTTTACAATTGATAAGCCAAGACCTGAGCCTTCTTGTGCTTTATGATGGTCATTGTCTTCTCTGGTAAAAGGTTTGGTGATGGTTTTTAACGCCTCCTCAGATATACCCGCGCCTGTATCCTCTATTTTAATGATATGTTGATTCTTGGCGGTCTTTACGCTCAAAATTATAGTGCCATCATTAGGTGTGAATTTAATAGAATTTGAAAGTAAATTGACTATTATTTGTTGCAAGGCAAGCGGGTCGGCGAATAAAGGTAAAATATCATCAGCAATGGATATTTTCAAATCTATGTTTTTATCTTTGGCAATTTTATTCAATAAGTCATGGCAGGAATAAACCACTTCCTTGACGTTAATATTTTTTAGATGAAGCACATGAGCGCCAGATTCAAGTTTAGCCGCATCAAGAATATCGTTAATCAGTTGAAGCAAATAAAGGCTAGATTTATGGATATCGGAGGCATATTCGAAATATTTGTCAAATTTATCAGTGCCAAATATTTTTTTATCAATGGCTTCTGAAAAACCGATTATGGCATTTAAAGGGGTTCTTAAATCGTGACTCATTGAGCCAAAGAACGCTGTTTTTGCTTTATTGGCTTTATCGGTGGATTTTACCGCATCATATAATTTTAATTCTAGTTCGCGCCTTAATGTTATTTCTTCAAGTAAGGATTTTTCTTTTCTTTTAAGGGAAAGAATAAATACGGTGACCCATATGGCGACTATGGCATAGATGCGATTTGTGATAACAATCCATAAAGCTGCATATTCAGGCGAGAGAAAAAAGCCAATCAGAGTTAGAAAAGTTGCGCAAAGGCCAAGAAATATAAAAATTCTAGGCCATGGGAAAAGCATTCCCGTTAAAATAAGAATCACATAAGGAACCCCACCAGCAACACCAAGGGGAAGTTTTATATCAAGTAAGAATGTCGCACTTGCTGCAGCAATAACAAGTGCTAAATTTCTTATATGGGTTATTAAGTCTTTACTCATAAATTTTTCGATGGATAAAGGCATTTTACTGGAAACGTATTTCTCCTTATGAATAGCATGTTATTTGCCATTTGTATATATTTTGAACTTAATGTGCTAAATATACTAAGGCTCGGCGATATGTTTTATTTGATATTGCCAGACAAAGAGTTTTGTGTTTTGTTAGCGCGGTTATTTTAGATATTAGGACAATCATGAAAGCAGTTGTTTTTGAGGCATATTCAGCCACCCCAAAAATCCAAAATGTTCCCGACCCGACACCAGTAGAGCACGGTGTCGTGGTAAAAGTCATGGCGACGGGCGTGTGCCGTAGTGATTGGCATGGTTGGGTTGGTCATGACCCTGATATTGAATTGCCTCATGTGCCGGGCCATGAGTTGGCAGGAGTGATCGAAGCTGTTGGTAAACAGGTCAGTAAATGGAAAATCGGGGACCGGGTGACGGTTCCTTTTGTTGCAGGCTGCGGTTCATGTCCCCAGTGTCATTCTGGCAACCATCAGGTTTGCGACGATCAATTCCAACCAGGATTTACCCATTGGGGATCATTCGCACAATATGTCGGCCTTCATTATGCCGATATCAACTTAGTGGCATTACCCCAAGAAATAGATTTTAACACGGCGGCAAGTTTGGGCTGCCGTTTTGTCACCTCTTTTCGAGCCGTGGTTGATCAAGGGCGTGTTCGTGGCGGTGATTGGGTTGCGGTTCACGGTTGTGGCGGCGTAGGGTTGTCGGCGATCATGATTGCCACTGCCTTGGGGGCTAATGTGATCGCAATTGACATTGATGATGATAGCTTAAATTTAGCCAAAGAAATCGGCGCTGTAGCGACCATTAATGCCCGTAAAATTACTAATGTCTCTGATGCTATTAAGGAAATGACAGGCGGCGGCGTTGATGTTTCTCTTGATGCGCTTGGTTCTCCTATCACCTGTTTTAATTCAATCAGCTCCCTTAAAAAACGGGGCAAGCATATTCAAGTGGGTCTCTTGGTTGGTGATGACAGCAGGCCGAACCTTCCTATGGATATAGTGGTCGCAAATGAGCTGGAAATCATAGGAAGTCACGGAATGCAGGCTTACCGCTATCCTCAAATGATGGAAATGATAAGAGTTGGCAAACTATCTCCTGAAAAATTAATTGGCAATCTGATTAGCTTGGAACAGTCTATTGAAGCCTTAATGAATATGGATAAGTTTGAGACAACGGGTGTCAGTATTATTTCACAATTTTAAAGATAATCCATGGGTAGGCTATTTTCAGTTTCATTTAAGCTCCATATGTTAGTTGGTTCCGTATATTTAATGCGGAGTGCTCGGAATGCTAAAAATACTTCTATTTTGTTTGATAATAGTGTGGCCCAATATGGTCATGGCTCAAAAAGGCGATGATGGCTATAATCTGGAATTTCAGATCTATATCAATACAACACTGACTTTAGGTGAAGTGGTTAAGGCGGCCCTTGCCAGATCACCAGATAATATAGTGGTGCAATCTAAAGGATTAAATTCGCAAGCCTTAAGGGGCAGAGCGGGTAGTTTTTTTTCGGCGACACCAGAAATTTCAATTCAACATCAAAATGATAGTCTTAGATCAGATCAAGGTCTCCGCGAATGGCAAACATCAATTGATATGCCATTGTGGCTACCAGGCCAGAAATCCGCTGCGAAAAATAAAGCTCGCATGGCGATAAATGAAACAACCGCTTATGAAAAGCTGGTTATATTAGAGGTGACAGGTCAAGTAAGAGAAATATTGTGGGAGTTAAAATTAGGCAAAGCGACCTTAGATCAAGCCTTGAAAAACCTTGAACTCTCGCAGGCGTTAAATAAAGATATTAACAAAAAAATTGCCGCCGGTAATTTAGCGCGCCGCGATGCATTTTTGAGCCAACAAGATGTTATGACCAGAAAAATGGAACTGATCAGCGCCACTGGTGATTATATTCACGTCGCTCGGGAATATTCATCTGTTACGGGTCTTGATCAAAGGCCAGAAAATATTGAAGAAGTGATCGTGAGTGATGTTGATGGTGAAAATGCACCGATGGTTGAGCTTGCCAATGCCCAAGTTGATTATCAAGAAGCTGAATATAGAGAAGTGAAGAACAGTTGGAGCAGTGCTCCTAAATTTTCAATGGGCTTGAAACGGGAAAGAGGAAAATTATTAGGTCGAAATATTGATTCTGTGGGTTTTGGCCTAACCCTACCTTTAGGCGCGGGCGTTCATATGACTTCAAAAAGGGCTGCCTCGGCCTTGGAGTTAGCGAGCGCTGAACGCAATCTTCAATTGGTTCAACGCCAACATCGCCTGCATCTTCATGAAGCAGTGCATGAGCTTGAAATTTGTCAGGTGCAATTACCGTTATCGCAATCTCATTATCAACTTGCCTCTGAAAATTTACGTTTAAGTCAAAAAGCGTTCGATATGGGCCAGAGTGATTTACTAGATCTTATTAAAATTCAAGAACAGTTTTTCCAATCGTCAGCTCAGAATACTAAAATAATCATAGAATGCAAAAGGGCAGTTGCTCGCCATAATCAGATCAAAGGAATATTATTACCATGAAATTATTTTTAACAATATTGGTCTTATTTGTGGGCTTTGGTACGCCTTTTTCAAAGGCGCAGGATCATCTCAATATTAATCAGCTACAAATTAATAATTTGAAAATTAAAACACAAAATCCTGAGCAGGTATTTTCGATCTGGAGTAATAGTTTTCCAGCTAAAATAGTTATTCCTAACGCCCAAGTAAGGGTGTTAAATCCGATGCTTTCTGGACTGGTTAATGTTCTTTATGTGGCCGAAGGGGATCAAATTAAACGGGGACAAAAACTTGCTGAAATATCAAGCCCTGCTTTTTTACAAGCTCAACAGGATTTTTTACAAGCCCTCTCAAAACAAGCTTTTATGAAAAGAAACCATGACCGTAATCAGGAACTTCTTAAAGAAGGAATTATTTCACAAAAGAATTTTATGAGCGAGCAATCTGATTTTCAAGAATCCGAAGCTTTTCTTTATGCTGCCCATCAATCGTTGCTTTTTTCTGGTATGAGCGAACAGCAAATTAGCGAATTAAAAAACTCACGAGAAATGAAAAAAACCATGGTCATCATCTCGCCCTTTGATGGTGTTGTTTTAAAGCAAACGGCAACCACAGGCGAACATGTGGACGAGGATATGGCCCTCTATCATCTGGGTAAACTTAATCCTTTATGGGTGGAAATTCATATTCCTTACACTTTAAGACCATTATTACAAATCGGCAACATCATCACTTTTAGAGATTCTAACATTAAGAGTAAAATCATTACAATCGGGCAAATGATCCATGAACAGGACCAAGGGATAATGGTGCGCGGCATCATTGATGGTGAACAAAATCATTATATTCCCGGTCAATTTGTTAAAGTCCAACTAGAGCAGAAAATAAAGAAAGGGAGTTTTTACCGTCTTCCGTTAGGGGCTATTATTCGAGATGATAATCAGGCCACTTTATTTGTGCGCGATAGTGAAGGGTTTCATTTAATCAAGGCGCAATTCATTGCCGATGAAGGAAATTCAGTGGTTGTTGATGCACAAATTAATCAACAAGATCAAATCGCCGTTACAGGAATTGCCACCTTAAAAGGCATGTTAGAAGGATTGGGGAGTGAAGAATAATGCTTAAAAAGCTCATTCAATTTTCCTTAACCCAACGTTTGATTATTCTTCTGTCGTCGTTATTGATCATTGCAGGGGGGTGGATATCATTTAGCGACATCCCCATTGATGCCTACCCTGATGTCTCGACGACACAGGTAAAAATTATTTTAAAAGCTCCTGGCATGACACCAGAAGAAATCGAACAGCGCATCACCGCCTTGATCGAAGTTGAAATGCTAGGATTGCCAAATCAGAGCATGTTACGCTCTATTTCAAAATATGCTTTAGCAGATATCACCATTGATTTTGAAGAAGGGACAGATATTTATTGGGCACGCCAGCAAGTATCGGAAAGATTAAACGGAATAATGGAAGACCTTCCCGCAGGTATTTCTGGTGGTATTGCCCCTATGACAACGCCACTTGGTGAAATGTTTATGTTTACCATTGAAGGCGACAGCATGTCTTTGATGGAAAAACGCTCCTTTCTTGACTGGGTAATCCGCCCCGCTTTGCGGGGTGTTCCGGGCGTTGCCGATGTTAATGCTCTTGGGGGGTTAGTCAAAACTTTTGAAATAGTCCCCAATAATGCAGCACTTCTTGCACAGAATATTACCCTCACAGAATTAATTGCGGCCATTGAAGAAAATAATACCAATGATGGCGCTGGACGCCTTAATGAAGGGGAAGAGGTGCTTTTGGTACGCACCAGCGGTAGTATTCAGAATCTAGCAGATATTGAAGAAATCATTGTTCGTGAAAGCCTGCATGAACCGATACGTGTCAGTGATGTGGCGCGCGTTAGTGTGGGTTCTGTTACCCGTTACGGCGGTGTTACAGCAAATGGCAAGGGTGAGGCCGTAGAAGGTCTTGTTTTAAGCTTGCGCGGGGCCAATGCCCAAGAAGTAGTTAACGGCGTCAAAGAAAAATTAGCAGATATTGAAGAAAGCTTGCAGGGCGATATATCGATCAATGTTTTTTATGACCGTGGTATGCTTATTGATAAGGCGATAGGGTCGGTTTCTAAAGCCCTTGGCGAAGCTATTGTGCTTGTTCTTATATTATTATTGGTGTTCTTAGGTGATATTCGTGTTGCTTTGACGGTTGCCCTTATTTTACCATTAGCGGCACTGGCTACATTCATTATGATGAATAGGTTTGGCATGTCTGCCAATCTGATGAGCTTGGGCGGATTGGCCATTGCTATCGGTATTCTGGTTGATGCTGCTGTGGTTGTGGTTGAAAATATTGTCACACACTTATCTCATAATAATAAGAGCGGACATCCTCGTCTTCATCTAATATATCGGGCGGTTTGCGAGGTCTCTTTGCCTGTTACATCTGGCATGCTGATTATTATTATCGTTTTTTTACCGTTACTTTCTTTACAAGGATTAGAGGGAAAATTATTTGCCCCTGTGGCCTTAACGATCGTATTTGCCTTAACGTCATCTTTGATATTATCCCTAACAATCATTCCCGTAGTAGCCTCTTATTTACCAAGTAAAACGGCTCATGCCGATACGCGGTTTGTGGTATTTTTGCAGAATAAATATATGCCAATTTTGAATTGGGCTTTGGCTAATACACGGACTGTTACCACGTCCTCAGTGGCACTTTTACTGATCGCATTATTTGTCTATACTCAGGTTGGCAAGACTTTTATGCCCACTATGGATGAAGGTGATGTGATTATTCAATTGGAAAAAATACCGTCTATTACACTGGAAAAATCAATGGAAATTGATAACAGTATTCAGCAAATTCTGATGAAAAATATTCCGGAAATTTCCGGCATGGTCGCTCGCGCTGGTTCTGATGAAATTGGCCTTGACCCTATGGGGCTTAATGAAACCGATGGGTTTTTAGTCTTTAAACCACAAGAGCAATGGACGGTAGGCTCAAAACAAGAATTATTGGATAATATTAATGATATTCTGGCAACCATTCCCGGTGTTGCGTTTAATTTTACCCAACCCATTCAAATGCGTGTCTCGGAAATGCTTACAGGGGTGCGCGGTGATATAGCCATAAAAGTTTTCGGTGAAGACCAAAACCAGCTCAATCAAATTGGCCAGCAGCTAATTGCTATTATGGAAAATATCGAAGGTGCGGAAAATGTATATAAACCTGCCAATGAGGGCGCACAATATTTACGCCTTACAGTGGATCGGATGGAAGCGGGGCGTCTGGGCCTTAGTGTTGATGAAATAACGGAGCTTCTAAGAGCGCAAATCGAAGGGCTTGATGTAGGACTGATTTATGAGGGGGCTCGGCGCACGCCTTTGGTTATAAAAGGATCTGAAGATGTGCGTAATTCGCCATCAAATTTTGAAAATATAACCATTATATTACCCGAAGGCAGAAGAGTACCGCTTAGTTTGGTAGCGCATATTGAAAGAATAAAAGGCCCGGTATCTGTACAACGTGAAAGAGGATCACGTATGGTGGTGGTCATTGCCAATGTGGCAGGACGAGATCTTGTTGGTTTTGTGGAAGAAGCAAAAGAGCTAGCGCTACAAAATATTAATTTGCCAAGCGGTTATACCCTTGAATGGGGCGGCCAATTTGAAAATCAACAACGCGCCGCCAAACGTTTAGGTATTGTTGTTCCTGTGGCACTGGGGTTAATTTTCTTTCTATTGTTTGTCACGTTTAAATCTGTTCGCCAAGCGTTGTTGGTTTTAAGCAACATTCCTTTTGCCATGACGGGCGGTATTATTGCCCTTTGGTTGTCTGGTGAATATCTTTCTGTACCAGCCTCTGTCGGCTTTATCGCGCTACTTGGTATTGCCGTCTTAAACGGTGTTGTGATGGTCAGTTATTTTAATCAACTTCATGCGTTGGGATTATCCATATCAGAGATTATTTCCCAAGGAGCAAGCCGTCGGTTGCGCCCCGTTTTAATGACGGCAAGTATCGCAGCATTTGGTTTAATACCATTGCTTTTTGCTACGGGTCCTGGCTCAGAAATTCAACGTCCATTGGCGATTGTTGTGATTGGTGGTCTTGTGACATCAACCCTATTGACCCTCGTGTTATTACCCATATTATACCGCCGTTTTGGCCATAAACAGCTAAAGGAGACTTGCTGATGAGTTTATGCCTGTTAACTATTATATCGCCCCTTGCCTTAGAAGAAGTCATCGTCGATTGGCTCCTTGAACATGATAACATAAAAGGCTTTACCAGTATTCTTGTACGCGGCCACGGTGGGCAGGAAGAAAATTTATCCTTGTCTGAGCAAGTAACGGGACGGTCAGATGGGGTGATGTTTGATACCCATATACCCCTTGAATATGCTCATGATATTCTTGGTAATTTAAAGAAGGATTTTGCGATGAGCGACATACATTATATGATCAGACCGGTCATAGACGCGGGGAATATAAGATCTTATGAAAAGAACTAAAACATCACTAAAAATAAACTTATATATAGCGTTCTTGACTATATTAATGAGTAGCGCTGTGGCGTACGGACAAGAACATAGCTATGAATCTACCCATTTAAGCAAAGAAGAACTTGCTGAAATACTTAAAAAAGGAGATATTCTTAGTCTGGAAAAGATCATTAGTAAGCTTAGTAAAGAACCGAATGATCGAATGCTAGAAGTAGAATTACTTAATTATGATGGCTTATTGATTTATCAAATTGAGATTTTAAAAGGTAACGGTGTGGTTATCACTCATTTTCTCGACGGCAAATCAGGTAACGATGTATCAAATATAATGGAGGAATGATGTGCGCCTTCTATTGGTGGAAGATGACCCTAAATTAGGTCCGCTATTAGCGGGTAACCTTAAGCAAGAAGGATTTGCTGTTGATTTAGTCTCCACAGGGCTTGATGCCGAATTTATGGGCGACGAAATAGCTTATGATGTTGTTATTCTTGATTTAGGATTACCCGATATTTCTGGATTAGAGGTGCTTAGAAAATGGCGCGCCAAGGAAAATAGCGTTGCGGTATTAATTTTAACCGCGCGTGATGATTGGCAAGAACGGGTCGATGGCTTTCAAGCTGGTGCGGATGATTATCTAGGAAAGCCCTTTCATTTCTTGGAATTATTAGAACGGATTAATGCCCTGATCCGTCGCTCAAATCAAAAGGTTGGTTCTGGTCTTAGTGTCTGTGGTATAAGCCTTGATGAAAATAGGCAAATCGTTAAATTCCAAAACGGTGAAGAGGGCTCACTTACAGGAACCGAGTTCAGATTATTGCGTTATATGATGATGCACCAAAACGAGCTCTTATCAAAACAGCATTTAACGGAACATATTTATGATGATGTTTCTGATAAAGACAGCAACGTCATAGAAGTTTATATACGAAGACTTAGAAATTTACTTGGAGCCGACCTGATTAAAACCAAAAGAGGGCAAGGTTATATTTTTGGGGAAAATGAATGAGTAGCCTTAAATCCCGCTTAAATCTTGGTGTTTTTGTTGTTTCACTTATTTTTTTCAGCTCTTTAATCATCGCGAATATTATATTCTTTAATAGTTTTGGGGAGGATTTTGTAAGCACCCGGCTTCAGCATGATACAGATGCTTTACTCGTAGCCTTAAAACCAGATGAGACGGGAAAATTACAATTAGACGAAAATAATCTAAACCCGATATTTTTACAGCCTTTTTCCGGTCATTATTACCGTATAGAAACGGATCATAACGTCTTTTTATCGAGGTCTTTATGGGATCAAACCATTTCACTTACAAGACTACCTATCGGTGATGTTAAATTATTCCAAGGCGACGGCCCAGAACAGCAAAAATTACTAATCTTAGAAGGAAGTTATTTTAAAGAAGGTCAAAATATTTGGATTTTTGTATCAGAGGACTACGCCCCCATTACCAATTCATTACGGCCCTTATCGATCGCGTTGCTTTTAATAAACGGTGGCGTCATCATTCTGTTAATGTTGATACAGCGTTTCATTGTCAACAAAGGGATGGCCCCCCTTAAAACCGCTACCGAGGAATTGTCGCGTCTGGGCAGCGGCGAGAAATATTTTTTAAATGAACAGGTTCCAGAGGAAGTCTTGCCGCTTGTTCAGGAAATTAATAAATTAATGGTAATGGTCGATCATCGTATCAAGCGTTCAACCACGGCGCTTGGTAATTTGGCCCATGCCTTAAAAACGCCGCTGGCCTATATTGAACAAAGTGTGACAGTGGGTAATAAGGATCAAGTTTATGATGATGTTATAGAGGCGGTAGAGCAAATCAAACATCAGTTAGATAGCGAGCTTAAAAGAGCGCGCATTACCGGATCGACCATTCACGGTCAGAGGATTAATATTTCAGAATTCATCACACCTTTGATCGCCACCTTGAAAATAATATATAAAAGTAAAAATATTTCATTTATTTTGGATATTGAACAAGATGCTATTTATGTGGGGGATCGATACGATTTAATGGAGCTTTTTGGCAATTTGCTTGATAATGCTTGTAAATGGGCCAAGAAAACCGTTATCGTCTCTGTCAAAATGGGTTCTTCCATGAATATTATGATAGAAGATGATGGGCCAGGAATTACCTCTGAAAAGATAACTCAAATTGAAAATCGTGGCATTCGCCTTGATGAAACGGGTGAAGGGCACGGCCTTGGTCTTTCAATTGTTCGCGAAATTATTGATTTACACCAAGCTCAAATAAAATATTCCCGTTCTGAGCAGTATGGCGGTCTTAAAGTATCAATTGATTTATCAGACTGATTATAAAGTGTGTTTTATTGCTATTATTACGTAAGGTTAGACTTTACAATATGTTGATTTTAATATTCAATAGGGTAGATAAAAATAGGGCTACAAAAGAGCCCATAAAATTTCAAAATGAGGAGGAAACTTAGATGAAAATTAAAAATTTAGGAAAAGTGCTATTTGCGACTGCGGCAATGACGGCGGCTTATGTCAGCCAATCCTTAGCACAAGATAACCCTTACGAGCCTATTGTTGGTGAATGGGTTGAGCTTCCAGACGGCAGAGAATGGGGCTCAACGAGCACCGTTTATTATGCAGGAAATGGCAATATCTGGATTGCGGAACGGTGTGGCGGCAATTCAAATTGCCTTGATACACCAGACATTGATCCGATTATGCTGGTCAATGCGGATGGTAAAATCTTAAAAAGTTTCGGTAAAAACATGCTTGTTTGGCCCCACGGTCTTCATGTTGATAAAGAGGGAAACCTTTGGGTTGCTGATGCCCGTGGTGATGAGAAAAGAAAAAAGGGCCACCAAGTTCATAAATTTAACCCTGATGGTAAACTGCTGATGTCTCTTGGTACGGCGGGGGTCGCGGGACAAGACAAATATATACTTAACCAACCCAGTGATGTGGCAGTCGCACCCAATGGTGATATTTTTGTCGCCGATGGTCACGGTGCAGGCGGCAACAACCGCATTGTTAAATACAACAGTAAAGGCAAATATATCATGGAATTTGGTGAAACAGGTTCCGAACGCGGTCAATTTCGCGAGCCACATGCTTTAGCCTTTAATTCCCAAGGAAAATTATTTGTTGGCGATCGTCAAAATGCTCGAGTGCAAATTTTTGACCAAGAAGGGAACCACCTTGATCAATGGACACAGTTTGGTCGGCCAAGCGGACTTTATATCGATGGAAATGATATTCTTTATTCTGCGGATTCAGAATCAAACACTGGCTGGCAACGTAATCCTGGCTGGGAACGCGGTATTCGTATCGGCAGCTCAATCACGGGCTGGGTAACGGCTTTCATTCGTGATCCTAATAACGGTTATGCTCGCGGCACAAGTGTTGCCGAGGGGGTCACCGCTGATGAAGACGGCAATGTTTACGGCGCCGAAGTGGCACAAAAAAGAATGCGCAAATATGTACCAAAAGGCTATATCGCCGTTCGCCCCGAAAGAAGAAATTAAACTATAAAATATTAGGAAAAGCCCCTCTGTTTTGGTAACAGGGGGGCTTTTTCATTTTAGGTGTGAATATGAAAATTATTAAAAGTAAAGAATTTAAAGCGCCAAAGGCGTGGGGTGCGAAAGATATAGCCAACATGAATGGTATTACGACACGTCTTCATTGGACTGATCAGGCATATGAATGGCACATCAATGATGGTGAAGAGGTTTTTGTAGTCTTGGATGGTGTCGTTGAAATGCTCTACCGTGAAAATGGCGAAGAAAAGTCAGCTATTCTGAATGTGGGAGATATATTTTATGCACAAATCGGTACAGAACACGTAGCCCATCCAAAAGGAGAGGCGAGGATTTTGGTTATTGAAAAAGAAGGTAGTATTTAGTTTTTTAATTTCTTATTCATAGCTTTATATAATTCATACATGAGCCATGACGCGGCGGCGATTATGATGGCGAGCATACCCCAACGCATTAATTCGATAAAAAACGCTCCATTGATTTCTGGCCATTCAAATTGATAGGCGAGAAGCCTGCCACTTCTTTCGGTCATCCAATGCCAGCCGCTATGGGCTACAAGTGCTGAAAGCAAAATCATTCCCACTTTTTCCATCACAACATATTTAAACAATAAGTTTAACATCGGTAGCACTAACAATAAGATGAAAAGCTGGCCGAATTCAACACCAAGATTAAAAGAAAGTAGCGATGTCATAAGATGTGATCCTGCAAACTGCATGTTGCTGCTTAAGACAAAGGAAAAACCGAAACCGTGGATTAAACCAAACCCATAGGCCAGCATCCAGCGTTTTTCGAGCTTTGCTCCGACAATATTTTCAAAGGCCATATAAACGATTGATAAAGCAATAAGCATCTCAATCAGGGGGGCAAACCATAATGTATTGGGGGCTAGGCCAAAGGCTGTGGAAATAAGAGTAATGGAATGGGCAATGGTAAAAGACGTAACAACAGGCACTAAAGCCCTAAAACTACGAAGTGGTATAACGAGGCAAAGTAAAAATAATATATGGTCAGTGCCGTCTAATATATGAAAGAAGCCCATTTTCATAAACTGAAAAAAGGCATGAAAAAAGCCAGGGTCCAATTCAACAATACCGGCATCGCCTTTATAATCAAATACCCGTTCTTCGCCATCAGGCGGCAGAAAGCGTATGACATTATTTGTTATCATTGCCAATCGGCCTAATGTCGCTTGAATGGAAAATTTAGATTGATCAGATTGAATGGGAAACTCATAAAGTACATCAAGGACAGCTTGACCATAATATAATCTTTCATCATTGGTTAGCGGTGGGCTTTTAATATGGGCTATCGCCGTATCATAATCTACGAATGAACGATCTTGTGGTAAACTTGCACGGTAAGCGGTTATGGTTTTATCGTTGATTGCTACTCCATTTTCAAAAACTTTTAATTCATCGTTTAAATAGACCGAAGCCGCATCAAGTAAAATTGGATCAACTTTCTCAAAATCCATATAACCTGGACCCCATGTGGGATAAACAATTTCATTCATTACTCCGATCGGTACTCTGAGCAATAATTTCAGTGTATCTCCTTGTGGTTTTACGTACATATGGATGGTAACGGACGCTGGAATATCATGGGCCTTAGCGGGTGAAGCCAATATATATGAAATGGATATCAAGGATAAGATCAGAAACTTAAATAAGTTTTTAATGGCACATTGTTTTTGGCTCATGGCTTTATAATTTTCCCTAAATAAATTTTTCTAAATGATCCCATAAAACGAT